>Ga0209296_1002328_pt1 | contig 13733 bp, 12 predicted proteins | sample S_130206_EF_Meta_FD_187319 | JGI IMG/M metagenome (GOLD analysis project Ga0209296, IMG submission 187319) | Freshwater microbial communities from Lake Simoncouche, Canada to study carbon cycling - S_130206_EF_MetaG (SPAdes) (version 2) | ecosystem: Environmental > Aquatic > Freshwater > Lake ...
GAGGCGTATAGAAACGGAACTCAAAGTCGCACCTATTGTTCATCGCAGTTATAAAGGTGCGGAGGATCTCTCTTTTCGTATTTATCGTGAATCACCGCAGCGCTATTATCTACCTCGGCGATGGGGCCAAGATGTGTTTGGTCCACCTGATGCGACCATTCTTTCAGAGGGTGTAGCTCTTTCAGATACTGCAAAAGTATTCCGTGGAACCCCTTATGACTATCAGGTTGATATTATAAATAAGTTTGTAGATGCCGGGATTGCGCCAGCAAAGGGTGGCGGCCTTATTTGTGTACCCTGTGGTCGTGGAAAGACATTTATGGCGATTGCCATTGCTGCGAAACTGGGTAGGCGATTTATGGTGGTGGTTGACAAAGAGTTTCTGATGAATCAGTGGAAAGGTGAGATTGAGTCGCTGATGCCTGGGCTGCGGATTGGCATTTTACAGGCTGGGAGGCGCGAGATTGAATCAGATAAATACGATTGTACCCTCTGTATGATTCAGACACTCTGTGGCCAGGACTTTCCAGAAAAAGCATTTGCGGAGTATGGATTTACTATTTTTGATGAATGTCATCATTTGGGAGCCAGCCATTTTTCTAAGGCGCTGATGAAAGTTCAGACGAAGGTTATGCTGGGTCTCTCTGCAACACCCAATCGAGAGGATGGTTTGACAAAAGTATTTGAATGGTTTCTTGGAACACCTGTGTATTGGGAGAAGATTCGTGAGGCTGATCCTAGTGTGATTGTGCAACCTGTCTATGTTGACTGTCAAGATATAAGCTATACTGATGTTCCTGTTAACTGGAAACAAGAGCCTGTTATGGGAAAGCTTTTAACACAGGTGGTTGAATGTGCACCTCGTACAAAACAGGTTGTAGAGCTTCTTAAGGATATTTGTGCGGATGTAAAACGCAAAGTGTTAGTTTTGAGTGAGAGGATTGGTCATTTGAATAGTATAGAGGAGCTACTGAAAGAGACAGTTCCAGGAATCACTATTGGATATTACATTGGGGGAATGAAAGAGGAAGTGAGAGAGGCGGGTGCAGCGACAGCTCAAGTTCTCTTGGCTTCTTATGCAATGGCAAGTGAGGCTATGAATATTAAAACTCTTAACTGTGTGATTCTAGCGAGTCCTAGAAAAAATGTTGAGCAAAGTACAGGGCGTATTTTACGTGTTCAGGCAAATAAGAGGGTGGTTGCTCCTTTAATAATAGACATTGTGGATGTACACGGTGTGTATCGTTCGCAATGGCGTAAGAGATGTATATATTATCGGAAATGCAAATATACGATTTCTGCAGAGGGAGAGGATGGCGTGGATGAGTCTGTAGATTTACGAGCTGCAGATGATAATGGATGTTTATTTAGTGATGATTAACGGCGGCTTGTACGATTTTTTCTTCTATTAGCGCGCTTCTTTGTTCTTCTACCACCTACAGTATTATTTGAAGGTACATTTGTAACTACATTTGAAGGAACCTGGTTTGTATATGCATTTTGAACAACTGCTGCATTTGCTTGTGCTTGTGCCGCTGCATTTGCTTGTGCTTGTGCCGCTGCATTTGCCTGTGCTTGTGCTGCCGCATTTGCTTGTGCTTTAGCTGCCGCATTTGCCGCTGCTTTAGCTGCAGCATTTGCCGCTGCTTTAGCTGCTGCTACTGCATTTGCCTTTGCTTTAGCTTCCGCATCTGATGCTGCTTTTATTCTAGCTATATTTGCATTCATTTGTGCTTTCATTCTATTTGCATTTGCTTTAGCTCTAGCTTGTATATTTGCTTGTGCTTTAGCAGCGGCATTTGCCTTTGCTTTAGCTTCCGCATCTGCTGTTGCTTTCATTCTAGCTATATTTGCATTCATTTGTGCTTTCATTCTATTTGCATTTGCTCTAGCTCTAGCTTGTATATTTGCTTGTATCTTAGCTGCTGCCGCATTTGCATTTGCTTTGGCTTTTGCTGCAATAGCAGGATCAGGTTGTTTGAACCCAGGCATACATATTGGTGCTGCTCCAGGGAATGGTGGAGGAAGCCTTGTAGCACATGGATCAAAAACAGGCATTCCAGGTAGTTGGGGAGGTGCAGCAACAGGAGGTGGTGGAGGTGCAGCCACAGGAGGAGGTGGTAGAGCTGCAGCCCCAGGTTGTTTGAACCCAGGCATACATATTGGTGCTGCTCCAGGGAATGGTGGAGGAAGCTTTGTAGCACATGGATCAAAAACAGGCATTCCAGGGGGTGGTGGTGCAGCCACAGGTGGAGGTGGTGGTGCAGCCACAGGTGCAGGAGGAGGAGGTGGTGCTTGCATTTTCATTCCACCTATACATATTCCTGGCTTTCCAAAAAACGATGGCCCTCTTGTAGCACAGGGATCCCACACGGGCATCGGAAGTTGAGGTGGTGGTGGTGGTGCAGCCACAGGTGCAGGTGGTGGAGGAGGTGGTGGAGGTGGAGGTGCAGCCGCAGGAGTGGGTGGTTTTACTCCACCCATACAGATTGGTGGTCCTCCGGGAAATGCTGGAGGGAGTTTTGTAGCACATGGATCCCATTGAGGCGCTTGAGGTATGGGAGGTGGTAGTGGCAGAGGTTTAAATTCAGGTAATTTGAACATCTGAGGCATTCCCCAGCCACCTTTTTGAACGCGTTTTCCAGCTTTTTTTACCTTTTTAGTAAAATGTTTCATTCTATTATATCTAAATATTTATAGAATGAACATTTTTAATTATATATATTAATCTAACGACGATTGGATTTGCGTCTATTAGAGCGACGACGATTTTTACGAGAAACATTTCCACCACCTGTCTTCAGGCATGCGGGATTCATGGACTTTGCTTCATAAGGTGTTTGGATGAGTGAAGGAGAGCCTGTACTACCAACCCATGTGCTTGCACCATTTGAGTAGCCAGCCGTAGGGGCGTAATAAGCCTGATTATCACCTCCAAGAGAAGCACCTGTTAGTGGAGGAGCACCACCACCAATCTTTACAGGATTTAACGGATTTGGTGTTGAAGCCTCACAAGGAATCTTGGACATAGGTGCGAGACCGCCCATGGATGGGGGACCAGATACAGCCGCACCCTCTGTAGAGACAAAACCATAACGTCCACCGTATTGTGTGCTACCACCAGAGAGTCCTGGAAGTCCCTTGGGCCCACTAAAACCCATAGTATCAGTCTTAACTGCCGCAACGCAGTCGGGTATGAGTGGCTTACCAGCAATCACCTCCTGTCCATAGTTATTAATGAGGCCATGTGTGATTGCAGGTCCGAACTGGTAGCCACCACCACGATGTTTCCTTGTCATTCCACCACCATACAAACTAGATAATGCATTATAAGAGGGTGTTTGTCCCATCTTAGCTTTAGCTTTTGTTGCAGATAGTTTAGCTGTAGCTATTTTAGACTTCTTTGCTGCCTTAGCAGATGCAGCACTTGTAGCACGTAACTTAGCATTTGCAACCTTTTTCATTTTATCAGTTGATGCCCTTGTAGCTGCTAGCTTACTTGATGCGATTTTTGCTTCTTTCGCGGCCTTAGCAGATGAAGCTCCAGTTGCAACTAGTTTAGGAGATCTAGATTTTACACCTTTGGTTCTAGAAGAAAAGCTCATAACCATTCCTGATCTTGCAGCTTTTGCTGTCTTAGCAGCTTTTGCGGACTTAGCAACCTTTGCGGCTTTAGCAACCTTTGCTGACCTAGCAACCTTTGCCGATTTAGCAACCTTTGCAGCTTTAGCAACCTTTGCAGCTTTAGCAACCTTTGCAGCTTTAGCAACAGCTACAGGACTTCTTGGAGCTCCCATCATAGGTCGCTTTGCCATAGGGCTAGGTCGCTTAGCAATAGGGCTTGGCCTCTTAGCAATAGGACTAGGTCGCTTAGCAATGGGGCTTGGTCTCTTTGCCATAGGACTAGGCCTCTTGGCCACAGGGCTAGGCCTCTTAGCAATGGGACTTGGCCTCTTTGCCATAGGTAGTCCCATTTTAGCCACAGGGCTAGGTCTCTTTGCCATAGGTAGTCCCATTTTAGCAACAGGGCTAGGCCTCTTTGCCATAGGTAATCCTATTTTAGCTACAGGGCTTGGTCGCTTAGCAATGGGACTAGGCCTCTTCGCCATCGGGGGAAACTGGCCTCCTTGAAGAGTAGGCTCTTCATAAATTATACCACTATTCATTCTACTTAGATAAACGAATTTCTACAATCTCATAACGACCAAATTCAGCTTTCCATTCAGCCAAAACAGGAATACGACCCTTGATTGCCTTCAGCTTCTGACTGAGTGCGATTTGCTGAACAGCCGCGCGAGAAAGAGGTGTACCATTCTCTAAGAATAAATCGTAGACATCAGGAAGACTCTCCAAAGGAACCGCATATGCATCCACCCTCCCCACAGCAGGTTTTGCATCATGAAGAACAGGAGCTGTTGTGCGAAACATAGGGGCTGAACTAACCGCAACCGGGGGCACAACAGTTACAGGTTGTTCAAGCTGAAACCAAAAACGGCGTTTACCAGGAAGTTCAGGAATAAGATCTACACTAAAACAGTTTTCAATACTAACTAACGAACTCAAAGGCTTTGGATTTGCAACAGAGCAGTTGATTCCACCCATTAAACGCGAATCGGGTGTCCAACAATCTTCTATGAATGTTTTGAGGAAACCACGTCTCTCAGAAAACTTCTTTGTAGTATAAATATCTTCTCCTTTCCATACCCATACATCTTCAATACGAAGAGTGTGTTGAATCTTATCGAGTGTGGCTATAAGCATCGTGCCACCACCCTCTCCTAGTCTCACATCTGTACGCATTCTTAGAGTCCATGCTGGAATCTTCTTATCGCGTCCACTTGGTCTTGTCATCATAAAAACTGCCGGTTGTTTTGGAAGAAGCAGAAGAAAACCGGGATCCGACCTGGATTCATTCTCCATAACATAAAATGTTCCTCTCTTTACGATTTGCTCCTTATCGGGCTGGAGCCTCTGCCGAATGCAACAATCTTTGATACGTGTTTCCACGAACTGGGTTGCCAGATCGTGTAAAAACGAATTTGCGAATTTAAGTCTAACAGCACTTGATTCACGATGCGATGACCTCAGATTTCCGTCTTCAAGGTCGGGTGCAGCCATTTGTGATCTTACTACTTATATATAGTTATAGCTCTTTAGGGTCTTATCTCCCTAAAAAGCCGCATACTCTGAGTCAGTCAATGTATCATTCGCAGCGATTCCTTGCATGAATTCACCTCCATTCTGAGCCATTTCAGGTGCAAATACCTGTAAAGCCTGAGAAGAAGTCTGTGAATAAGTTGATGCAACACCACTCATTACACTCCTATCAGTATCAGTCGGCTTCACTCCAGGACTAAACATGCGTTCAGGATGGCGCAAGTTATCTTGAACATTCTCTGAACCATTGGACTCATCCAGAGGATCGTGCGCCGTTACACCCGGAGATGGCTGTCTCTCCTCAGGAATGGGTGGTGCAACAGCATTCGGTGAGCTCGGTCCAGCTGGAGTAATTATGCGTTGAGGTTCAACCCTGGCCTGTACTTCCAAAAGTGGTGCGCCAGCTGGAATAGAATCAAAATTGTCGAAACCAAACCATGACGGCTTATAAGCTTTCAGAAGAAGGTAAGCAACATACGCAAGAACCGCGACTGCGAGTGCTATCAAGATACGATTAAACATCTAACCTAATGTGAAAAAACAAACGGGCATTTTTTACTTGATCCAGAGTAGATGGAACCCTTAGACAATCTCGTTGTTGATGTTAAGAGTGTTCTTGCCGAATTAAAACCCTTAAATGCAGGGGCTATCCTCAAGGCCGGTGTAAAACTCTGTGTTAGCTCAAAGGCTCTTGTGGGTCTTTCATATGAAGAGAAGCTCAAACTTCTCTCTAAGGCTATGGCAAAGGGTCTAGAGGAAATGAAGGAAAAAGAGCTTGCGTCTGCAGCCGAAGACCAGAAGAAGTCGGTTGAGGAGAGATATACACATCTTATCCTTGTTGCAGATTCAGGCCTCTCCTCTACGCTGGAACTCATGTTTGATATCTTTCAGGGTCGTGTGAATCTATCTGCGCTTATAGGCCAAGTTAAGCCATCCACATGGTTTAGATGGGTTTCATGTATGACCTCTTCAGCCATCAGCGCTGTCGCTGCGACTGGGTTTGTTTCAGCTGACCAGGCAAAGCAGGCGGGGGATGTCCTGAAGAAGGTGGAAGATCTCCCAAAGCAGGTTGAGGAGATTGCTGATAAGGCCGAGGACGTCTTGGCGGACGTGAAAGCCGCTGTCCCTGCTCTTGCACCTGCGGTTGACGCTGTTGCAGGTGTTGCGCAATCGGTTGAGGATGCTGCTTCTTCTCTTGTTGAACCGTCGGCTGTTCTACCAACTGTTGTTGTTGACTTATCGGGTGAAGAGGTAGCTTCACAGTCCAGTCCGGCAGAGATATCTCTCGTGGAGAATAAGCAATAACTGGGTATGTTTCTTTTGAAATAAGATGCTGTGGTACATAATCCTGAGCAGTTAGCTCAACCTTCTCTTCTACACTACCATCTTCCCGAGAGCTCCTCTCAAGAATATGATAGCAATACCAATCATTTTTTATAAGAAATCCTGTATGTGAACCGAAATTGTAGATTGTAACTTCACCAATACTCTTTTTGATTAGTTCTTTTGTTATAGGTCTCCAAATGATCATTGACCCTCCTAGAGTATAAACTTGACGAGTCATTTAAGCGAGAAGCACGTATTCAAGAAAAATGAGTAAGACAGCATCATGTATCATTCTTACACAAAAAGCAGAAGTAAAACAAGGAAAAATCTCTCTTCAAGACGGCCTACTCACTCTTGACTCTGTAAAGCAGTATCTTAAGAAGAAGGAGATTCCAGAAGTTCTGGGAACATACAGATATAAGACAAATACTCTCACTCTTATCGGCTATACAGATGGAAAAGCTGGAACAGAGAACAAGCATGAACTACCACCACCCTTCGACAATACTCTCTGTTTCGGCGATGTTGTTCTTATTGCATCACTGTATCCTACAACCTATACAAAGCCTGTAGCATTCAAGCCAGAAGACTATGAAGCTTTCTATACAAAGATGTTTGGAGGATTTGACGACATTGATTCAGAAGATGATGAGGATGCTGATGAGGCCGAGGAAGCTGAGGAAGTAGAAGAGGTCAGTGGTGTAAAAGAGAAAATCATTGTGGAAGAGGTTGATGATGAGGAAGAAGATGAGGTGGATGATGAGGAAGAGGCAGAAGCAGAGGGAGAGGCAGAGGCAGAAACAGAGGCTGGACCCGATGTAGAGATTGAGGAGGATTTGCCGATTCGTCCAGCGAAAGTGAGTAAAAAGAAGCGGGCAGCGGCGGCTCTTCAAAGCGGAACGTCTCAGATTCTCCACATTCCAAAGGAGGATCATCTCCAGAAAGAGACTTCATCAAACGCCCATCTCTTCCCTAAGAGGGAGATTGCGATTGAGCAGATTGAGTCTATTCTCACCAGGAATAATATTACAGGGATTGATGTTCAGGAGTTGGAGCACTGTATCTATAATGCTTCAATCACAGAAGCTACAAATCGCCATGTTACATGCCACTGGAACAACTCACTCTTCAAACATGTGTATCTGACAAAGGTACGACACATTCTTGGAAATCTCATACCTACCGCATATGTTCAGAACACAAAGCTTCTTGATGAGTTGAGAAGTGGAAAATACTCTATAGAAGACATTTGCTCTCTTAACACATATACAATCTGCAACGAGCGTTGGAGGGACTTTATCCATCGCCGTCAGCAACGTGAGAAGAGGCAGTTGGAGGGCAATAAGGCTATGGCAACTGACCAGTTCCTCTGTATGCGCTGCCACAAGCGCGAATGCACATATTATGAAATGCAGACGAGATCGGCGGATGAGCCTATGACCATCTTCATTCAGTGTATGAATTGCGGAAAACACTGGAGACAGTAAGCCTTCTCAATAAATATATGAGTTCCGATAGTGTTAAAATAAAGCTCATAGGTGCTGGTGAAGATACATGGCCCATTCTTGAGAATCTCTGGGATTTCTATAGCCAAAAAGGTGTGAAAACTGTTTTTGTAAGTGTTGGTATAACAAACAATGCAGTTGCTGATTTGGATATTGCAGAAACTCTAGGATGCCCTGTGCATCTCTGGGATGTTCGCAATGAGGCCACGGCAGCATGGGATGAAGTAAGACAGATACTCAAGGACAGAAAACGTTCACCTGAGGCTAGTGCATTTACTGAAGGCGTTGATACAAAGTGGGTACTTCCTAAGAATGTTCGTTCATATACAGGAATCCCCGGCTTTTACACAGGAACTGCCGAGATTCTTTCTAAGAGCTATCCCACGATTTCCCTTGATGATTGTGTGAAACAGTGCATATCCTCTATGAAGATAGAGGATCAGCGTATAGACATATTGAAGATCTCATTGGGAGAGGGAATGGAGCGTGCCCTTCTTTCAGCTCTCTTGAATACAGGATACCGTCCGGGTCTCGTTCTTGTCCAATGGTCTGTGATGCCTGATGCTGACCTTTTTACCACACTTACAGCCGGTCATTTACAGAACTGTGGATATACACTTCTTGCAAATAAGGGAAATCGCTTTCTCTATATGTTTACGGATAGATGTATGTATGAAATCTGTAGCTGGGAAACAAACAAAGTAGCAAATCCTCTTGTTGCCGAGATATTATCTGCCAGTAAGAAGTAACACTAAAGAAAATCTCTTTAAAAAATAAGAAGGAGAGATTTATGGAAAAAAATATACTTTCATCTCCTCTTCACGAGAAACAAATATTATTACTTCTTGTGAAAAAACAACAGATTGGGCGCAGGGCCTATTCGGATATTACAAAAGTAAAACCATCAAATAGGAAGGTTTTACTCTATGAAAAACAAAAACATAACAAGACGGTTGAAATCAACTAGTATAGAGTTACCTGGAAGTGTAGTTTCTATTAAACCTGGAAACAACTTTTACAAACACATCAATGGTCGCTGGCTACAACATGCGTCTATACCATCCTTTCGTGCATCTTTTGGTGTGAGTGAGGAAGTTGAACTTTTGATTGAAAAACAACTTAGGCAGATTCTTAACGAATGCTATAAGCTTGCTGAAAAGGGTGAAAAACCCTCTACAAAAATGGAGAAGATGATGGATGTGATTGGACGCTTCATGTTATCCTCTATGAGAAGGAGCAAACAAAATAATAGTTTGGATTTTCTGCGTTCCATTTTGCGCCCTATGGTGTGTATTCGCGGGCCAGAGGATATTATGGAGAAGGTGGGTATATTAAATCGAAGAGGCATTTCAACATTTTTAAATGTAACGATCTTCCAAAAACGGAATCCGAGTGAATATTCCTTGATTGTTGGATGTGGAACACTCGGTCTACCCAACAACTCTTATTATAGTGGAACCGCACCTGGAAAAACACAGACTCTTCTCGCATATGTGAAACTTTGTGAAGAGGTGGGTAAACTACTTTTTATTGATAAGTTGGAAACGGCAGTTCAAACAGAGGCCTCTCTCTCAGCTATTATAAAAAAGTACAAAGATGAAACATTTGAGAATATAAAAGGGACCGAACTTGAAAGTCTTTTTCCAGATATTGCATGGGATATACTCTTCAAATCGTATGGTGCTGATGAATGGAAATCAAAAGTGATTCGTATTTATAATGTAAAACTAATAAAACAGATTGAAAAAATAGTGAAAACGTGGCCCTTAGAGAGTTGGAGTAACCTCTTCACTCTTCACACGATTCTCTATGCGCTTCCTATTCTACCACCCCCTTATGATGATATTCATTTCAAGTTTTTTGGCAACCGACTTCGTGGACAAGCAGATAAACTTCCACAGGACCAGCTCACATTAAATCTTACACGCACTCTTCTTCGTGTTCCACTCTCTTATCTCTATGTTCAAGACTGTGTTGATCCTGAACTCAAGAAAGATGCGACAAAGTTTGCAGAAACAATACAAAGACACGCTCTTTCCCATCTTGCAAATCTAGAGTGGTTAGAAGATTCAACTAAGAAGATTGCCATTCGTAAACTCAAGGCTATGAATTTTAGTATTTCAAATCCTGATGAGTTTCCGAATATTGATATTCCAGATCTCATAACTGATAACTTCCTGAAGAACATGTTCCTTCTTTCAGAAATGAATACTGATACAATGATTTCTCGTATGAAATTCAAGGCTGATCCAAACAGTTGGGATGAGGCGCCTTACATGGTGAATGCTTATTATTTTAATGAACGAAATCAGTTTGTTCTTCCAGCAGGTTCTATACAATGGCCCTTTTACAAGCGCTCTAAGGAACAAATCGGCTGGAACTATGGTGGACTGGGAGCAATCATAGGTCACGAAATCACACATGCATTTGATACAGATGGTAAGGATTATAATGAGAATGGTGAAAAAGAGAGCTGGTGGACAAAGAAGGATAATGCGGCCTATAAAAAGCGGACGGATGCGCTTATCCAACTATTTGATAAAGGCAAAGTACTAGGCCATCCAGTTGACGGATATCTCACACTTTCTGAGAATATTGCTGATTTAGGAGGACTCGCTATTGCATTGGATGCACTTCATCAGGAACTAGAAGGAGTTTCTGAAGAAGAGAAGAAGAAACAGTTGCGGAACTTTTTTACTGCATATGCTGTATCATGGCGTGTGAAAGAGAGGTCAAAAAAGGTGATTCAGAGTCTTTTTCTAGATGTTCATGCACCTGCTGAATTGCGTGTAAACTTCATTGTTCCTCATTTCAATGAGTGGTATGAAATCTTTGATGTAAAAACAGGTGATGATTTGTATATACCTCCTGAGGAGAGAGTGAAGATTTTTTAGAGGACCATCAGATCAGAAAGTCGCCAATACTCAAAGCTGCCATCAGGCATAGGGCGCTTCAAGATAAAGGGGAGACGACGCTGCTCTAGCTCCAGATGCGCAATCTCAATCACCTTTGTCATATATTCTGGAACATCCACATAAGGGCGCGCCCCTTGCGAAAGCTGATTTGCGCGAAATCCAAGAATCTTGGTTTTCTCGAAAAGAGTGAGGAAAGGCTGAGAACGGTGATAAGGGTCTACTACTGTGTCTGTATCGCCTAGCGCAACACGAAGCGGTATTTTTGCGGCAACAGTGTCAGAGTAATCAAGAATAGACTCAGGATGAAACTTGTAGAGGACTTCTAGCGGCTCAGGAATAACAGCCCGAGTCTCCTCTTCTGGCTGCTCTTCTGTCATAGCAAACTCCTCTGCTACATCAATGTCACCCTCTTCATAGACTTCATCGGTATCTGCCATAGTCTTTCTATTAGGTTAGATAAAGAGAATTCCTTTCCAATTTTACCCCCAAAACCGATATGGCGTAAAATTGACTTAAGAAAGTGCCGCATCTTAAATATAAGAATGAGTTCCCAAATGCCCGTATCGTATGAGTCGTTTGATGAGATGGGTCTCCCCGATACCCTTCTCCGTGGAATTTATGCACATGGTTTCGAAAAGCCCTCTCCTATTCAGCAGAAGGCCATTGTTCCTATTAAAAATGGGAATGACGTTCTGGCACAGGCCCAATCGGGTACTGGCAAGACTGGTGCTTTCAGTATTGGAGCTATGTGTCGTGTAGATCCTGCACTCAAGAAGCCCCAGATTCTTGTGCTTGTACCTACTCGTGAGCTAGCTCAGCAGATTGAGTATGTTGCTACTCACCTTGGCAGCCATCTTCCTTTGACAGTCTATTCTGCAACAGGTGGAACACCCCTTAGCAGCGATCTTCGTGCTTTGGAGAGGGGTGCTCAGTATATTGTTGGTACTCCTGGCCGCATTTATGATTTAATGCACCGTGGGGCAATATCAAGACAGCATATTAAATATATTATTATGGATGAAGCGGACCAAATGTTGGAGGATCGTTTCCGTGAACAGGTCATGTGTATTCTTGGCCTTGGATTTCCAAAGGATTCTCACGTTGCACTCTTCAGTGCTACGATGCCAGCTGAAGTGATTGAGTTTGCAGAGAAGTTACTCCAGAATCCTGTGAAGATTCTGATTCCACCTGAACAGGTTACTTTAGAGGGTATCAAGCAGTATTATGTTGAGCTACCTCGCGAGGACTGGAAATATGAGGTACTTTGCGACCTCTACCAGCAGCTTAATATCAATCAGGCTATTATCTACTGTAACAAGCGACAGAAGGCGGAGTGGCTTGCAGAAAAAATGGCTGCACAGGGCTTCCCTCTTTCATGTATCCACGGAGAGATGGAAGTAGAAGAGAGACGCAGTCGTATGACTGAGTTTCGCAAGGGCAATATTCGTGTTCTGATTAGCACGGATCTTCTTGCCCGTGGTATTGATGTACAACAGGTAAGTCTTGTTATTAACTATGAGCTACCGATTCAGCGTGAAAACTACATTCACCGCATTGGTCGCTCTGGCCGATTTGGTCGTAAGGGTGTTTCTATCAACCTCCTTCTTCCAGAGGAGATGAAGCTCATGAAGGATATTGAGAGTTTCTATACTACTCAAGTTGTTACTCTACCTGAGGATTTGGGTGGTATTACTTTATAAAGTATCCTCTTCTGAAGACGCTCTTGTAGTAGGAACAACCCTAATATCATGGCGACAAACAGGACAATGAACATTCTCTTGAAACCAAGTATCAATACAGGATTTGTGAAATGTGTGATGACAAGCGTTCAATGAACGTCTCTCATTTCCCACCTCATATCCATCTTGGCAAATAGCACAAACCTCATTTGTAGAGGTGCTGACTGTTGAGACTGTAGTATTGGCTGTGATTGTTTCTGGGCTAGGCCGAACGATGACTGCATTCATAAAGTTTGGATTAAGCATACTTGTAAAGAGATTAAGAAGAGAGTCTGTAGTGCTACGATCAATCCTGTTATATGTATTTATAACAGGAATATTTTCTTCGGTCGTATAAACAACTCGTGTATTCATAGGTCTATATAATGGGGGAACTGTCGTTCTCCGTTGACTTCTCAGATAGGCCCCCCGTCCCAGAGAGAATAAATCAAAGCGCTGCCGAGTCTGCATTTGTACATATGCAAGAACCTCAGGAACCGTCGCAAATGACTGAGAATCATAGAGGAGAGCTGGAAAATAGTTGTGAATATCGTCTAGAAGACCCACGCCATATAATGTCTCATAGCTTGGATACGAAGGAGCCGCCATCTTATCTTACTAGCACTCCAAAAATTGAGTCTTCAAGTTTTTCCACGCAACCTCTAACTCAAATGTCAGATCCAAAGAAAGGTGTTGTCGGTCTCAGAAATCTTGGTCTAACATGTTATGCAAATGCAACGCTTCAGGCGCTGCGCCATATTGAGAGAATCCCTTGGATTTTCACAGAAGGGCGATATGATACTCTAATGCGTAAAGATGCTACCGGGAAACGTCGTCTTCAACAAGATGTTACAAAATCATTTGCGGATGTTCTTCATCAGCAGGAGGTTGGGTCTTCGCCTGGCGTACTCCGTCCATCGGGTTTCTGGTCATCTATGAAAGAGTGTGTGCAAGGCTCAGTCTATGAGCATTTCAGTTCGACGGCGCCACATGATGCGCACGAGTTTCTGATGTTCATGCTGGAAACACTCCATGATAGCGTTTCTATTGAAGTGGATATGCAGATTATGAAGAGCCCACCAGTGACGGATTCAGAGAAGAGGGTTGTGGAG
>Ga0209296_1002331_pt1 | contig 13724 bp, 17 predicted proteins | sample S_130206_EF_Meta_FD_187319 | JGI IMG/M metagenome (GOLD analysis project Ga0209296, IMG submission 187319) | Freshwater microbial communities from Lake Simoncouche, Canada to study carbon cycling - S_130206_EF_MetaG (SPAdes) (version 2) | ecosystem: Environmental > Aquatic > Freshwater > Lake ...
GACCATTGATTACTAGATTGCCCGGCAATGTTAGATTACCATCTGTGTCAAATGTCCACATAGCATTACTACTATTACCATCATTACTGTTGATAACAACATTACCTGTGTTTGCTAACTTAACATAGAAGTTATCACTACCTAAGAACAACTCGGTTGCATACAAGTTTCCACTTGTCATGTGTATATGGTCCCCGTCATTCGCTGTTGGATATATTAATAACTGTTGATTGGCAGTAGTTCCACCTGCTGGTTTTAAAGCAATGGCACTACCACTAAGTGCGCCGTCTGGAATGTTAGTTTCATAAACAACACTATTCAATGGCAAGGTCAAGTTGCCACTTGTGTCAAAGTTCCAAGTCTTTGTGCCACCAACATTACCTGCTTGTATAGACACATTACCATTAACATTGACAGCGACATTAGCAAAGTCATCAGTCCCAAGAATAACAGTTTCACCGTTGCCAGCAATGTGAATGTCCGGACCTCCGGTTAAATAGATATCTAAATAAGCATTAGCGTTAGCAGGATCTGGTTGTAAGTTTAAGTTACCGTTACCAACTACAGCCCCGGGAATATTCATATTACCATCAGTACCAAATGTCCATTGATTACTATTAGTTCTGTCACTAACAACAAAATTATTATTACCGTTACCAAGAATACCAAAGTCCCACTGTTGAGTTGCATTAGCTTGATCTTGCACTGACAAGTAAGCACTGCGTGGTATGTTATAAAAAACGTTGTCTGCATATCCAGTTATTTGAATAGCGGGCCCAGCAACAATTCCAAAGTCAGTGCTTTCTACTCTAGGTGCAAGTATTTGCATGTAAGGTGAGTAATCAACCCGTTGTTGATATGCATTAGTTCCATTCAATGTTGGCATACCATTGCTGTCAAACTGTAGTGTACTATAGGTATCTCCGGGTGTGCCGCCCTGATTAGAGAAATTTCCTTGCCAGTTGAACTGTGCTGCACCAGAACTTCCAACCGGAGCACTCAATGGTACTTGTGTACCATTGGCATAGTTAACACTAAATGCATTAGCAGGTAATGTTAAGTTACCATCTTCATCAAATGTCCAGCGGTGTGGAACACCATCACTGCCTTTTTGAGTTTCAATGAATACTTGCGGTGTGTCTACTGTAGGTAAATCTGCACGAATCCAAGCCCAGCCGCTATTAGCGCCTGTTGTATCATCTTCAGAATATACTTCCCAATTATTAGGGAATTGATTTATCTGTGTATACACATTACCTGATTGTGTTAAAATTCCTATTGGTATGCCGTTACCTGGATTTATGGTATCATTTGGGAATCTTGTTGTACCGTTGTTATTAAATGTCCAGTTGCCGCCTGCAGTCTCAATCTGTACTGCACTATTAGGTTCTGTTGCGCCAATGCGTAATTTATCACCAAGTGTAGCATGTTCGGCGTTGGGTATAACAATGTAACTATAATCTTCACCACCGGGGGACATATTTATGTCATATAAACCAGCTGTATACAACAAAGCCATATCACCGTTATAAATCTTGAACTTGCCTAGATATGAATTACCATCAGCATAGTTGATACTTACATTCGCAGTATTTGGTAGTGTTAAGTTCCCTGAAGGATCAAATGCCCATATATGGGTGTTTGTTCCAATTGATATGTTACCACCAGATTCTAATTTGACATATTTGCCATCATCCCCAAAGTATTGGTCAAAATAACCATTATCGCCAGTGTCAAGATGTATGTGTGCGGGAACATCACCGCCGCGTACTCTGAGATATTGCACATTACCTACACTATTAGCGCCGGGAGCCAAATACAATCCGCTACCGCCAAACTCGTCGCCGGTGCCTATGACCGCTTGATCGCTAAATGTTACATTGCCTGTGTCAGCATTTCCATTGCCACCATTAATAGTAATAGTTGCGACACCACCAACATTGCTAGTAGTCACACCTGCTCCAACAAAATTAATTGTATTAGCACTTGCTACTACATTAGTACCTTCGTCTTTTACAGTAATACCCGATATACCACCAAACGTAGCTCCGTTAGAGTAAAAGTAATTGTCAGTATAGATATTGTTAGTAGTAAGATTACCCGCAACATTTAAGTTAGTAAGTGCGGTGTTGCCGTATATAGTGGCACCCGATGATACTGATAAGTTAAGTGTACTAAGTACACCTGTGCCACCGTTCCATGTTAATCCAGATGATCCACCAAAGTTACCTGCATTGTTAAATTGAATCTGTGTATTAGAACCACCAACTACACCGTTGCCTGAACCACCACCTGATACCCAAGCAAGATTACCTGTGCCGTCAGTCTGTAAATATTGTCCGTTAACACCGCCACTTACTCTAAATGTATTGATATTTAAATTACCAACACGGGTAATGTTTGGTTGATATGAATTTGCTACACTATACGCTAAATTAGCAACTGCTGCCGGAACAAACTGTGCGCCACCTGCGCCAGCTAGTATTAAATTACCAGTGATTTGTAAATTAGCTTTTTGTGTAATTGGCACTCCTGCCATATTAACCACAGGTATTAATGTACTGGCTGCTATGTTATTACCTATGTTAGGTAATTCTGTTATTTTTATTGCTGAATTAGACGTTGCCATTAATTATTTTCCTTGTTATTATCCAAACGTTACGCCATTTTGTCCGATACAAAACCACTTGCTGTTAATGTATTGTAATGTACATCCATCACCGATATCGTTAAATGTTATTGTTCCTGTACCTGATGTTTTCCATCCTGCATTACTTACTGTGATAACCATATCACCACCATCAGCGACCATCATAAACGTTTTGATTAGACCAGCAGTTCCGGCTGCTAATGTTGCTGTACTAGCAGTTGATGTTGTAAAGTAACTTGCTGTAACTAATAAATTAGCTGCCGCGGCATCTGCTAAATCTTCACTACTGTTTAATAAAATTATACCGGTACTTGTAATGTTACCCGTAACTGTGAGGTTAGCGCCTATACTTATTGTGTTCGCTACATTCGCAACAAGTTCTACACCGTTATTAAAACGAATATCTGCTTGCTTGAATGGAGTGGTTGTTCCAGCTACATTTAAATCAATGAATTGCAAGTCAAGACCGTAATCAAATCCTGAGCCAGGAGTTGAGTTCTTCATACTGACACCATATGCTGAACCAGCAGTAGTCAATCCACCGTCACCGTCTAAGTAAGCAACAACAGCCGCATTTGCTGTAGTTGTTTGGTCTCCTACGACACCAAGCAAACCAGTGTTGATAAATTCACTTGCGTTAGTACCAGTAATTAGGTATTGACCGGTTACACCGGCTACATAGTTGCGTGTTTTAGTTAGATTGCTACCTGTTACACGACCACGTACCGCTTGTGCGCTTGCCGGATCATTTACGTTATTGCTACCAAATGCTGAATCAATTGTTAGTATACTACGTAATCCAACTGTTGCACCCCCGCCCACTACATTAGCAGTACCGGTTATATTTGCACGACCATTTGAAATATTGATGTTACCAACATTAGCAAATCCAGCAGTTATTAAATTCCCACCGGTTATATTACCAGTTACTACAGTATTTGTTGGTAACTCAATATTAATAGTTCCAGTAGTAGTTACGGTTGGATTTGTAATAGTTAGTGTATTACTTGATACACCAACACTAGATACTGTTCCACCGGCAGTTGCTGCTGCTACAGTAATATTACCTGTTGATCCGCTTAATACAATACCTGTACCAGCGTTTAATCTAGTAACGCCGGTATTAGTAATAGTGATATCACTAGCACCAGTTACTGGACTTCCTGATACCTGTAAGCCAGTGCCAGAAACAATCAATCCCACACTAGTAACTGTTCCTGCTACTGTATTGTTAGCAATACTTGTTACTCTGCCATACGTATCAACTGTTACAGTTGGGTTAGTATATGTTGCTGCTGTTACCCCAGTGTTTGCTAAATTTATTGATATATTGCCGTTACTGGTGACAGGGCTACCAGTAACGATAATTGAATTAGAAAGCGGGACTAGTCCAACGCTAGTTACTGTACCGCCTGAACCGTTACCATTTCCTCCGGTAGAACTTATAGTAATGTTACCGGTATTCCCGGATAATACAATTCCGGTACCTTCATTTAAATATGTTACTCCGGTATTTGTAATTGTGATTATATTAGAATCAGCATTTGCGTTAATGCCGTTCCCGCTAGCAAAAGTCAGATTGGGGCTAGCGTTCCCAAATAATATATTAAAATTGGTTACTGTTTTGGTAAAAGCATCTAGTAACGAATCACTGCCGGCCGATTCATTTGGCGCTCCAATATTTATATCCTGTTGTCCTGAAATTGCCATGATTTAATCCTTATTATGTATTTATCAATAAGGACTAAATCACCTTTACCCTGGACTAAAGCTACTTCCGCACCCGCAAGTTGTCTGTGCGTTGGGGTTTTTTATAACAAATTGACTACCAGATAGGTCATCTTTATAGTCAATTGTTGCCCCAGAAACATATTGCATTGACATTGCGTCAATTAATACACTAGTTGAAATTATAGGAATTTCAAAATCATCTTCATTTTGTTCTTCATCTAAAGTGAAACCATAACTCATTCCTGAGCATCCCCCACCTTGAACATACATTCTTAGTTTTAATGAGGGATTGTTTTCCTCTGCTAAAATGTCTGTTATTTTTGTTTGTGCTGTTTCAGTTACTGTTATCATTTTAATGTTATCGTAGGTACGTCTGAATCATATGTTGGATTCTTGACTACTGTATTTAGTCTATATAAATTTAATGTATCACTTTTTGCTAACCCAATTTTAATGTTGAATTTAGGATCAAAAACCCAGAATTTATTTGTTTTAACATTGGCCATTATGTGTACTAATTTTGGTAACTTACGCAATATTTGATCAATTAATTCAGGTCTAATCATACGATCATCTGCCCTATCAATCGCATGTTGGTCAATCTCAATCGTCAATGGATCAATATGTAACTTACCAATTACATGCTCAACTATAAATTCATTGGCTCTCATATTATGATGTGCCTTCACTGAACCAAGGGTCAATGATTACTGGTTGTCCGTTACTTCTTTGCATGACATTTGCCGTATGCAAGTCCCATCCAAATTTATTAATTGTCCCTGTGTTATATAATAATTTCATTACATTATATAATTCTCTGTACATAGAGTATGATTTTTTATCATACATTAAATCTTGCCATTGTCTAACATAAACATTAGCAATAGACTTTGAACTCTTAGCATACGGATACCATTCCCAAGTATCTGATAATCCCATAGCATGGTCTACTTTATCCCATGACTCTCGTGCTTGACAAAAATCACTAAAGAACCAAATAACACCTTCCATGAAAGTGCCCTTTTCTATGGGATTTAATCTTTCCATCTCAATCTGTGTATAATCTTTGCCGTTGATATCAACTGTGTTTACTTCATTAAATCTTGGCATGCAAGCTAAGTCTTGATGTGACATAGCAAATTCATAAAACTTACGAAATACTTGTTCTGCTTTAGTGCCCAAATCTTCTGGCATCAATATCTTAATGATATGACTATCATCCTTGGCCCATACAGTAGAATCCGCCCCTGTTCCTACATTTGAGTATCCTGCTGCTTTTAATTGATTAGCAATTGCTTTAGCATTTGTTGTGCCTACTTCTGCTTCATCTAAAGGTGGCGCTCCCAATCCAATACGTCCAGGATACATGGGCCCATCTTTAATTCTTTCACCACCATCAAAATATGAAATCTCTACTGGTAATGACTCCCATCCAAGTTCAGCCGCGGCCATGATCCTATGATTACCTTCATTGACCCAGGCACTGCCATCGTATGCTACATTAATAAAAGGTTTATATTCTTGTCCAGTATGTCCGTGTAGTGGTAGTTTACCAGTGGTACTCATTATTTTTCTAATAGCAGCAAGGTCGTGGTGTCGTATCTTTGATTGCTCTTGACGCATACCTGGTATTCGTCTTAATATACGTAGTGGAACGTCAACATTCCTAACAGTAGCAGTAGTCTTGCCCATGTAGGGTAGACCATTACGATCGGGACTTTTACTTTTAGCATAGTCAATTGCGTCTTGCAACCATTCTTCATTGGGCACATCAACACGTAGTCCTTCATTTATATCTTGTTGTTCCCAAACTTGTTTATCTTGCCATAAGCCACGGCCTGCATCAGTTTGTGTATGACTTTTTACTATGATAGCACCCTGTTGTGTTGCTGCTTTTTTAGCAATATCATACATTTTACTAGCAATACCTTTGCGTTGATAAGGTTCTTCTACTTCAACATCAACAGCATACCATTGTGTATTATCATCTTCTGTGGGTTCAAAAATAACATGACCAACTTCATTACTACCATCATACGCACGAACAACTAACCCGTCACCATTCCAACCTTCGTATGGTTCAGTTTTATAGGTGAAGTTAGTGAATTCACTTGCTCTCATTAGTTTTGTCCAACTACTGAATATTGACCTGCTGGGGCAGGAGCAAACTCACCATGTGTATCTTTTGCTAGGTCCCAGTGTCTACCTCTGTCAAGACCCCAACGTTCGCCCAATCTCTTTGAGTTTTGTTCTATCCATTCACGGGCAAACTGTAGTGCTTTATCTTGTGACGGTGCATCTAATCTATGAAATACTTTACCTCTATATTTGTTCAGGCCATAAATTACATACTGTCCTTTTACTTCTGGCGGTTTTATATTATCAGCACCTTCTGTTCTTTGTAACATCACCATCTCATCAGCAAACCCAGCAAGTCTAGGTCCAATTTGATTAGTAAGTTCCTTGTCACTTGCTATAAGTTTATTGTAATCATCTAAACTTTGTACAATAGTTTGATATCCCGGAAATACTTGTCTACGCACCATTGCTTTGTACATGCTTAACTTTTTAGGATCCTCTGTTTCAAATACAATATATTTGGGCTTGTATATTCTACAATATCTATTAACTGATTTTACCACTGCACCTAAAATTTTGAATTGATCACCTAATCCCGATGTATCAGTACTGCCTTCAATATTAAACTCTACAAAGATTAAATCTACATTGGCATCTTTGATTTGTTTGATTACTACTTCACCTTGACGTCCATATTCATTTTTATCATCAGGATCGGTAACAAAGACGTATTTAAGCTGTCCGTTCTGTACTGTATCACCATACGGCACTGAATTTATTTCATAGCCGCTGTGGCTTTGAAATAACTCAGTTAAAAATTCTTTTGCTCTCATGGTAATACCTTAGATAGTACCCTCAGCATCTACTTGAATGTTGTAAACTTTAAAGTATGATGATGTGCCAGTGGTGCATAGATTACCGTACGGGCAAGTCCAATTATAGAAACCTTGCGGTGCTCCAGGAGACCACGACATGCTTTGCCACATGCTAAGATTCAACCAATATCCCTGCGCTCTGCTTTGTTGCCAGCGTTGTAATTGCTCAGTAGTAAATGTTGTTGAACCTGAATATCCAGAACCCATCTTGTAAACAACAGTTTTGATTGTGCCCTGTGAGAATGTTACAGTCATCCCATTCGCATCCATATCAATAATGATATCAACTGGTTTAGATTTATCAATACCATTCCATGATACTAATCCTGTTGCTGGAGCTAGATTTACAAAGCATTGGTCATCCGTTGTTGAATAACTAAACTGAAAGTTTTGTGGGGCACTACTGCTGCCATCACCAATGTGCATTGTATGTTGAAATACTACATTCTTATTGCCTTCAAAGAAATCAATTTCTTGGCAATTCCAACTTGCGTTATTCCCACCAGCATCACAATAGTTTGAGCCTTTTGGTTGTAATCCTGGAGTATTAGGATTATTAATCATATAGAATGTGTTAGTAACAAAGTTGCTTGTTAACTTACTGAAGTCTGCTGTAGCACGAATTTGTGTAATGTTCTTGTATCCTTGTGTAGATACAACTCTACCGCCACAACTTGTGGTGTCATTACCAAACGTAACACCATTGCCGCTGATGATAGGAGCCGCGGTACAAGTTTTGTCATCATTATCAAACCCCGGGGTAAATGTTGATAATCCTAGTGTAGCTTGTTTGCTGCATCCGCCTAATAATAATAGTGCTATAAATCCTGCTGTAAGTAGTTTTTTCATGTTTTCCTCTTTTATAAACTCTTTCCCCACCTAGTATTGATCACATTCCAATTAATGATCTTCCACTGTTCTTTGATGTATTTCTTTTTATCACTGCCGTAATCTAATAAAAACGCATGTTCCCACCAGTCAATCAATAACAATATGTCATTGCGTACCTGATGATTAGCTATTGTTTTAATCTTCCCGTCTGTAGCCAAGTATATCCAACCACTACCTTGTATTTTCATAGCCTCAATCTCAAATTCTGACTTCATGTTGTCATAGTCACTGAAATGCTTGTTGATAAACCCGTACATAGGGCCGTTGGGCTTGTTATTGTTTCTTACTTCACGGAATTGTGGGAATAATGTGTTATGCAGGAAAGCACCTGCATAGTTGAAATCTCTGTCACCCTCTTTTTTGTTGTAGCGTTCAGCGTAACCGTGCGCTAGTTTCCCGTAATGTAAATCTAATGTATCTTTAGATAGAACAGGACTAACCTCAGCCGGGGTGAAGTTTAGGGGTATAATTTCTATGTCTTGAGGCTTACTCTTTTCCTCAAGCAATGTAATAATGTCACGCATAATATGTATTTATGCGTAATGTTATCTGCGCCGAGTAATGCGTCCTTTAGTCAAATCGTAGGGTGAAAACTCTACCTCTACTGTATCGCCAAGCAATATTTTAATGTCGTTCTTACGCATACGACCACTGATGTAACCAGTAATTACATTACTAGGGTTCATCTGTACTTTGAAAACGGCATTAGGTAATACATCTATTACCTTACCATCTAATTTAATTCCCTCTTCTTTTGCCATTTTGGTTTTATTAACTCCTTTAATTGCGGCGCATTGTGCTGATATCTTTAGCTTCCTCATCGCTAAAGACAGGAACAGCATTACTCTTGTGCATGGTACCGATACCAAGAATTTTTGTTCCTGTGTATTTCGGCGCTGGTTTGCTAGATACCGGGCCAGAATGTCCAGTATCTAAACTCTTAATGTGATGTGTGTTTGTACGACCGACTGGTGTACTAAGTGAATAGACCAATGGTTCTGCGTCCATTAATCGTTTGCGTTTCTTTTTTTCCTGCTCTACGCCCCACTTTTTCTGTAGGTTGTGCCAATCTGATTCTAGTTCACGGTGTTTCCGTGCTTCCTCAGCATTGCGAAACTTCATTTTGCCTTTGCGTTTGCCGGTCATTGTTAGAGCCGGACCTACAAGATGCATGGTCATACAGATAGAAACATAGTTAATATGACCATATTATAGCAGCTAAACCATTTATTGTCAACCGTCATCTTTTCAAGATTTCCATAATCTTTTCTTTTTCCAGAATATCAGTTTCTAATTCCATGTATTGTTTACGCAATTCTTTCAGTTTTTCCCATTTTTCTTCTAATCTTTCGTTGGGATGTAGTATTGCTAATCGTTCTTCTAGTTTAGCTAATGTATCACTTAAGTTTATACCCTTGACTTTAACCTCACCCTCAAACTCAGCATCACCTTTAACTTGTAAAGTAGTTGGAGTTTGATGAGTTGATATGGTAATAGTATCATTCCAAGCAGGCCCAGTGCCATTAGAATATAAATATTGTCCGCTACTTCCAGAAGTTATAGGGCTAACATACACCCCTGAGGTATTGTTTGTGGTAACTACAGTTGGACTAGCCATTGTGTTCATTGTGTTTTGTGGTATTGGATAACTCATGTTTTCTTTAATATGTAGCGGCCTTCAGTATCAAACCCAATTTCAATGTTATCACCCTCTTTCCATCCCAGTTGAGCCAGTAATGCAGGTGGTATGGGTAACAATAAATCATCATCATTGTCAGGACTTGGTTGCGTTATTACTTCATAACGTACTCTATCTTGTCCGGGATTATTTGTGGCCATGTGTTAGTATACTATATTAGTATAGTGATTATCAACTCTTATGGATGAACGGAGCATAAATCTTTTCAAGTTCATGTATAGTTTGAGCCGTATTACTATCTTCATGCTTGACAGCAATACCACCTGCGTTACTCCAAGCATCTAAATACTTGCCAAAGTCATCAACTAAGACATTTGGTTCACCGTCTTGAGTGGCAAATTTAAATTTAGCAGCAGTAAAAATAGCGTCGCCACTTGTACCAGGATTATACTCGTCCAGCCAATCTTTTTTAGCCTTTACGCTAGCACTAGAAAAAGGGCCACGCAATGGGGCAGATAATACAGTATATGGAATCTTGTTGTCATTCAACCACATAACGATACGCATCCCGCCAGTTAAGGGTTTCAAATCTTTAAAGAATTGATAGACATTTTCTGCGCTAGATGTTGCTAATGCTTGTATATCATCTTCCCGTCTTGGGATCTCTTTATATGTAGAAACACCGTGTTTTTGTGCCCATGCACCAAAGAAATCAGCCTGTACGCCATCCATATCTAGGTATAGATGTGGCATTTTTTGCTCAGGTTTAGATTCAACTTCTTCAAATAATTCACTTATACGCATCATAATATTTATCTGTAACTGGATTGAAACGAATTTATCGCTAAATACATAGTATACATTATAACATATAATAACAATAAGGAGTATATAAATGGTAACAAAACGGGTTACTACTAGAAGAAAAGTAGTTGCGCCACCTCCCCCAGCAACCAAAAGTTTCCCTACTGCCGCTCTAGGTGTGGGTATGGTTATCCTTACCAATTATCAAGCAGAAGTTAAACAGATAATGGGATTAATAATGAAAGCATTAACATGAAAATATTAGATAAGATTTTAGAATACAAGAGAACTCCATATGTTATTGCGGGGGTAATATTCTTAAGCAGTTTGGTCGTACTTAGCTGTTTCAAAAGCGCGGAAACTCAATTGACCACACTTAATCACGCAGCGTCACTTAGTCGCACTATGGCTAAATCATCCGATGATTTAACTAACTATGCTAGATTTTTTGTAACAACTAAGAACGAACAATGGAGAACAGAGTTTAACAATGTGCTTAAAATACGCAACGGAGAAGTAGCGGACGACAAGGGAGTTACAAAATCGTTTAAAGTTAGGGTAAAAGAAGTACCGTTTTTACAAACTGAATTGGATAAGTTATTGAAGGCAGAAGAATTAAGTAACAATCTTGCTAAACTAGAAGTTCAAGCGTTTGCCCTGATTGACAAAGGCAAACCTGAATTAAATTTTGAAATACAAACGTATCACTATACAGCAGCACAGATGTTGATGTTCGGGGATGATTATAAGAAATATAAGAAAGAAATTGTAAACACTACTGATGAATTTTATGGTATGGTAGTACACAGGTTGCAATCAGACTATTTGTTTTACATGACGGCAGCATGGACAATGATTATTGTTATAAATTTAAGTTTAATTTTACTAGTAATGGTTATCAAACATAAAGAAATAGTTGATAATAAACCAGTTAGAACAGTTGCTAAAAAAGTACCAGTAAAGAGGCCAGTAGTAAAAAAAGTTAATAAGGAGATTAAAAATGGCAGAAGAATCTAAACCACTATCACGCAGCGAACGTGAAGCACATATCAAAGATAGAGCCGGATGGACTATCACAGTAATGGCAGCATTACTAGCAGTTAACACATATATTGCTAATGGCATTAGCAGTAATATATTAACCAATACAATTAAGGCTAATGATACATGGAACTTTTATCAAGCAAAAAGTATCAAACAAACTATAGCAGAAAATGCCAGAGATGATGCTATCGCCCGCAAAGATACTAAAAAGGCACAAGAGTTAACTGCTAAAATTGACAGATATGAAAGCGATCCCGTAAAGAACGAAGGTAAAAAAGAACTAATGGCTAAAGCCAAGAGTTTAGAAGCCGAAAGAGATGAAGCAAAAAAGCATAGCCCTTGGTTAACATTCTCTGGTTCAGTATTACAACTTAGCATCGTATTACTATCCGCGGCTATATTAGCAGTTAGTATGGGCATGTTCTACTCAAGTATCCTAGTTGGCTTAATTGGGGCTATATTAATGAGCCAAGGAATTTGGCTATGGGTACCTTTATAAAGATATTTGCTAGTTTATTACTAGTATTAACAATGGTAGTATCCAGTGAGGAAAATTCTAACGTATTAAAAAAGGATGAAGTCTGGTTATGTGTCCGTTGGCAATGGACAACTACCCCAGTTGAAGGGAAAACTAATTGTGTTCAGTGGGCTAAAAAAGATTGTTCCAACAGATTGTATCCAGAAATATGTAAAAGAGGCGGGTAAATAATGGATCCGATTACTATAGGACTTGCCTTCACCGCAGCACAATCAGCAATTGGACATATCAAACAAGCCATAGCCTTGGGCAAGGATGTCAATAGTATCATTGGGCAAGTAGGACATTTCTTTGAGGCTGCTGACCAGGTTCATTTAGCTAGCATTAAAGCCAAGCATGGTGCTATGGGTAAAACTGATGCTCAACTCGGTCGTCAAGCACTTGAGTTTGCTATGCGTAGTAACCAATTGCGTGAGGATGAAAGAGCATTGAAGGACATGATTTATTGGCAACTTGGTAAGCCTCAAATCTGGGAAGAGATGATTGCTGAACGCACTAGATTAATAAAAGAAAAGCGTGAAGGTGAAGAAGCAATAGCAAAAGCCAAGCAAGCACATAAAGAAAAGATGGCTCAGTACTTTATGATTACTATGTATACTATAGCATTTGGTCTTGTTATGTCTGCGTTTATTATGTTAGGAGTACAGTTTTACAGTATGGCTGAACAACAAAAAGAGTTTGAGGCCGCACAAGCAAAAGCCTTAAAGATTCGTAGAGAACAGCAATATATGAGAGAACAAGAACAAAAGAAACAAATTGAAACAGCCGCAAAAAATGGGGCTTAATGTCTATTTCTATCGTTAGCCCAATCTTTAAACATTACCCAAAATATCATAACTAAAGGTACACATCCAAGTAGGAATATCAAGTCGTTAAGTGTAATAATTATATTAAAATACATTTGTTATTTATTGGGTAAAATGCTACTTTATATACATAGAAAACACGTTCGATAAATACTAATATATAAAAGAGGGATAGTAGATGGCAGATCGTTATTGGAGAGGCGGAACAGGCACTTGGAATACAAGTAGTACTACCAACTGGTCCGATACCTCTGGCGGCGCTGGTGGATTTAGTGTACCAACTGCTAGTGATAACGTTATATTTGATCAAGCTGCTACATATTCTGTAGCAATGACGGGTGCATTAGCCTGTTTAAGTATTACTGTATCAGCAGGTACAGTTTCATTTACAACTGGTACTACACCCACACTTGCTATTTCTGGATCTATGTCATTAATTGGCATGACTTGGACTAGTACCGGTGCCATTACATTCAATTCTACAACTACTGGTCAAACAATTACTACCGGTGGCACAACAATAAACGCTCCTATTACATTCAATGGAGTAGGTGGCGAATGGAGTTTGGGTAGCGCATTAACAACAGGTGCCACTCTGACTACTACACTAACTAACGGTGCATTATCTCTTAATGGTTTTGATCTAACTACTGGTATATTCAGTTCA
>Ga0209296_1002334_pt1 | contig 13708 bp, 25 predicted proteins | sample S_130206_EF_Meta_FD_187319 | JGI IMG/M metagenome (GOLD analysis project Ga0209296, IMG submission 187319) | Freshwater microbial communities from Lake Simoncouche, Canada to study carbon cycling - S_130206_EF_MetaG (SPAdes) (version 2) | ecosystem: Environmental > Aquatic > Freshwater > Lake ...
AAGATAGTCAACCACTATGAGTTCTGGTACTTGACCCCACACATCACATAGTTCTCCGTATGCACGTTCCATATCTGAAGCCGTTAAAGGCTGGTCAAACACAGCGAGATTGGGAAAATCTTCTTCTGCTGTTTGTCTTAGAAGTTTTATTGCTTCTTGGTCATCGGAAGCAACCCTTGCTTCTAATTCTCTTGCATCAATTTTGTGATGTATGCATGTCAACTTTGTTAAAACTAATTGTTTAGGCTCATCCGGAATAAACAGTGCAATATGTTTGTTTCTGTTTTTACGTAGAGCGTGTAGCAAGACAAGTGTTTTGCCACCATGAGCAAATCCAAGCATCATGGCTATTTCGCCAGGTGCTATACCTCGCAACTCTGAATCTATTTGCGTTATACCTAAATGGATTCTTTCTTGTGGTGACTGTGCCCATCTTACAAATGAGTCTGCAGCCTCTGAGAGTGGCGAATACATTCTGTACTCGGTTGGTGGAGCGACCTGTTGTCGCCCCACCGAATCCCAGCCTGCGGATATATCATCCACAGATAACCGCATTACTTACTCCGAGGCGGCCAATAAGCCTTCTCGGCATCAACTGCCTTGAACGAAGGACGCTTGGGGTTGTTAGCCAATCCATCACGATTGTCATACACCTTGGTTACACCATCACGCTTACACGCTTTGATGAGCCAATCAGGAATTGGACCGTGCTGTTTACCAATAATCTGAAGAGTTCCATCTGTTGCAGTCGTTGTCACCGTTGTAGTTGGGGTGAATATTTCTTCTGCATTGAATGCTTCTTTAACCATTTGGACAACTTTAGCATTTTGTTGTTCTGCTTGACTTGCTGATGGCTGACCATAAATTTCATCCATCATAATTTCAGTGATTGACGAAAACAGAACTGCAAATTCTGACAATCGTTCATCCACTTTTAATTGTTTTTCTGTTAGGTCTGCTGCAATCTTTGCACAGACTTGTGTGATAATTGCTCTATCTTTGTCCATTACGCCTCCTCAGCGTTGTTAGTTGACTCGTGAATAAACGAGCCTTTGCACATTGACCATACTGGACACCATCTCTTTGAACAGAGATAATGTTGGTCGTTTACAAGCCATCGTTCTGATGGCAAGTAAATCTTGCTAGTGAGAATACTATTGATTAACGCAGTCGTTTGTGCGATAACCCATTGAGCATGCTCCTTACGTCTTTTAATTGTAAGTATTTGTCCAGTGGAAGACCCATTACGAATCATTACACCAAACGAGAAATCAACAGGATAATCAACCAATCCAAGGTTGGCACCTGCTTCAGCATAAATTGCTGACTGAATGTTTTGCATTTGCTTTTCGCCCTCATAATACTTTCGGGCGGCAGTTTTCCAATCCCAAATACCAGTTGGATGAATATAATCCATTGTTCCTTCAAAGTACAATTCATATTCATATAGCGCATTCGCTATAGCACCAACTTTGGTCGAGAACTTATACTCAGTTTGTCCACCTTCCGGCACACTTGGCATGATGTCTTTAACCCAAGCATCAGCCATAGAACCAATATGTTTATCCCAATTTCTGGGTTCAGTATTAGTCACATTGATAGATTTGCCCTGCGACCACAAGTCTTGCTCTGCAGACCTGAAAGCATTAACAGAATACTCTGATATATCTTTGGGCTCAATAATTTTATTTAGTACTGCTTCAATACCACTATGACAGGCTGTACCCATCATTGCAGAATCATTTTCTTTACGTGCAGATGGATTTAACTCCATTAAACGTGCACGTTCTGGACACATTAAGGCATCATTTAGCCATGATTGTCGTACATATATACGGTCAACGGATGTACCGTTATCATTTTCTATTCTCATGTGTCTCTTTCTCTTGTTGCGCCAACCCCAAAGGGTTGGTCGCAGTGATATTGGACTATTAACAACCCCCCTGGTTCCCCCCAAACTATCACATGGATAGTGCAAGGTGGGGAGGGTTGAGGATTAATTTATTCTGTTTCTCGCCAAGGACCCCACCCGTTGTCATACCTGTTGTGGGCGTAGTTAAATATTGAAAGTGCACATCTTAAATTAATTGATGGGTCAATTAAGTCACGTTTTTTGTTTAATTTACAGAAGTCAACCCAGAAACCATTGATTTGCATCAAACCGAAACTACCTCCATTTGGGTCTGTTTTGTTTATTGCATAAAGATTGCATCTTGATTCCCGATACATTATTTTATCCAACATTTCTATTTGTGATTTAGCCCATCCCACAGATAGAATCATGTCCCAATATTCCGGACACTTTGCTTCATCTTTTGGAATTATCCTGTTGTAATGATTACTGCTTTGATATGGCGTGAATTCATTATTTGATGTTGGTGTGAATAATAATATTGTTAGCAATAAAGTCTTTAGCAAATTGTTCTCCGATGTTGGGGGGATATGTCAGTTGATGATTTCCTTTTGTTTTGGATTAATCATGTAGTACATCTTTTTTAAGCATGCGAGATTTATAAAATAAATCAAGCATTGCTTCCTTAAGGTCGCCTTTAGCGTTACCTTCATCAACAATAATTTCTGTTTCTCCTTTAAAACTCAATGCTGAATAGAGTTTGCCGTTATCACATAAAACTGTGATTTTTACTCGTCTTTTCTCTGAATGTAACGAAGGTGGCACATCTTCATCTGTTTCTAATGGTGCCGCCCATCCACATGTAACGACTGCGAACTTCGTATACGGCACTAGTCCTTCTGCTATTTTATCTTCAAACAATAAAGTGTACACATCTTTATTTTTGCCGATTGGTTTAATTAGTGGTGGTTCACCATTGAAAGTTTCAATAGCAAATATCATTGCTTCAGGTAATGCGAACTCATCATCAAATACTTTTTTTAATGAATCATTAATATCTCTGTCAATTTTTAATAGGTTATCAGCGTTGCTTTTCAATTCTTACTCCTTTTATTCGTGCTGTACCTCGGTCCAAACTAAGCCCACCCCATATACCGCATGAGCCAGTCTGTTCTCCGAATTTCAGACATTGTTTTTTGACTTGACATGTATTGCAAATTAATTTTGCTTTTTTGGTATTTCTTGTTTGTTCTTTTTTATCTCCAAATTCAGGAAACCACCATCTTGTAGGATGACCTATGCATGCTCCATATTGCATGAATATTGGTTTATAGATATTGAATGTTTTATTCATCATCTCCTCTGGAAACACGTTGCATAATAATTTTGATTGCCTTATCTGCTGCTTCCACAGAGATTGCTGCTAGATGTTCTTGCATTTTTAGTTCTAGCATGTCTGAGATTGTGGACGTAGATAGGTTTCTTGCTATGGCGTTATCCACCATTGATTTCATTCTGTTGTTATCTAATAGATTTCTTACAAAGTTGTCTGATTCAAATAAATCATTTCCAGAAATCATTTCATCAACAAGTTGTGAGTAATCAATATCAGATGCTACAGATTGTGCAATATCGCTATAGTCTAATGATTCCATTACCCAGTCACGGATTTTGCGACCGAAGTCCCTGTCTTCTTTTAGTGTTTCTGTTACAGAATCAATAATGTTTTCTTCTGAGGGAATTCTTCCTTCTACTTGTTTACTCACTTCATCAAAGATTGTCGTTTCCATTGATTGAGCAAACAAAGAAGGCATTGATGCAGCGTCAATAGATACATCAAATTCCATTGCTTGTGGGATTAATTTAATTGTTGTCATGTTTTTCTCCTTAGTAACTTACTATTGTTTGTTCTTCATCTAATGATTCATACAGTGCATCCCAGCAACCACAGTTGTCGGGAGAACCACAGTACAAACATTTTTTACATGCATTGCATTGTGTTAAGAATTCATTTATTCTTATTATTTCTGAAACGCCACATGCGTGACATTCAACAAGTTGCTCTTTTGTATTTATCGCTGTCATGAATGCATCCATTTTGTCGAAGCATTCATCTATTTCTTCTTGTATGTATGCTGCTTTTATCATTTCATTATCTGAAATTTCGTAATAATTTTCTTGTTTGATTGATGCGTAATTCCAATCATCATCCCAGCCACCACCATATATTCCACTACCTGAATACCCATGTGAATATCCACGTGAATAGTTTGTGGTTTGTGCATAAACAAATGAAGATTTTTCGTATGAATTGTTAGACCACCACATGTCTTTATCCCAGTGACCTAATTGTTCGTTGATTATGTACCAGTCATACATTGCATCATCATTGTTTGTCAGATAAACAAGTTTGTTGCCTTTAGCCCACTCCGACAATTGCTGGTGATATTTGTCATTGTCCAGGCTTGTGATGCCACCAATAGCCGGCATAATATCCTCTGCAAATACTTTTGTGTCTGAACGTTTATCACCCGTAGGTATTGCAACAGGTAGAATCCCATTGTGTGCAACAACAGAAGACTCATCATTACCCAACGTGAACGGATGACAGTTGTCAAGCGTTTCTGAACCATGTGTTGCCCACCTGAAGTGAAACAAAGCAGGACCAGAATACTTGTCACGCATTTCAAGAAACTTATCCATAGTTTCTTTGAAATTCATACCATGACCTTTGTGGATTTTTGTTTTATCTAAGATTGCGAAACCAAATCCGTCAGGATTGTTGAACGCAGCAATTTTGAAACGCTCTTCATCTGGTTTAACAGATTCTGGAAGGAAAGTTAATAGACACATGTTTTCTCCTATACCGATACTCTTGTTGTGATTCTTTCATCAAGAATCTTGTACTTATCTTGTTGTGTTTTAACCCATTTACTGAACTCACTAAAGCCCAAGGCATTCTTGCTCATAATTTCTTGTGTGCTAATCATTTCGGTGTAGTTGAATGCTGCATCACAGAACTGAAGTGCTGCTTGAACTGTTGTGGGCAACAGTGAAGGTCTGAAGAATCTAAGTTCAATTGTTTGAACATTCTTTAAATTGACAGCACAATAACGGTCATCATTTTCATGACCATCTTTAGCCATCTTCATAAAAGATGAACCCCTGACTGTTTTTCTGTGACCCCATCCGTCATATCCATTCAGGAATGCATCAATATCAAATTTGGCGTAGTGCGTTTGACGTCCAGCAAACTGAATCAACTGATTAGGATTTTTGTAAATAAATACCAGAAACTTAAACAAATGCTTTTCATTTGCAAAAGCCAACCTTGACATATGAATATGCAAGCCACAAGATTTTCTTTCCCATGACTTATATTTCATTTGAGACAACGTTGAAATTGCTTCCCAATTGAAATGATTCATAAAGAATTCCAATGTGCCCGGATGAGACACAATTTCGAAACCATAATCAATTGAGCCATCTTCTTTAAGATAAACAATCTGTTGTTCTTCATTTGCTTTAAGCAATACTCTTTCTGCACCTTCTTTCAAACTTCTATTAAGACATTCAACTTCCTGTTCAAAGCCCATATAAAGTTTGCTTCTTGGTGATTCATTGCCATATCTATCTTTAACAATTTCTTTACCTATTCTTTGGTAATAACTTGTTGCAGACCCATCATCGTTAAGAAAAGATGGTGTTGGTTTGTATGACCAAGATTTAATTAAACCATCAGCCCCAGTTCTTTCCCGATAACACTCGTCACAAAAAGTCTCATCATCTATTTCTTCTACATCACCGCTAAACAACCCACAATCACATGCTGCACAATAGCAATCATAATCTGGTAGGTCATCATCGTATTCGTTAGGCATTTCTTTCCTCCTTGTTGATTTTTGTTGACGGATGAATCATTTTTGTTAAAGAACGATTCTGTGCTTTAAGCCATCTTTTTTCTGCCTGTTTATCCATGTATCCAATAGTTAAAACAAAAACAATTGTTCCAACAAAAAAAGTTATTACATAAAAAATAATCAAACTTAACGCAGACATTAAAATTGTTCTCCTTCTCCAGTACGGATAATTCCTGCTTGTTCCCTAGTTTTAACTAAAAGATTTTCTAAATACTCAACTTGGCTTTGCAACTCATTACCAAGATTTATAGCCATGTTGTACGACTCAATTAAATACCAAGCAAAATCAAGCAACTCATCTTTTTTCATTGAATGCAACGCACTTTTACCAGTGTTATTAGGATGAACAATAAAACCTTTTTCTGTTAACCATTTCATTACGCCCCCTCAATAGCGATAATAGAATCATTGCCTAATGTTTTAATTGAATGATTTTTCCAAACAGCCCTACAAACAAAATCAAACAACAACAACCTTTCATTTTCATCCACAACAGGAATAGCAACCCGAATTGGGTCCCAATCATCAGTCCATTTTGTGTGCACAAGAATTTCTACACTGGCAGGATTAACACCAGCATCTTTATTAAAAACAATTTCAGTAATATTAGATTTCATTACGCCTCCCATTCAGGAAAAAAATCGTTATCCGAATTTTGAAAATACCAATCATTCAACTCATTACGCCAACGCAAAGGATGACGCAAACTAATAGACACAAAACTTAAACCATTAGGTTGCTGAATCATCCACTGATAAGCATCAGAATCAGAATCAAACGGACCATAAAATTGTTCAGGTGCTAAAGGTGCTGTTTGTAATTTTAAAATAATTTTTTCTGTATTTGTTTTCATAAACCCATCCGAAATCTTTTTTGCAGCCGAAATAGCAAAAGGGGGTCCGGCTCAAAACGAGCCAGACCCCCAAATGTGTTTTATTATGCGCTTAGAACCGTAAGCGACTTGATTGACTCAACCTCGGGTTCACGAACATCCAAACTGCCACCAATACGAACACGTTGAGTAGGACGTTTCTTCTCAACCATGTCACCCTCTGAGTTCTCCCAGTGAGTTTCAGGCTGACCAATTTGTTGAACCTGCTCAACCAACAACGTCATACCAGCACGAAGATTAACTTGGTCAACAACACTATTCGGAACCCAAATATGTGCAACATGACCCTTTTTGATAGTCACAGACCCATACTTCGTATCCATTTCATCATTAGGAAGAATAGTGACATTGGTGTTATTCGCACCCCTACCAGTAATACCCTGAACAATCATTTCAATCATTTTAATTACCTTTCATTAGTAGTTGATAACTTACATTTTTTCTTAATCTCATCTTGACCCGCAAACCTGCCGGGGCAAGTGAGATGATTATTCGTTTCTTTTATTAGGCACAAAAGCAAAAGACCAACGAGCATCACCATCAGACCACTCAGGGTCATACGCCCGTTTCAAGTCGTGAGACAAATCATCATCATGAACAAAATCATGAAAAAACTGATTGTCCTCATACCTGTCAGAATCCTCAGCCTTACGCCTAACACCAGACTCATACTCCCTACAAGCCAACTCAATCTCAAACAAACTCAACCCGTCCGAAGACAAACCCTGTTCAGAGAACGCTTTGTGGAAGTAGCGAGCCGTAGCAGGAAACAATTCTTCGTCCACAACAGGACGCTGTGAATTACCATAAACTCTCTTACCATAAGAAATCTTGGGTAGTTGAATCATTGTCTTAATGACCTTTCTGTTAGAGAGACTAGAACGGGGTGACAAACTTGCTCACCCCGTTCGGGTCTCGTATTCGTACTTACAACAAATCGTTTTTAGATGGTGTAATACCAGCATTAGCGTACAAAAGACGCACAATTTGTTCTTTCATATTCTCAACCAAATACTGGTAATCCAATATCGTCAAGTTCAACCTAGAAATTTCTAACTCAAGTTGTTCAACCAACTTATATTGTTCATAAGTTTCCATATTTTTACCTCCCCTCCCGACCCTGCGTATAAGCCAGAATCGCAACGATTGTGTGTGAAATAAGCAGCATCGTGAAGACACCAAAATAATTTGTAACCATCATAAAAACCTCCAACAGATAAGAGGCTCAATGTTTAACCTGCCAGAGCAATCGCAGGGTTTATGTAATTTAAAGTCCACCAATGGACTCACCTGTCAAAACAGGATAGAAGTTGGGTCCAAAACGAACTCAACAGCCTTAACCATGTCATCCCCGAACGACTCAAGGAAGCCAAAGCCAAACTTATTAACTATGTACTCAGCAGAAACACCAAACATCTCCTCAACCTGCTCATACAAACGGTCATCAACAGGCGACCAATCAATATCAACAACCTCAGAATTAGGAAACGCCTTAAGAATTGCATCAATATCTACACTCATAATTCCTCCAGATAGTTAGTAGTCAATGAAAGAAAAAGAGCAAATAGGTTCTAGCCCCTTTTCGCAATTAAAAAGGGGTGACGAACCGTCAAAACCACCACATCTCGCATAGGCGACACACAGTTCAGTAGTTAGCACACAGCAATGGGGACGCACCTGTTATTTGTACGGTGTATGTTGCGATTATCGTGGGGCACGGGTGTTTAGAGGCGAATGTGACTGGTATTTGTGTGATTGGACGCAGCAGCGAGCGAGCGTAGCGAGCGAGCATGGGGGGGATGGGTGGGGGTGGGGGTTACTAGAAGTAAGTACTGGTACAGCGTGTAGCCGTAGCGGTTTGTTCTAGATAGGGGGTGGGGGTCTTTTTTTAAGTACCGGCACCTATTTTTGACGTGCTATTTTTCCAGCCTTTTTTGCTGCTGCTGTGTTGGCTACAAATTGTTTGCCTTGTTTTGAGGCTGTGATTTTCTTTTTGTTTGTTGCCGTTTTTTGACTTGGCGATAGGTCTTTCCAAGCCTTTTCTGGTAGATATCGTGTCGTACCAGACTTTCTAATAGCAGGTTTTCCATCTGATGTTTTCCATTTTTCGTTAGTCCATTTGGATAGGTTTGATTGGGCTTTGGTTTTGGCTCCAGAATAGCCTCCGCCAGCCTTCTCATATTTTTGGGCTACAAGTTGGGCTTTACGGGCAGACCATTGTCCAGGTTTTCCCCCTTGGGTTCCTGCCATGACTTGGTTTTTAATCTTGTTCCTAAGTGTTGGCTTTGTGTAGCCCATTACGAACCTTTAACCCACTTCTGATTTTTTGGTTGGGCTGTTTTTGATGGAGACCATTTTACTTTGTTTGCCCAGTAGGCGGCACTCATTGGTCCTTTGGAAATGTTTTTGGCGTGGCGGGATTTAAAGGCTTCTCGTTGTCCTGCGGTTTGGTTGGTTTTGACACCTTGTTGACCAAAACGAATAGTTTTTATTTGACCAGCAGATTTAGCCACAACAATGTGGGATTTGGTTGGGTGTCCTGGGGTTGCTTTAGGTTTGTTGAAACCGGCTACTCCTGCCCGTGTGATTCGTGAGTCTTTTTTGCTTGTTGCCATTGTTGTCCCTTCTTGACCTGTGGAGGTAGCACACTCGCTGCCGCTTGGTGCGGCTGCTTCGGTGCATAGGTTTTCCTTCCCCCCCTATAGTCCCCCCCTTCCGTTACATCGTGTTCTGCCCCCACAGTTATGTAACAGTTCGTCCTTTTGGTAATGAAACAAAATGAGGAACTTACGCTTACTGCTCAACAGCAAGAGTATTTGAATTGGTTGTGTCTTGCCCCACAGGAGCGTGTGCCTAATTCCAAGAAGGCTTTTGCTGAGCAGATTGGTGTGGACATTACGACTCTTCGTAGGTGGCAAAAGAAAGATGTTTTTGTTGCGCAGTGGAAGACTGCGGTTGATGATATTCAGGGTTCTCCTGAGCGTACTCAACGTCTTTTGGACACGCTTTATAGTAAGGCTTTGGAGGGTGATACGAAGTCTGCACAGTTGTATTTACAGGCAACGAACCGTATGGCTCCGCCATCGGTAACGATTAGTTCTAATAAGAAGACGGTGGACTTAACGGATGCTGAGTTGGATTCGTTGATTGCCACTATCGCAGAACGTGAGAAGGCTAATCGTAATCATTTGAAGGCTGTCGTTTGATTTTGTTGACATGTCCTGATTGTGGTGAACAGTATCCTCCTCAGGTGACTAATTGGGTTTGTCCAACTTGTGGCGTAGATGATTACGAGAAGAAGATGGTGACGTTTGAATTGAGGGATTATGAAGACAACTAATGATGCAATGTTTGAAGAGTTGGTTGTTTTGTATCCTGATGCTGGAAAAACTTTGGGTGATTTGTTATATACACATTGGGCTATAACTGGTTTGGCTTATCGTGGTACTGCTGAGCGTGATTATTATGTAGCGCAGGGTGCTACTAGTTTTACTCTTGGTGATTTGGCTAATGAATTTTGGTCTGATGCAGATTTTGTTGTTTCTAACTTAGAGTTGGAAGATGGTAACGATTTGCTCTTAGAAGATGGAACCTCGTTTGCGTTAATGGAGATTGGTAATGGCTGATAAGAAAGTTACTGCACTTGATGCTTTGGCATCAGTTTCTGCAGATGATGTATTTTTAGTTGTTGACGACCCTGGTGGTACTCCAACTTCAAAGAAGGTAACTGCAGCCAATCTTGCTACGTACACAAGTACCGGTTTGGCTACCTCTGCAGCACCAACACTTTCTGGTGTTGTTACGCTTGCTGTTGGTGCAAGTCTTCAGGGTGCTAGTTCTACCCGTGTTGAGGTTCATGGTTTGCGTCTTCCGGCAACTCATACAATTGAGTTTGAGGGTGCCACAGATGATGCGTTTGAAACTGTGCTTACGGTTGTTGACCCTACCGCTGACCGTACTATCACACTTCCAAATGCAACAGGAACTGTTGCATTAACTAGTGATTTAAGTTCTTATGCAACCTTGGCTAGTCCAACATTGACAGGAACCCCATTAGCCCCAACTGCTACGGCAGGTACAAGCACAACACAGATTGCCACGACAGCGTTTGCTGACCCACAAGGGGACCAGTATGTTTTGGCTGCAGCAGTTTTTAACAGTTAGTCCTTTTAGGTAACGATTCAGGAGAACATATATGGCAACTTTTAGCAAAACAATTCTTAGCGGTTCAACCGATGGCAAGCAAATCAAGGTCGCCGCTACAGCGACTGCAGGTACGCTTATCCATACTGCTTCAACCACACCTGCAACCTTGCATGAGGTTTGGCTTTACGCAGTAAATACTTCTGCTTCAGATGTCAAGTTGACAATTGAATGGGGAGAAGCCACTGCCCCCGATGGCAACATTGAGTATACGGTTAAAGCCGAAAACGGTTTGTATTTGATAATTCCTGGTCTAATTTTGAAGGGTAATGCTACAGCGTTGACCATTAAGGCTTTTGCTGCAACAACGAACGTTATCTGTATCAGCGGGTACGTAAACGTAATTGCCTAAGGGGTACTGAGTGCCTTCGTTTTTAACCAACACTGCTGGTGGCAAATCTGTTGCCACCATGAAGGCTCCTAGGGGTCGGCGTGGTAACACTAATCAGGTTGCTTCTTATTGGTCTGGTGGTGGAGGAAACATAACCCCAACAGTGGAATACCTTGTTGTTGCTGGCGGTGGAGGTGGTCGTAGTTCGGGTTCAGGTGGTGCAGGTGGCGCTGGTGGTTACAGAACTAATACTGGCTTTGTAGTTGCTTCAGGAACACCAATTTCGGTTAGTGTTGGTGCAGGCGCAGGTCCAAACGGAACTGGCACTGGTTCAAGTTTTTCCAGTATTGATACTAACGGCGGTGGTTATGGTGGAGTTGTTTATGCAGGTGCTGGAGGTCCTGGTGGTTCTGGCGGTGGCGGTGGAAACAACGGCGGTGGTGCTCCAGGTGGCGCTGGAAACGTAGGTGGTTTTTCTCCCGTTGAAGGATATGCAGGTGCTACTTCTACCGACACTTATCCTGGTGGTGGCGGTGGTGCTGGAGGTGCTGGTGGTTATTATTATGGTGGTGGTGGTCGTTCATCAAGTATTACTGGCTCAAGTGTTACTTATTGTCGTGGTGGTTCTACCAACGGTTACGATACCAGTGGTTACACTCCGGGTTGCGGCGGTGAATCAGGTAATGTTGGTGGTCAGACAGGTCGTGTTAGTATTAGATATGCCGATTCTTATGATGCTGCCACAGCAACAACTGGTTCTCCAACAATAACTGTTGCTGGTGGATACCGTATTTACACTTGGAGTGGTGCGGGGAGTATTACTTTCTAATGGCTTCTTTTGCAAAAATTGAAAACGGTGTTGTTACTCAAATAATCAAGGTGTTGGATGTTGTTGTTGGTTCTGAATATCCAGCATCAGAACCTGTTGGTCAAGCATTTATTGCGTCTATTGGTTTTGATGGAGAATGGTTGCAAACATCTTTTGCTGCTGCTTTTAGAAAAAGAGAAGCACAAATAGGTGGAACATATGATGCGGAAAAAGATGAATTTGTTTATGCTCGTGACTACGATTCGTGGACTTTAGATGCAAATAATGATTGGCAACCACCAACCCCTATGCCAACATCTGAGGGTGACTGGCATTGGAAAGAGTCCGAACAGGCTTGGGTTGCACTTCCATCTCAATAGAAATTATTGTTTAAACAAGATAAGGTTACAATATGATAAAACATCTTGTGAACCCATTATCAACACAGCAAGCAAATCAATTAGAAGATTTGGTTTCTGGAAATATGTTTCCTTGGTTTTATTTTAGTAATACCCATTCTTTTGAAAAAACAAAACATATTAGTTATGGTTTTCAACATACAGTTATAGCGGATGGTCAAGACTACACTCAACTTGCAAGTCTTGTTAGGTTTGTAACATACTCTATTGCTAATGCTGCTGGCTTGAGTGCAGATGAAATTGTTCATGTTAGGTTTAATTTATTGCCTAAACAAAGTGTTGAAGTTCCTTTATTCTTTCATACAGATATTCCTAATGATTTTGCAAAAAATGATGTTTCTAAAAAACATTACTCTGCTTTGTACTACATAAATGATTCTGATGGATGTACCGTTTTTGAGAAAAGTAATAAAAGGATTGAGCCTATAAAAAACACTGCTGTTGTGTTTGATGGAAACTTGATGCATTCTGCTTCTTATCCTTTGGTTGCAACCGAAAGATTAGTTTTAAACATGAATTTTTTTAGCAATGCGTAATTCTCGTTGGTTAATATTTGCGCCAGTAGCAATACTTGCACTATTTGCACCATCTGCCAAAGCAGATGTTTTAGGGGATTGGACATATAGCCAATCACGTGATTGTGGTGGCTCGGTAGAAGTTGTAGATAACACTATTATTTTGCATGGTCCTGATAACGGGACACAGCAGTTTGGTTTATGTGGTGGTCAAGCCAACTGGGTAAAAATTGAGACAACTATTCCCGCTGGTGTAGATACAGTTGATTTTACTTGGGCATATCAAACCAATGATGGTTGGGTTTACGACCCACCACAGTATGGAATCAATGGCATATATACATTAATTACGCAACAAAACAATGTGACAGGAACTAAATCTGTGCCTGTTGTTGAAGGTGATATTTTTACTTTCCGTCAATACTCGATAGATACTTGTTGCCAACCAGGAAATCTAACCATTAGCAACTTGTCGTTGTGGCAGTTTACTGCAACAACATCTACCACTGTTCCGGATACAACTGTTCCAAATACGAGTATCCCATCGGATACGACTACAACCATTCAGGAGACAACCACAACATGGGCATCTACAACAACATTCACGACGTCAACGACGACCACTTCTACTATTGCACCCTCTACGACTGTGCCTGCAACAACCGTACCGATTACTACGATACCTCAAACAACTTCCACATTCCCAGTAGAGCCAACAATGCCAGACCCGCCAGCAACGGTTCCTCTGCCACAAATAGAGCCACCAGC
>Ga0209296_1002336_pt1 | contig 13705 bp, 13 predicted proteins | sample S_130206_EF_Meta_FD_187319 | JGI IMG/M metagenome (GOLD analysis project Ga0209296, IMG submission 187319) | Freshwater microbial communities from Lake Simoncouche, Canada to study carbon cycling - S_130206_EF_MetaG (SPAdes) (version 2) | ecosystem: Environmental > Aquatic > Freshwater > Lake ...
GTCGACTGCGGTTGGCTATGCAGGTGGCCACACCGCAAACCCCACGTACAAAGACATTTGTTATCTCGATACTGGTCACGCCGAAGTCGTTCAGGTGGTGTTTGATCCAGCACAAATCACTTATCAGATGTTGTTGAAAACATTTTGGGAGTCACACAACCCAACCCAAGGCATGCGCCAGGGCAACGATGTGGGTTCTCAGTACCGCAGCATGATCATGTGCACGACGGAAACTCAACGCGTTGAGGCTCTTGCAAGCAAAGACATATATAACGAGCAACTTAATGCTGCGTCATACCCAGCGATTACAACAGAGATCCTTGCAGCAACCGAGTTTTTTATGGCTGAGGATTATCACCAGAGATATCTGGAGAAAAATCCAAATGGTTATTGCGGCATTGGTGGCACGGGTGTGTCGTGCCCTATTGCTTCCATCCACGCTTAAGTATGTCTTCTCGGTCTGCGTCGAGCAGCCGACCTTCCCAGCCAAGCACACCGGGAGTTTTTGAAAGTTGAGCAATGAGTCCTTGCATTGGGGTTGAACCAACAATAGGAATCATTTGTCTGGCTGCGTAGTGCTCGTCGGTTGCAATGTCTGCCATGTCAAAGACAGGACCAACGGCTGCTTCTGCTGCAGCGAGAGTGGCAACAACTTCATCTCGAGTGCGTGCAGCGCACCAGTCGATCATCAATTGTTCAAGTAGTTCACGATTGGCCATGCGTCCAGAGAATGTTGAATACCGATCATCGCCACTAACACCCAACACTTCCATCACACGTGCCGCAACTGAGTCGCTTGATGCCGAAACCCCTACCCACTTTGCATCGCTGCATTGATAGACGCCACGCGGCACCGAATACGGCAAGCCAGATCCAAGTCGGGGCTGCAATTCGCCACTGAGTTTGTAGAGCGAGATGACCGGTCCCATCAACTGAAATACCGTGGTCAGCAAATTGACATCGACTACCTGGCCAACATCCGAGTGCAGCGCAACCATTGTTGCGAATGCTGCCGTGATTCCAGTTGCTTCGTCGGTGAGCGCGATAGCGGGCAACATTGGTGGACCATCTGGGTCGCCACTGACCGCGGCAAGACCAGCCATTGATTCGGCAATTGATGCAAACCCCGGGCGTGATGCGTAGGGGCCATCTTGACCAAACCCGGAGACTCGAACGACTACAAGCTTTGGGTTGCGCGCAAGCAACATGTCTGGCGAAAGATTGAGTCGCTCGAGTGTGCCTGGGCGAAAGTTTTCAACGAGCACATGTGCTTCATCAACAAGTTGCAAAAAGATCGCACGGTCACTTTCGTCTTTGAGATCGAGTGCAATGTTGCGCTTGTTGCGGTTGACGAGTTTCCACCACAGACCTTCTCCGTCGCGTGGGTCCCGCCACGCCATGCCGCGCAAAGAATCACCGGTGTCTGGTCGTTCGACCTTGATGACGTCTGCTCCGAAGTCGGCCAAGTATCGCGCACAGTTTGGGCCAGCCAACACAGTCGAGATGTCGACCACTCGAATGTCTGAAAGTGGTGGGTTCAAAAAACTAAAACCCTGGGCGTGATCGTCGGATCACACTTGAGTCGCTCCACCAACGGCCACTAAAACGCCACGAAGTATTGGGTGTTTCGCGCTCTGTTGCAGGCTGCACTTTTGGCCACAATGCTTCCAAAGCCGTGGCAATAGCAATCGCTTCTTGTTCGGAAGGCTGCGGCGAGACACTGTGTTGCATAAATTCCTACAGCGGCATGTTGCCGTGTTTGCGGCGTGGCAATTCTTCGCGCTTTGACTGCAACATTGACAGACCCGCAATCAGTTTGATACGTGTTTCTGCTGGATCAATGACGTCATCGATATAACCACGCTCTGCAGCTGCGTAGGGGTTTGAATACTTTTCGGTGTATTCATTCACCAACTCGGCACGACGTGCCACTGGGTCTGCAGCATTTTGCAACTCACGGCGGTACACGATCTCGACTGCGCCTTGCGGGCCCATCACTGCCAACTCTGCAGTCGGCCATGCATACGCCAAGTCAGCACCAATCGACTTTGAGTTCATGACCACGTATGCACCGCCATAGGCCTTGCGTGTGATGACTTGAATGCGCGGCACTGTCGATTCGCAGTATGCGTAGAGCAACTTGGCGCCGTGACGAATAATGCCGCCGTACTCTTGGTCGACACCAGGAAGGAAACCAGGCACGTCTACAAACGTGATGATCGGAATATTAAATGCATCACATGTGCGCACGAAGCGCGCAGCCTTTTCGCTCGACTCAATATCGAGCACACCGGCCAAGATCATTGGCTGATTGCCGACAATGCCCACTGACTGACCATTGAGTCGTGAAAAACCGCACACGATGCTCTTTGCCCAATGAGGAAAGTATTCAAAGAATTCGCCATCGTCCATCACTTCGGTGATGACCTTCTTCATGTCGTACGGCTGGTTGGCCGAAGGAGGAAGAATCGTGCGTAACGATTCACACAAACGTGCTGGGTCATCAGTGATTTCACCAATAGGTGGCTCAGTGATGTTGTTTTGTGGCAAGAAGCTGAGCAAGAAACGCACATCTTGCAAGCACGACTGCTCGTCGGCACTCACAAATGTGGCAACACCACTCTTTGATGCGTGGCTCATTGCGCCACCCAACTCTTCGAGTGTGACGTCTTCGCCTGTAACGGTCTTGACAACATCTGGACCAGTAATAAACATGTGGCTTGTCTCGCGCACCATGAAAATAAAGTCGGTCATGGCAGGCGAGTACACGGCGCCGCCAGCGCATGGTCCGAGGATCACCGAAATTTGTGGAATAACACCACTTGCTTGCACGTTGCGATGAAAAATTCCGCCATAGCTCGCGAGCGACACAACACCTTCCTGAATTCGCGCACCGGCTCCGTCATTGAGACCAATGAGGGGCGCACCAACCTTGAGTGCCAAGTCCATCAACTTGTGAATTTTTTCGGCAAACACTTCTCCAAGTGCGCCACCAAATACCGTGAAGTCTTGGCTGAATACAAACACTTTGCGACCGTCTATGGTGCCCCAACCCGTGATCACGCCGTCGGTATACGGGTGCTCTTCAAGGCCAGCCGAGTGAGCACGGTGGCGAGCCAACAAATCCAATTCATGAAAACTGTCTGGATCCAGCAAAATTGCCAAGCGTTCGCGAGCGAGCAACTTGCCTTTTTCGTGTTGGCGCTCGACCGAGCGGGGTGATCCAGCGTTGTAAGCCTGGTCTTTACGGGCCTGCAGATCCTGCAGTTTTGCGTCCATCGAGTTGTTACTCACCTCGTCAAGATTAGCGACCGATCAACCGCCAGCAAGAGTGGTTGCAGGGGCTAATTCGGGAGCAAGTGTGGTCGTTGGTGCCACTGCAGATTCGGCGATGTTGATTGTTGTGGCGAGAGGGATCAATTCACCCGTGGTAGTTGCACCACTGATCTCGATCGACCACACTCCAGCAACTGGCAATGTAAACGAACCATCACCCATCACGATTGCTGCACCCCTGCGCTTCAGTGGCACGTTGATGGCGATACCCGCATAACCGATCTCGGATGGAATGAGTTTGACAACAAAGTTGTTGATGCGCGATGGCTCAAGCAACTCAATGCGCATTGCATTGACGCCAGTCGTGCTTGGTGTGAGCGAAATAATTACATGGAAGCGATCATTTTTTAGGTCTTCACGAAATGCGTACGGCAGTGTGGGGCCAGCACCGGATGCGCGAGCTTGTGGTGGATGCATTGGCACCATCCATGATGTGAGACCAAGCACGAGAATGCCCACGAGAAGTTCGGTTGACACCGCGCGCCTGAGCCGCCAAGCCATCTTGCTCGTGAGTTCAGATTCTTTGGAGAGTCGTTTGACAGTGAAATTTTTGAACATCAAACTGATCCAGATTATTGCTGAGACGACAATGAGCTTGAGCAAGTTCAGTCTGCCGTGACCAGTAGAAAAGATATTGAAACTGTCGAGCAGATAGACCTGCATCACACCTGTGGCAATCGCGACAACAATGAGTGTGACGGAGATGCGCGTAAATCCATGAACAGCATTCAACAAATCTGCTTCACCTGGAGCATTGAGCACCGTGCGTGAAAGCAATAGCAATCCACCAAGCCACATGCCGATTGCAAGTGCATGGGTAATACCAAAGATGTAGGTGAAGAGCGGAACATGTTGGCCGAGTCGTGTGAGACCAAAGGTTGCCATCATTACGGTGATGAGAGTGATGGCCGGCACTTGAGTGGCAGGCTCAAAAACGCGTGCTGGTTGAAATGTGACCCAGAACGAACCGATAACGAGTGCAAAACGTAAGAGCAATATCAAACCTGCTGCATCATTAAGCGCACCGAACCAACTAAACGGATTGAGCGAACCAATGAACGTGCTGTCAGAGTTGCGCATCGCAGTGATTGCAACAATGAGGTACATCGTTGCTACGGCAAGCAACCAGGTGATGCGAAAGAAACGCAAGCACACGCCGTAGTCGATGCCTTCTGGCCATGCGAGCGTCACGGTAAGCAATCCACCAAAGATCGCGGCAACTAAAAGATATTCAAAGATGCGAAGTAACCCAAGTAGGCCGCCTACTCGTGGCCCACCACCCGCAGACTGCACCACTACTTCGCCAATAACAGCTGGCACAGTGGTGTCGGTCGTGGCGCCATCAGAAGCTGGAATTGTTGTTTCGGAAACTATTTGCGAAGTAAATGGAATCGAACCTTGCGAGCCATCAGCCAGTGTCCATTCGATCAAACATTCACCTGCAGCAAGGATGCTTGTTACGGCAAACGAAACAGTCTTGCTGTCGGTTCCAAGTTGCGGCAGAGCGATGCCTACCGGTTCGTTATTGCACTTAACGGAAATACCCATCTTGCCAACGTCAACTATTGCATCGCGAAATTTGATCATCATCTGCGGTGGTTGCACCTGCATATCTGCAGTTCGATCTGGATTGGAAAAAGTGACTTCATTTGTGCCGGCTGCGCCACTTGCCATCGCTCCAAGTGCGCTAAATCCACTCATATATATGAATGAAGCAATCGCGAACCCAATAATCGAAGCCATTCGCCTGGCTGTAAAACGTGGCAGTTGCGGTGCAGTCATCATTGATCCCATACAACGGTAGCCAAAAGGTTTCAGGGGTGTGGCACCGTCTAGGTAGGCTCGCAGGCGATGGCTGTTCAATCGTTATATCGCCGCTATAGGCCTCGTCGCTTTGACGAACTCAAGGGTCAAGAGCATGTGGTCCGTGCGCTGCAAAATGCCGTCATCAACCATCGCGAAGGTCAGGCATATTTGTTTTCTGGCCCGCGTGGCACTGGCAAAACCTCGACTGCGCGCATTTTGGCCAAGGTGCTCAACTGCGAAGAGCCCGAGAAGGGAGAGCCCTGCGGCATTTGCAATTCGTGCGGGGCGATCGATAGCGGCAACAGTTACGACGTTCTTGAACTTGACGCCGCAAGCAACAACGGTGTGGAGAACATGCGCGATCTCATCGAGCGTTCGTCGCTCGGCAACCCTGGCCGACATCGAGTCTTTATTTTGGACGAAGTGCACATGCTCTCAAAGCCAGCTGAAGCAGCGCTGCTCAAGACGCTTGAAGAACCGCCGCCTCACGTGGTGTTTGTGCTGGCAACAACCGACCCGCAGAAAGTAAGTGAAACAATTCGTAGTCGCACGCAGCACCTGCAATTTCATTTGTTGCCAATGCATGACCTTGACGAGCATGTGCGCTGGGTAATCAAAGACGCCAATCTCAAAGTGAGCGAAGCCGCAATTGCCCAAGTGCTTACACAGGGCGGTGGCTCGGCGCGCGACACGTTGTCGGCACTCGAACTTGTTGCTGCAGGTGGCGGCGAAGCAGATGAACAACTATCGCCGGATGAGTTTGTTGAAGCCATTATTGATAGAGACCCAGGTCGTGCACTTGGGGCAACCGCTGCGGCGATCCAACGCGGAGCCGACCCACGGATGTTGGCTGAAGAAATTGTGCGCCAACTTCGAGAATGTTTCTTATCGTTGATGGCCCCCGACTTGGTGCAGTTGCCAGAGCAACGCAAAACCCTGGTTGCCGATCAAGCGCGTCGCATGGGTGCAAGCACAGTGGTGCGCGCCATTGAGGTGCTTGGCGAAATTTTGATCGAGATGCGTCACGCCCCAGACGCACGACTATTGATCGAAGTTGCGCTCGTCAAACTCACCAGCGTCAACAATGCCAATGACAACTCGTCGTTGATTGCACGCATCGAGCGTCTTGAGGCCGGCATCACCCGAGATGCAAGTGCGCCAATGGTGCGTCCCGCACCAATCAATGCGGCAACGGGCAAAGTGCAACTAGGTGGCAAAGCCACAGTGACAGTTGCTGCACCAAGCGCTGGGCCATTATCGGATGAACAGCTCGTGAGTCAATGGGCAGATGTGGTGTCGGGTTTCAAAGCGTTAGCAAGAGCAGTGTTTAGCGCAGTGAGCGCTGTGGGTTGTGTTGATGGTGTGCTGACAGTGAGTGCGCCAAATGATGCTCACCAACGCAAAGCCCAAGAACATGTGGCGGCTGTTGAGGCCCAACTTTCTTTAATTACAGGACGCAAGATCACGATTGCTTTCAGTGCACCAACCACCAGACCAAGTGCGGCTGCACCTGCTCGCGCAAAGGCACCTGTTGCAACCGATGAGCAGATCGCAGAAGCAGTGTTTGAAGATGTCGATCCTTCGCAGTTAACGAGCGCACCAACAACCAAGTCAACAACGACCGCTTCGGTTGAAGATCAACTTGCTAAAGCATTTCCCGGATCCAAATTGGTAGAGAAGCCAAAGAAAAAGTAGAACTTTGTCTAGATTGATTTCTCTCGCGTTATGAACTCTGCCTACACACCCCCAATGCAAGCGCTGATTGATGCACTTGGACGACTTCCCGGAGTTGGCCCAAAGGGCGCACAGCGCATTGCTTTTCATTTGCTCAAGAGTGACTCTGTCGATGTAGAGCGGCTCGCTCATTCGATCACTGAAGCGAAAGCGTTGGTGCGTTTTTGTGATCGCTGTTTTAATTTTTCTGATGGACCGATCTGTCGCATCTGCGACGATGATCGCCGCGACAGTTCGATGCTCTGTGTTGTTGAAGAATCACGCGATGTCATCGCCATCGAAAAAACTGGCGAGTTCCGTGGCCGCTATCACGTGCTCTTAGGAGCCATGAACCCACTTGAGGGCATCGGCCCAGAGCAACTCAAGATTCGTGAATTACTTGCACGACTCGACACCGAGGGCGTGAAAGAAGTGATCTTGTGTACAAACCCAAATACCGAGGGTGACGTGACTGCGATGTATTTGGCACGTCTGTTGAAACCGCTCGGTTTGCGGATCACGCGTATTGCTAGTGGACTACCGGTTGGCGGAGACCTGGAATATGCAGACGAACTGACGTTGGGCCGTGCTCTTGAGGGCCGACGAGTTATCGAGGGCTAGTTTCCAACGATTGTTCAGTTTTTTGCGGGGTAACGGCGCCACGCAAATGGCGCGTTGATAACAGTTGCGAGCAACACCAGTAGCAGTGCATTCAACAACACCGGTCGCCAGATAAAGGTGTACCCAAGTTTGGTAACCGCTTCGCCACCAATCACTGCTGTCAACGCAGTGCCACCGCTTGGTGGATGCATGTAACCAAAACGAACCATTAAGCCAGCATGTACGCCGACTGCAATACCGACAGCCAGTGCTGTGTTGTTGATGAGTTGCGCAGACAGAACACCCAAAAATGCAGCAACGCAGTGGGCGACAATCAATGGTGCGGGCTGTGCCGCTGGGGCAGTTGGCATCGTAAACAAAATGACTGCTGATGCACCCATTGACAGCGCAAGTATTGGCGCGACACTGTCAAGTAATGCTTCGCTAACTAGCCACGTAATTGCCACGGCCAGTGCTGCACCGACTGTGCTGATCAATGCGTCTTTGTTGCTTGCCTTCGGTGATGGGAAAAGTTGCACTAGATGGTGCGAACTACGAGTGCATCACCCTGTCCACCGCCGCCGCACAATGCTGCAGCACCCATGCCGCCACCGCGACGCTTGAGTTCGTGCAACAACGTAAGTGCCAAGCGATTACCACTCATACCGATTGGGTGTCCGAGTGCAATTGCTCCACCGTTGACATTCACAATGTCGTCGGAGATGCCGAGTTCGCGCATGGATGCGATGCCAACTGCAGCAAATGCTTCGTTGATCTCGAACAAGTCAACATCAGAAACTTTTTTTCCAGCGCGCTCGAGTGCGCGCATAATGCTGCGACTTGGTTGGTGCAACAACGATGCGTTGTCAGGGCCAGCAACCATGCCATACGAAACAAACTCACCGAGTGGCTTGATGCCACGCTTTTCTGCTGCGCGCTTCGACATCATCACGATGGCAGAGCCAGCGTCACTGATCTGGCTTGCATTACCAGCGGTGATAGTGCCGGCTTTATCAAATGCTGGCTTCAACGATGCGAGCGACTCCATTGTGGTTGATGCGCGCACACCTTCGTCGGTGTCGACAATGAGAGCGTCACCTTTGCGTTGTGGAATTGATACTGGAATGATCTCGTCAGCAAACTTGCCAGCAGCAATTGCAGCCGCCGCACGTTGGTTGCTCTTCATTGCCAAATCGTCTTGCACGTCGCGGCTGATGTTGCCTTCGGTGTAACGGTCGGTGCCAAGACCCATGAGGCACGCATCAAATGCGCACCACAAACCATCTTTTTGAATTGCATCGAGTAGCGACACATCACCAAAGCGAAAACCAGAACGTGCACCCATTGCGAGATACGGCGCATTGGTCATGCTCTCCATGCCGCCGGCGATCACGATGTCGGCTTCGCCGCTCGCGATCATTTGATCGGCCAAATAAATCGAATTAAGACCCGACAAACAGACTTTGTTAATGCTGATGCTCGGCACGCTCATTGGAATGCCTGCTTTGGCAGCGGCTTGGCGCGACGGCACCTGACCTTGGCCAGCCATAAGGACCTGACCCATGATCACGTGTTCGACTTCGTGCGGTTGTACCCCTGCACGTTGCAAGGCTGCAGCAATTGCAAACCCTCCAAGTTCTGCGGCACTAAAAGAGGCGAGCGCGCCACTCATCTTTCCGATGGGTGTACGGGCTCCTGAGATGATGTATGAACCTGGCATGGGTTACAGCGTAGGGGTTTCGGGTCTGTACTGTGAATTCATGAAAAATATCCTGGAGGCCATCGAAAATGGGGCTGACTCGGCCGCATTTGCAGCACTGACAATCCCCGCCACGTATCGCGCAGCCGTTGTGCTCAAGAGCGAACAAGAAATGTTTGCTGGTGTTGCGTCCGCCGACAAAGACCCACGCAAAAGCGTGCACGTCCAAGAAGTTGCTACGCCCGAGATTGCCCCAGACGAAGTGCTGATTGCAGTGATGGCGAGCAGCATCAACTTCAACACCGTGTGGACAAGTATTTTTGAACCAATCTCTACTTTTGGCGCACTTGCACGACTAGCGCGCGAAAGTTCATGGGCAAAGCGGCACGATCTCGATTACCACGTAATGGGTAGCGATGCTTCTGGCGTTGTGTTGCGCGTGGGTTCTGCTGTGCGCAACTGGAAACCTGGCGACAAAATCACTGTGCATTGCAATCACGTCGACGATCAAGATCCGTCGTCGCACAACGACTCAATGCTTGGCAACAACCAACGCATCTGGGGTTACGAAACAAACTTCGGTGGTCTCGCCGACTTGTCGGTCGTGAAGGCAAACCAGTTGATGCCAAAGCCAGGGCACCTCTCGTGGGAAGAAGCCGCGGTGAATGCGTTGTGCAACTCGACGAGCTATCGCATGCTCGTTTCGAAGAACGGCGCCAACATGAAACAAGGCGATGTTGTCCTCATTTGGGGTGCATCGGGTGGTATTGGCGCATATGCATTGCAGTACGTGCTCAACGGCGGTGGTATTCCTGTGGGTGTTGTGAGTTCACCAGAGAAAGCGCAAATCTTGCGTGAGATGGGTTGCGAGGCCGTGATTGACAGAAAGGCTGCCAACTACAAGTTTTGGAATGACGACAACACGCACAACGAAAAAGAGTGGCGCCGTTTTGGTGGCGACATTCGCGGGCTGGTTGGCGAAGATCCTGACATTGTGTTTGAGCACCCAGGCCGCTCAACGTTTGCCGCATCGATGTATGTGGTCAAGCGCGGAGGAATTGTTGCTACATGTGCGGCCACCAGTGGCTACATGATGGAGTTTGATAATCGCCATTTTTGGATGCGACTGAAGCGACTCATTGGCAGCCACTTTGCAAACTATCGCGAGGCATGGGAGGCAAACCGTCTCATTCAAAAGGGCATGATTCATCCTGTGATGTCGCAAGTGTTCACGCTTGATCAAACCGGTGAAGCGGCATACCAAGTGCACAACAACATGCACGAAGGCAAAATTGGCGTGTTGTGCTTGGCCCCTCGTGAAGGCATGGGCATTGATGACCCAGCGTTGCGTGCCAAAGTTGGCGAAGAAAACATCAATCGTTTCCGGAGGAAATAGTGGTACTCACCGAAATTGATCACGTTGCAATTGCAGTGCACGACATTGAGGCTGCAATTAGTTATTACCAGCGTGCATTTGGTGCCACTGTCGATCATCGTGAGGTGGTCGAATCCGACGGCGTGGAAGAAGCATTGCTAAAAGTCGCCGAAAGCTACATTCAGTTGCTCACACCGACACGTCCAGATTCTCCTGTTGCCAAGTCGCTCGAAAAGCGTGGCGAAGGCTTGCACCACATTGGTTACCGTGTTGCCAATTGCGCCGACGCGTTAGCCCAAATGATCGCGGCGGGTGCAACTCCACTCGATAAAGCACCACGCCCAGGCAGCCGTGGCACCACCGTTGCATTTATTCACCCAAAGGGAAGTTTTGGCACACTGATCGAACTCGTTCAGGAATAGTTGTGTCATCGGCGGGTTTAGAACTCGCAACCATAGTGAGTGCACTTGTCGGTGCAGTGGTCGCGATGCGGCGAAGCAGGCGGGCTCAACGAACCATTACAAAACTCGACGCTCTCGCACTGCGCAAGCCAGTTAATAGAGCACCAGTTGCAGTACTTGGCGGGTTGCTTGGCGCGCTCACGTTTGACAGGTTTGGCTTCTCGCTCGAGATGGTTGCCTACGGACTCATGATTGCAATGTGCATTGAGCAATCAATCATTGACTATGCAACACATCGGTTGCCGCGCGGCGTCACATTTCGTGCAGCAATTGTTGGTGGTCCACTGCTCGCCCTGGCAGCGATCAATCATGATGACAACGGCCGCATCGGTGTCATGTTTGCAAGTTTCGTCGTCACGCTTGCACTCTTTGCATTGCTTGCAGCCTTCAGTAAGGGTGGCATTGGTGGTGGTGATGTGCGCTTGGCACCTGTGCTTGCAATGTTTCTTGGTTGGCTCGGTGCGTCACACGTATATATATGTCTTGGCAGCGGCTTCATCCTTGGCGGTATTGCAGCAGGGGGCATGCTCGTTACTCGCCGTGCATCCGCGTCTACTCGCATTGCGTTCGGCCCGTTTTTGTGCATCGGCGCCGTCATCGCATTGTTTGTCCAGTAGGTTTTTGCCATGCAGGTACACCTCGTCGACGGCACGTATGAGTTGTATCGCCAGCATTTTGGTCAAGCCACACGCCATTCCGATCCACCACCGTTTGCCGGCACCATTGGTGTTCTCACATCAACAATTCAGTTGCTGCAAGACGGCGCCACTCATATTGGTGTAGCTACCGACCACGTGATCGAAAGTTTTCGCAATGACTTGTACGAGGGCTACAAAACAAGTGAAGGCATGGAGCCAGTATTACTCGAGCAGATTCCAATTCTCGAAGACGCCCTACGCGCCATGGGCGTCACGGTATGGGCAATGGAAAAGTATGAGGCCGATGACGCACTTGCATCTGCGGCCACTAAAGCGTGTGAAGACCGCACGGTGCACAAAGTGCTTATCCTTACGCCCGACAAAGATCTTGGTCAGTGTGTGCAGGGCAAGCGCGTTGTGCAGTTTGATCGACGCAACAACATCATGATCAATGAAGCTGCGGTGATAGAAAAGTTTGGTGTCGGCCCATCGTCAATTATCGATTACCTCGCGCTAGTAGGTGATACCGCTGATGGCTTTCCAGGCTTGCAGGGCTGGGGTGCAAAGAGCGCATCAACCGTGCTGGCGAAGTACCAGTTAATAGACAACATCCCCGATGATCACAACCAGTGGATTGCCGATGGCGTGACGGTTCGGAGTGCCGAAAAACTCGCAACCACACTGCGTGAAAACCGCAAAGATGCTGCTCTGTTTAAACAACTTGCGACCCTGATTACTGATGTGCCGGTGGGCGATGTGGGTGATTGGCTATGGCGTGGTCCAACTGACAGATTTGAGGAAGTTGCCAACCAACTTGGTGCATCGCAACTCGTTGAACGTGTGGCACGGCTAAAAAAGTAGTATCTGCATATGGATCAGCAAACCGCGCAAGGCCTCGAAATCGGATTTGTTGCAATTGTTTTCGCATTATGCATTCTGTATCTTGCTCGCAAACAGAGAATTTCTTTCCGGTACACGGTTGGATGGCTGGTTTTATCTGCAATTAGTGCATTGACAGGATTTTTGATTCCATTAATTCAGCCGATTGCTACACGACTCAAACTTGATGCATTTGCACTCGTTGGTGCAAGCGCAATCATCGTGCTGCTTGCATTGTGCATACAACTTTCGATCAGTATTTCTGGTTTACAAAACCAAATGCAGCGCCTGAACGAAGATCTTGCACTGCAAAAGAAAATAGTTGAAGATTCCCGTGCTGCAAGCAAATGACGTATTAGTAGTAGTCCCTGCATTTAATGAGGCAGCCTCAATCGGGCAGGTGTTGGATGGAATTCAGTCGCACGGTTTTCGAGTTCTAGTTATAGATGATGGGAGCACTGATGAAACATCAGTTGTCGCTCATCAGAAAAATGCAACTGTTCTCTCACTTCCTTTAAATGTTGGAGTCGGAGGTGCGTTGCGCTGTGGTTTTCGCTACGCAGTTGAAAACGGTTTCAGTGCGATTATTCAGTGTGATGCCGATGGACAACATCTACCCAGTCATCTCATGGATTTGGTTGAAGCCACAAATCGGACTGATGCTCACATGATGATTGGAAGTCGGTTTGGATCGGAAAAAACTACACATGATCCGAGCTTGCTGAGACGATTCGCAATGTTGGCACTTTCAAAAGTTGCTCAACATGCAACAAAGCACAGTATTACGGATTCAACATCAGGGTTCCGTTTGATTCGAGAACCATTACTTAGCGAACTCGCCACACATCTTCCCGCGTATTACCTCGGTGACACATTCGAGACGGTAGTCGTTGCTGGGCGAGCGGGATATCACGTTGAAGAAATTGGTGTTGCAATGGCCTCGAGAAAGCACGGTGCTTCCTCGTCAGGAAACTTTCGTTCAATAGTGCTCATCGGGAAGGTTCTCACGACGGTGCTACTAGGAATTCATTTTCGTCTCCGCCGACTGAAGTGACGGCCAGGTGGTCTGCGGCACTCAAACGTTTCCGATGAAGGCTGCTGTCTTCCGACTCTGACCTGATTCTCGGGCGTCCGTTGCACAGGACCCGACCGTCACCTCACTCGACGGAGACGGATTCACACTATTGCGAACACCGTT
>Ga0209296_1002338_pt1 | contig 13697 bp, 12 predicted proteins | sample S_130206_EF_Meta_FD_187319 | JGI IMG/M metagenome (GOLD analysis project Ga0209296, IMG submission 187319) | Freshwater microbial communities from Lake Simoncouche, Canada to study carbon cycling - S_130206_EF_MetaG (SPAdes) (version 2) | ecosystem: Environmental > Aquatic > Freshwater > Lake ...
GCAGAAAATTAAAGAAGCGCTTGGAAAAAGTAACTGCAGCAATGAAGATTGCGGATCAAGCTAAGGCGCTGATGGATAAAGGTTTGTTATTACAAGAGATTGCCAAGCAACTTAAGTGTGGCCGAGATGCCATTACGGCTGCGATCAAACATTGGTATTCCTCAAGAGGGTTGCCTGTGCCTGATGGCAGAACAAGGCGAAAATCTCTTGAACGGAAATCTTCTAAAAAGAAAAGTGATTAAATACTAGGCTGCAAAGAGGCATCGTAATGTGCCTCTTTTTTTAGCTATCAGGTAAACTGCAACAGGCTTTATCCCTGTTAAGAGGCTTAATAACTTCTCCACCCGCCTTCAGTTGACCATCTACCAGAAGAAGTTCCGTTGGCAACCATTGTAACCACCAATGGCCCCAAAAAATTATTCAGATCTTGAACAATGATATCAAGAATGTCTGGTGTGTCTTTCAAATGGGACTTTCGAATAAACCCCTTCCATTGCTTCTGTTTTTCGGCATTTGTTGAAAAATCTGATGATAGCGCCACAGGGGCTAACTCAATTGTAACTCTGCGGTTTTTAAAAGTATTTTCTATTGCTTTAATTAGGGTAGCCCCATCAAATTCAAAATGCTTCGATAAAAACCAAATATCAAAGTAATCTTTCATGCGACTGTTGAAAATTCCAAGCCTTACCATGATCTCGAATTTTTCGGCAATTACAGTTTCCCTAGGATAGCTTAGAATTTGAGGTGCAGGAAACTCAAGTATGGTTGGGAACCCAACTGCCTTTGCGTTTGGAGTGACAACATCACCAAATCCAATATCTATTTGCATGCTAATTCTAACATTACCCAAAGTGCCTTCCAGCGTTATTCGAAGCCCCTGGCAATCCGCCTCTTCCTGAATTAAACAGGCTTGAACAGTTTTTGGATTAAAAATCCAGCCATCTGGTTCCACACTTTCAACACAGATTTCACGGAATAGCATTTCCATCGTTTGCAAATCATTTCCAATGCACGCAAGAAAATCAATATCCTTGGTTGGGCGGGATCTGGGAAAACCCCACGCCGAAAATAATAAGGCACCTTTCAGGATAAAGTGGTGCTTATGCTTAGATTGTGACACTCTGTAAAGGAACCTTTCCATGGCATGCCTTTGCAGAATTTCCTGAAAAAACATTCCGTTGGCTTTTGCAATATTCGCAAGTTTTTGTCGCACCGAAGCACTTAAATCTTTTTTCACAGCAGTGCCTCTAGATAAGGTTTTGCAACCTGGGTAACCCTGCATATTTTCAGAAACTGCATGATCTCTTTTGTACGGACTCCACCCTGACTTTTGTAGGCTCGAATAGCTTCGATGATGGTATCAGTACCTACTAGGTTTCTATGCTTAAAACAGTCAGCAATTGTTTTTTCTCTGCTATAAACCTTTATGGGAAACCCATCGATCTTATGAATTTCAATGCCCTTTTCATAGGCTTCTGGAACTACTCGCATGGAATGAATGGGGGGATATTCAAGCCTGGTTGGTTCTGCATTTCGAGGAATTGCAATCCATACTTCATGTGGAATCTGCGTGGTCATTTTGTGAAAAGAGAGGGCTGAAAAAAGATAAAGGACAGCCTTTGGAATCTTGCAGGCCACGGCAACTAGATCTGGAACTTGGAATGCCTTGGAATCCGATAGCTGATAAAGGCCACGGGCAACCGAATGAATCACCTTTTCCTGAACCATTTTGTAAAGAGTGCTTTTTGTTATGCCTTTTCGAAGGGCATCAGACATGCGCATTATGCCCCCATGCTTGCGAAAAATTGTTATCGCAGGTTTAAATTCTTCACAAACATTAACTGCTAGGCTAGCCAAAACTTAACACCTCCACATTTAAACATATGGAGGTATTATGATTCATTTGTAAAGCTTTGTCAATTGATTAGTGAGTCTTCTGCCAGCACTGGTGCCAAAAAGCGAATTAAATCAGCTAGGTTTAATCACTTGATTGGCAAAAGCGTGTGGATTTGCTCTGCAGGAGTAGTGGTTAACTTAGTCAGCGTATCGCGTAAATAAATCCAAGGATTAATACCAAACTGTTGGTAGGCGGCGGTGAAGCTTGGCCAGAGTGCCAAGACAAATGACAAAGCGCTAACCGAACCCAAGATCGATCATAACAAAATCATGAAGGATTATATAGGGTGATGATCGCTAGGATTTAAATAGACTCTAAAAACGCATTGCCTTAAAGTGTAAGCGTTAATGCAAGCAGATTAACAAACTAGATTCTAAGTAAAGCATTGGCATCCTAAAGGAGTATAAAATATGCAAGAGCGAGATGAATTGAAGATGCTGGAATATTTTGCAAAAATGGTGCAACTATTAGAAAATATTGATACTAATACCATTAAGGTAGTCAACAATTTAAACGTCATTAACGAGAATTTCAGAATCATAAACGAGAATACAAGAGTAAATTTATTGGCCGCATCAACATCAAAAAAATGATGGTGAGGATGAGTAGCACCGCATTACAGACCAAGGTAAACCCTAACGTATGAGGGCGGGGTTTGCCGAAGAAACAAGGCATCAGCATTGGTGTCTTGCTTTCGTTTGCCGGAATCAAGCATATCTAACAAGTTATTTAAACAAATTCTAACAGCACTGAACCAAGCCAAAAGATAATTGTAATTTAAATAATCGAGGAGAGTAATGATCGGTATTTGTAATGGTTTTGGGACATCATCGGGTGGTGGTTTTTGGCATATGTTCTTTATAAACTGTCGTCAAATTTTCTCTGAAGATAATCGCGCCTTGTTTCGTTTACTTCTACCCATGCAGTAAAACTAAAGTGAGGTTTCTTAAATAAACTTTCCGCCGCTTCTTTCGCTGAAATCGTTGCAGCCTCAAAGCACGGTGGCTAAAAGCGACTGAAACACTCTATATTTTATTAAATATTAATTAATTTTGATTGTATTTATAAATGTAGAAGATATCGTTAATAGCTATATCACGGATAGGGACTGGGATCTTGCCTCAGTGTGAGGAAAGGTAGGCCTGCGCCTTGCCGCCGCGATACCCTTAGGAGATTGATGATGAACAAATTTATGGGGTGTTTGGTTCTTGGAATTGCCTTTGCCGTAAATGGCACTGCCTCGGCCCAACAATCGAGTTCAACACCGAACATTTTTGGCGGTCAGAACTACAGTAACGGCATTTCCAGTTCGCGAAACATTTTTGGCGGTCAGAACTACAGTAACGGCATTTCCAGTTCGCGAAACATTTTTGGCGGTCAGAACTATAGTAACGGCATTTCCAGTTCACCAAACGTTTTCGGTGGTTACAACTACAGCAACCCAAGTAGTTCGTCTCCTTCTTTATTCTCTTGGCTCAACATTTTTGGCGGGCAAACTTACAGTAATGGTAGCTATAGCACCCCGAATGTTTCTGGGGGCAGTAACTATTATAAGCCCGGCAAGTAATTCCATTCCTTCCTACAGTACACCAAACGGCTCCGGCGGATACAACTATTCCGCCCGTTAACAAATCGCCCCTTGTGCTCCGAAAGTAAACCTTTCCAATAGCAAAAAAAAGAACCCACCCATCGGCCTAAGCCAATGGTTGGGTTCTTTGAGTTTAATTAACACCACTAGCCTCAAGACTTTCGATCATGGCTGAAGCCTAGCCCAACATCATATCATTGAATATACGCACGCCATCATGCTCAAATAAGATTATCCATCTCAGGGCTTCGACAAAGAATGTTTCTCAGCTTTGTCTTACCAATTTGTTTTGTCTTAACAGCAAGGCCAGATGGAGTTTCAAACAATGGCACCTTAGTGATGCTGATGCTGTGAGTGGTACAGAACTCATTCTAGATTTGTCGGTGAATGTTCATGGGTGGATTGTAAAGGGAGGGTTGGTGTGGGTGAAGTAAAAAGAGGAGAGAGGATAAAAAAGTGTCTAGAATCTGTTTGCAACTTGGGTTTTATTTATTCAAATAGTAAAGAAGAGGTTAAATTGTAGTGAAAACAAATGTGTGCCATACTGGATCTTTATCAACAAATCTGACACCTTGTAAAGAAAATAAAAGAAGCCATGCCATTTAAAAATCACTACGAAATTCTTGAGATCGAACAAACTTCAGATATTGACGTTATCCGGAAAGCCTTCAACAAATTAGCAATGAAATACCACCCAGACAGAAATATCGGGGATGCATCTGCTGAAATGATGATGATAAAGCTTAACGAGGCATTAGCTTGTTTATCAAGTTCCGGTTTGCGGAAAGAGCACGACGAAAATCTGGCAAGAGAGAATGCAACAAAAAACGGAACAATTACAGCAGCAAAAGCATATTCTGAAGGGGTTGAAGCTGCGATTAAAGAAGATTTTAAAAATGCTATAGAACACTTTACAAGAGCAATTGAATTAGATTCCACATATAAGGCAGCCTACTTCAATCGTGGACTTTGTTATTTCAATCAACAAAAATACCTCGAAGCAATTACAGATTACACTAAAACCATTAATTTAGTCCCAAATGATTCGAAAACCTACTTCAATCGTGGACTTTGTTATGATCAGTTAAAGAAATTTTGGGACGCCATAGAGGATTTCACTCAATCTATTAAAATAGATCCTAAATTTTTATTTGCTTATTATAATAGGGGAGATGCATTTTCCAAAATGGGAAACTACCAAGAAGCCATTGCAGATTACACTAAGGCTATTGATTTGGATCCTACATTAATGGAGGCTTACTATAATCGAGGAGATGTACTTACCAAACTAAAGAAATACCCAAATGCAATAGAAGATTTTATAAAAGTTATCGATTTTGATCGTACGCATGTGTCTGCCTACTTTCAACTTGGATTTGGATACTACAGTCAACAAAAATACTCCGAAGCCATCGCAAATTATACAAAAGCTATCGAGCTAGATCCCAAGCATGTGGCCGCCTACTGCAAACGAGGAGCTGCATATTTGAAATTAAATGACTTCCGCAACGCTATCTCCGAGTGCAATAAAGCAATTTATCTAGATCACAATTATTCTGAAGCTTATTTACACCGTGCAAATGCATATTGCAAACAACAGGAATTTGCTAACGCCATAGTTGATTACACTAAATCTATTGAGCTAGATCCTATGGTTGCAGAAGCATATAACAATCGGGGATATGTACATTTTGAATTTAAAAACTTTCCCGAAGCTATCGCCGACTGTAATAAAGCAATTCGTCTGGACCCTCTATACCCTAAAGCACATATATGCTTAGGTAAGGTATACCTACAATTAAGTCAAAATGCGTATGCAAAAGCTGGTAGTTTTATAGAAGATGGACCAATAAAAGTTCCTACAATTCAAGAATATATTTTTAAATATTTTAATCAAACCAAATTAAATATCATGCTTTATAAGGGCGCAAGTTTAATAACTCTATTTATCATAACATTTATCATAGCTTGTTTAGTAATCATTTTATTTAATTCAATTGGAAGTGGGCCTAAAAATACCCTTTCAGAGGCAATAGCATCTATAGAAAAAGAAATGGTTTTAATAGGATCAAGAAATATATTTATGATGGGATCGCCCGATAAAGAAAATGACCGTAATAATGATGAAATTCTGCACTCAGTAGCTCTTACGTGCGCATTTAACATTGGAAAGTACGAAGTCAAACAGGAGCAGTGGGAAGCGATAATGGGAAATAACCCGAGTGTTACCAAAGGGGCAAAATTTCCAGTTACAGACGTATCATGGGATGATAGCCAAGAATTTATCAAAAAATTGAACGTAAAAACGAATGGTGGTTATAGGCTCCCAACTGAGGCAGAATGGGAATATGCCTGCAGAGCGGGAACAAGTACAGCGTATTCGTTTGGGGATAGCCTAACAAGGAGTGATGCAAATTTCTACGCTGGCTATGAGAAGAGCATAAAACCAGTAGGGAGTTACAAGCCGAACGCGTTTGGCCTTTACGATATGCATGGCAATGTTCTCGAGTGGTGTAATGACTGGTATCAAAAATATCCAGAGGCAGCAGTAAAAGATCCGCAGGGCCCAGAAGACGGGAAATTCCGTGTACTGCGGGGTGGAAGTTTCTACAGCAATTTAATGGGTATCCGCTCTGCAAATAGGGATAATCATGTACCTTCACTTCGGTACAGTCTGCACGGGTTCCGTTTGGCGAGGAGATTCAACCGTTTAACAGATAAAGATCCAGATAATCCTTATGGGTGGTGATAATCCCTGGGCAAGTTCAAGAGAAGGTCACCTGCACATAGAAAGGCCGAAGCAATAACGAAATGTAGCCTGAAGTAATGTAGGACTATTGGGAATCAGCGACAGCCAAAGACCCAAGGTGAAACAAAGCAAGAATCTCTCGTTTACCAATGGTCCATGGGAAGATTGCCAAGCGTTTATAAAGAAGTTGAATGATAAGACGAAAGGCGGCTACAGGTTGCCAACCGAGGCAGAATGGGAATTTTCATGCAGGGCAGGAACAACAACGACGTATTCATTTGGAGATGAGATCACACCCCAGGATGCAAATATCATTGAATCAAAGATACGCACCCTGGTAGCAGTGGGGAGTTACAAACCTAATGCATTTGGGCTTTTTGACATGCATGGGAATGTGAATGAGTGGTGTGAGGATTGGTACAGTCTTTTTTTGCAGCGTGGCGAAGTAATAGATCCTAAGGGGCCAGCAACGGGTGAACGCCGTGTGATGAGGGGGGGGGCATCTCTACGACTCTAAAGATGAAGCTCGCTCTTCCTTCCGGCTCATCAGCGGCTCGCCGACCGCTCGGGACTACCTCAATGGGTTCCGCTTGGCGAGGACATATTAATTACTACTTAGCCCCAAACGCTTTTACCAATCAAGTGATTTGAATCGCAGTGTTCTAGTTTGATTTTGACATCTTTGTTTTATAGGCCGCTTACAAACACTAGGAGCTTTAAAAGTTTGCAAAAATATTGTATTTTGCTAACCTAAAAGTAAATAGCGTATTAAAATAGTAAAATGTTTTGTTTCACTTTTTTCTAGGTGGATTATGCTTAAAACATCATGTCTTTGTATCGTAGTGCTACTTTTAAACTCATTTAATTTGAATGGGGAGACCTTAGAACTAAAGGGACATGACAGGGAGGTTACAAGCACATGTTTTAGCCCTAATGGAAGCCAAGTTGTCAGCGGAAGCAAAGATAAAACTGTTAGAATTTGGGATGCTAAAACCGGTAAAAATATCCAAACTTTGAATGGGCACGCTGATGTTGTCACCTGTGTTTGTTTTAGCCCTGATGGAAGCCAAGTTGTCAGCGGAAGCGAAGATAAAACTGTAAGAATTTGGGATGCCAAAACCGGCAAAAATATCCAAACTTTCATCGCCCATGATACAAATATAACAGCAATTGATTTTAGTCCAGATGGAGAATTTATTGCAACTGGGTGCAATGACAACTCTATGAAAATTTGGAATTCATCAAATTGTAAAATGGTGCACAAACTAGAAGGGCACTCTGCCAAAATTCTTGACTTGAATTTTAGCCCAAATAGCAAGCAGCTTGTTAGTTGCAGCGAGCGTGATGGCTTATATGGACGGATAAAGGTTTGGGATATATTATCCGGGAAAGAAATCTACTCCGTAAGAGGTGACCCTAGAAGAACCGTTCGAGGCATCGCAAACCAATTACAAGGCGATATAAACGCCGTAAAATTCAGCCCTGATGGAAAACAGTTTGCCAGCGCAGGGGCAAATATGACCATTAATTTATGGGATGGACCTAGCGGTGCATTAATCCGAACCTTTGAATGCGATCTCTTGCGTACTGATGGACCAGGACATTCAGGGCCGGTACGCAGTTTAGGATTTAGCCCAAGCGTGAGTGTTATTGTAAGCAACAGCAACAATACCGCGAAGTTCTGGGACACTAGGACAGGTAAAGAAATTTATACACTAAGAGGTAACGGTGATCCAATGAAAGGCATTAAGTTTAGCCCGGAAGGCAAACGAGTTATTGTTTCTCAAGAAAAAGGCATATTTATAACAAATCTAGAAAAACTAGATTTTTTGGGGGAAGCCGTTATTCCTAAAGTTTTAGTTACCCCTGAAACCCCAGCGAAAAAAGAAGCAAAATTAGAGCGGACAAAATTAATAAATAAAAAGAGCCAAGAGATAAATAATAATATGGTGCTAATACCAGCGGGGACTTTTAATATGGGATCTACAAAAAATGATATATTAAATAGCATTAAAAATAATGACTTTTATAAGGATAAAAATAAAGAAGAAACCGATAAAATTATAAAAAAATGGATTATTGAAGAAAGGAAACATGAAGTTGTAATCCCCAATCCATTTTACATCGGTAAGTACGAAGTCACCCAAGAGGAATGGGTAGCGGTAATGGGGTACAACCCTTGTAGCAGAACTAAAGGACCCAAGTTACCGGTAGATAATATCAACTGGTATGAGTGCAAAAACTTTATTGAAAAGTTAAATGAAAACACAAATGGCGGTTATAGGCTTCCAACAGAGGCAGAGTGGGAATATGCGTGTAGGGCGGGAACCAGTACAGCGTATTCGTTTGGGGATAAGATCACGCCTAAGGATGCAAATTATAGCGGGTCAAAACTTGACAAACCAGTAGAGGTAGGGAGTTACAAGCCAAATGCATTTGGATTATACGATATGCACGGAAATGTATCGGAGTGGTGCGAGGATTGGTGGGAAGACTACTCAGCGGAGGCAGTAACAGACCCGAAGGGACCAGCAACGGGAAAGTACCGTGTGTTGCGGGGTGGGTCTTTCTACCGCTTTGAACCGTCTGCATGCGGGTCTTCCTTCCGGAACTACCGCACGCCGTCCGATCCTCGCTTCTACTATGGGTTTCGTTTGGTGAGGGGCGTTGATAATAAAACTGGACCTACACCCTCGGTACAGAAACCAGATCCTCCGGAGATGAAGCCCGCAACGAAACACATAGTAGAAGCACCGTTTTCAGAAGCTAAAGCGAAGGAGGCGCAAAAAGAGACAGCTAAAAATTTACAAAAGGAAGTTGCGGAGATAGAAATCCTTGGCAAAGAAATAAAGCTAGAGATGGTGATAATCCCAGCTGGCACATTCATGAGAGGTTCTCCCTCGTCAGAAAAAGGACGTTATGATAATGAAACCCAGCATGAAGTAACGATTACGAAGCCTTTTTACATTGGTAAGTATGAAGTCACCCAAGAGCAATGGGAAGCGGTGATGGGGGATAATCCTAGTCGCAGAACTAAAGAAGCGAAATTACCAATAACGGATGTTTCATGGGAAGATTGTAGGGATTTTATTAAGAAGTTGAATTCAAAGACGAATGGTGGTTATAGGCTGCCAACTGAGGCCGAGTGGGAGTATGCTTGCAGGGCAGGAACAACTACTGCTTATTTTTTTGGAGATAGCCTAACGAAGAGTGATGCAAATTATGGTGATGGGACCTTAGGTATCACAAAGACGGTAGGAAGTTACAAGCCTAATGCGTTTGGCTTATACGATATGCATGGGAATGTGTGGGAGTGGTGTGCGGATTGGAAAGAAGAGTATCCATCGGTGTCGGCGACGGATCCTATGGGGGTTCCTATGGGGATATACCGTGTATTGCGGGGCGGGTCTTTTGATGGCAATGGACTGTCTGCTCGTTCTTCTTATCGGTTCAACTCCTCGCGCCCATCTAATCGAGACGATGATCTCGGGTTCCGTTTGGCGAGAACAGCAGATATTAAAGCTAGTGTTGCCTCGCCTACAGAAACTAATCCAGTTCCTACGGGGGTAATACCAGCGGGTAATCAATTAGTAGCGCCATTCACTGAAATCAAAGCGAAGGACATACAAAAAGAAGTGGCAAAAAGTTTAAAGAAGGAAGTGGATGAAAAAGCAGACTTAGGCAAAGGGATAAAGTTGGAAATGGTGTTAATACCAGCAGGGAAGTTTATGATGGGGTCCCTCGCATCTGAAGAGGGACGACATGAAGTTGAATTACCTCAGCATGAGGTCACTTTAACGAAGCCATTCTACATGGGAAGATATGAGGTGACACAGGATCAATGGGAAGCGGTGATGGGCAATAATCCAAGTGAAACTAAGGGAGCAAAGTTACCAGTTACAAATGTTACATGGCTGGACTGCCAGGAATTTATTAAGAAGTTGAATGCCAAGACGGATGGTGGATATAGGTTACCTATGGAAGCGGAATGGGAATATGCGTGTAGGGCAGGAACAACAACAGCTAATTACTTTGGTGATACGATTACACCCAAGGATGCAAACTATATTAATTTAAGTTTAAAGATGGTAGGGAGTTACAAACCGAATGCTTTTGGTTTGTACGATATGTATGGGAATGTATGGGAGTGGTGTGAAGAAAGATATGGAAAATATTTGGAAGGAGCGGCAATAGACCCGAAGGGGTCAGCAACAGGAGAAAAACGTGTGTTGCGGGGCGGGTCTTTCGACAGCAATGAGTCCGCTGCTCGCTCTTCCGGCCGAGGCGGTGCGAAGCCGTCCGTTCGGGACGTCCACGTTGGGTTTCGTTTGGCAAGGACCATTTAATTACGGATTAGCCCATTACTGCTTGCTGCTTATGTATTTAAAGAGCTTCCTCGAAGGGGATTTAGACTGAGCTAAGTTTTGTAGACTCTCGATTCCCGCCTCTTTAATGCCAGCCTAGGCCATAGTTTAAATTTCACAATGCCTTCGGCCTTTCTTCGGTGTGGCATTGGGGATCGGTAAACCACCTTGCCATTCCGGAAATCCAGAGTTCATAACTGTTACTGTTTCGAAATAGCCCTTGCTCCTGTCAGAGACCTGAGATTGCCAAAAACTGCAGTCCGCCATCCTTAACAAATACGGCGCCTAATTCTCAACAAATCACTTTCCGGTAATGTTGTTGATACAAGCTTACCGGAAAATACCTATTTGCTGAATTAACAGATTGAGTTTTAAGATATTATAACCAATAGAGTTACGACTTATCATGATTTCGCCACTTGGTTAAGGGCATATTCTGGCTCGGTTCCAGAGTTCAAGAATGGGTATTAATCTAAGTGCAATGAAACCCGGGCGCAACCCAATGAACAAAACCTATAAGCAGGGCCAGAATCATTAAAACCAAAGCCCTCATGCTTTTTCATAAGCAAATTGAAACATAATACCTTTAGCTTCATTTTCTGATTTATAAATGAAACTGTCACTGGCTTTTAAAACCACGGTTTGAACAAAAATAATTAGGACATCATCCGAGGTTCATGCTGCCGAGCTATTTCAAGTAACCGATCTCGAGCGGGGTCTACGCCAAAAGAACTTAGATCAAAATCCCGAAAATTATTATCGTGCTTATTGCAATAGATCCAAATGATTTTAAAAATGGCCCCGCAACGCGAATTCTCATCAGCCTGCAACCCTAGGGTTATGAACTGTTGGAATGAATCGGCAATATGATTGCAGCAGCCTTCAAAATCATCAGCATTCTTCACTGATTTGGGATTAGGATCATGCCGGTTTTTAGTCCATACCATTTGGGTTACAAACGGATGGTACCTTCCATCGAGATTATGTCTTGCCAGAAGCATCAATTGCTTGGCGAGCACGCTCTTAGAAATCTGTAACTTGCCGGAAGCAGTTTCGAGCCAAATGTTGGTTAATTTGCTAGGGCGGTAATTCACGGGTAATCGATCCGTCGTCATAATTTTCCTCCCTTTTATGTTTTAAGCTTGCATAAAGTCTAAAAACCGGTAGAATTTATAGTGTAGGACACCAATTAATGGTATAATAAATCGGTGTCATCTATATGAAATAATATTGTTTAATGGTGCTTTAGTCAATCTTTCATGAAGGAGAAAAACAATGCTTTACCAAAATAGGAGCCCATAAATTTTAGAGGAAGGTGTTTCTTCGCTTAATCAACCCAATGAGGGGGAGGAAAGCGGAAACATCGACCCACCCTCAGACTCTTTACACCACCTAGTATTCAAAACATTAAAACCTTTGACTTAAACACCAAAACCTATGAGGCGATAAGATGAATCCACAAGATAAAACTTCAATAACTCCATTAGCAGTAAGGATGAACGAAGCTGCAAAAATGCTCAATATAGGGCGAACATCCCTGCACCATCTTAAGAAATCGGGGCAAATCCCTTATACAAAGATCAACAGGGCCGTGCTGTTCAGAGTCCAAGATCTAGAAGACTTCCTCAAAAAGGCACATAAAATTAAAGTTTAAAATCTAATCATATTGGCTTAAACACATTGGAAAGGATACCCAACAATGGCTAGTCTCTCAAAATCAAAGAAGGAAACCTACAGCATTCAGTTTGTGCTTCATGGCAACCGTAAGACCATCTATGCTGGAAAAATGGAACCTAGAGAAGCGCAACGCCTTTGCCAAAAGGTTGAAGATCTTGTAGGAATTCGAAAGCGTAACGCAAGGATCGAGGAATCCGAAACCATTTCTAAGTGGGTATCCAAAATCATTGGGACTAACCTGCATTCAAAACTTGTGAATGTTGGTTTATTGGAAGCAATTAAAGACACCCACTTAGGGGCCTTTATTGACGCTTACAATGCATCTAGAACAGATGTTAAGGAATGGACCCGAAAAAATAGAAACGGCTCAAAAAAAAGAATTCTCAAGTTTCTTGACCCTTTAGCAGATGTTCGTTCGATAACCCCTGCTGATGCCAAGAACCTTAAAGTGTTTTTGATTACTAATTATGCAGGCGGAACGGCGGGCAAAGATCTTACCAACGCCAAACAATTTTTTGAGCATGCAGTTGATATGGGTTTAATTACTAAAAACCCATTCCGCAAACTAAAGATTCCAAGTCAAGCTAACCCCAAAAGACTTTTCTTTGTAGACAAAGAAACCAGCCAAAAGGTTTTGGATGCCTGCCCAGACTTGCAATGGCGGTTGATTTTCTCATTGGCACGGTTTGGAGGTTTGAGAATACCATCCGAATTGGTTGGGTTAAAATGGGAAGATGTCTTTTGGAAAGAAAAGAAAATACGGGTTCTATCTTCGAAGACAGAACATATTCCAGGAAAAGATCATCGATGGATTCCATTGTTTCCTCAGATATTAGAGCCATTACAGGAAGCATTTAAAATTGCCAAGAAAGGCGAGAAGTTCATCTTTTCAAGAGAAATCACGGGTTCGAGTAATTTGAGGCAGGGATTAACCGGCATCATCAAGAAAGCTGGGTTATCTCCCTGGCCTAAGTTGTTTCAGAATTTACGGGCAAGCCGTGAAACGGATCTCTGCCAAGAACATCCGCTTCATGTAGCTGCAGGATGGATTGGGAATACACCCAAAGTTGCCATAGGTCATTACCTGCAGACAATCGATTCTGATTGGGAAAAAGCAACTACAACCACCGGTATAAAAAACGATGTAAAAAACGATGTAAGTGTTGCAAAAACGCTGCATTTTCCGATGGATCAGGGCGGTTCGCAAACCTTTGATAATGTTCAAAATTTGATCGAAAACATCGGGAATTCTAGCGTTTTATCTACAATTACCGAGGAATTGCAAAATCCCCAATTGTCCTCGACAAGAGTCGAACTTGTAACCTTCGGCTTCGGAGGCCAACGCTCTATCCAATTGAGCTACGAGGACTTACTTCAGAGATTATAAGCATTTCAAATATAAATCCAACAAATGAATGAACT
>Ga0209296_1002340_pt1 | contig 13696 bp, 20 predicted proteins | sample S_130206_EF_Meta_FD_187319 | JGI IMG/M metagenome (GOLD analysis project Ga0209296, IMG submission 187319) | Freshwater microbial communities from Lake Simoncouche, Canada to study carbon cycling - S_130206_EF_MetaG (SPAdes) (version 2) | ecosystem: Environmental > Aquatic > Freshwater > Lake ...
GTTGTCTGGAGTAATAAATCCAAAACCTTTGGTTTCATTAAACCATTTTACTTTACCTGTTGCCATTTTAATAACTTTCCTTTAATATTAAATTTTACTTTCTTTTTGACTGTATGTCAAGAGTTTAGAATGCAAAATCATGTTTTCTGTTACTAATTTGGTTAAAGTTGCTAATAAAATCAAACGTTCTTCTTCTGTGTAAACATCTTTGTCAAATTGCTCAATAATGCTTGTACCAATCATTTTCATTGCTTCTGTCTTGCCTTGCTTGAATAGCCCCCAGTCAAATGGGTCACCATCTTCTACCGCAAATGCGATATCAATTAATTCTTCTAATGTTATTTTAGCCATCCTACCTTTTCTCCACTATCAATTCTTCTCTGGTGTTCTTCAACACTCCCAGGAAAACGCCAAGCCCAAATGGCAACAAGGGCCATAAAGCAAGCAGTACTGATAATGCCAATTGTTTTTACTCCACTAAAAAACATAATGATCAAACTGGTACTCATCATGAACAGCATAAAGAATTTCATCTTGGTAGGGAATACACGCTTCTCGCCCCAATTGGTAAGGAATGGTCCGAACAATTTATGATTGTAGATCCAGCGATGCATACGTTCGCTGCCTTTTGAAAAACAATAGGCAGCAAATACTACGAAGATACTGTAAGGTAGGCCGGGAGTTATAACTCCGATGTAGGCCATACCAAGGCTTAGAAAGCCAAGAATGTTCCAAAATAATTTTTTCATCTTGTACTTATCGGTTAGGCAGCTACGATTCGATTAATCCCGGCATTAGCAACAATGTCAGCATGTAGATTAGGAGTAAACTTGCCACCAGAGGCACCATTTAATGTAGCCAACCTGTTCTGTGGTTTTGATTTTGTAATACTGAGTCCCCCGGACGGTAATCCAGGGATAGCATAACTGCAATGTATCCATACAGTCTTAGTTGGCAAATATTCAAGTAACAGTTGATCGTACGGTAAATTCTTGCTCATCCATACAGCGATATCAAAATAGTCGTTTGAGTTAACTCCGCGAAATTGAAAGTCTGCTGCCTGACCAGTACCATGTTGTCCGCCACCAATGCTCGCACCATGGCGGAAGCTGTTGGTCATAAATGCCTTGGGATATTGTTTCTTTAATGGTTCGTAGATGTTCAGTGCAAGATTGGCAAGATTGTTAACAATCTGTGAAGGGGTCATTCCTGGATATCCTTGGCTCAATTGATCAATAGTCCTTGGAAATGTTACTTTTTTAATCATGTCTCCGAGGGTAGTTCCATTGGGAGTTAGAGCAGTCCCATAATCAAATGCTGTTCCAGTAATAGTAATGGTCTTACCATCGAAGGACTTGCCAGGCGGAACCCCAGGTCCTGCTGGTGTGATGTCTTTAGTGAGTGCATCATACTCTTTCTGTGTAATCTTACCTTCTTTCAAAAATTCGTCAGCCTGCTTCTTACCTTCTGCTGCGGATTCTTCGCTGCCTGTATCGTTCTGCTGAACAGCCTGGGCGATCGTTACGCTCGGTACTGCGTTTTGTTTAAATGCTGCTTTGGCTCGTGCTGCTTCGTATAATGCAATTTTTACACCGTTGGCCCAAACATCTTCAGCATCATATACTGGTTCAACTCTACCATTAGGGCCAAAGCGAAGCCCCTGTACTGCACCAAGCGGGTGAGTGTGTGGTTGCGGAGTCCACGGGCCTGCTGGATTGTTAGCCGGACCATAGGCTGGGGTTATGGTTTTAGTTGCCATTTACAGTTTTGGTAAATCTTTTATCTTATTAACGTAGGCTACAAATTCTTCTAATCCAATATTATAGTCTGTATCGTCATCAACATACAGTTTGTACATAGATGCCAGAATCATCCAATCGTAGACATTCATAGTCTTAACACCATCGGTCTTTGCTAAAGATTCAATAGATGAGATTTTAGTAGCAATTGTTTCAAGTGATGCTGCAATACGTGACAGATACGGACTATAGTCAATAGCGATGCCTGTATTAGCTTCATATAGATATGAGCTTGCCTGGGTACTGTCGTTTTGATCGAGTAGATCGTTTAATTTTGAAATAGCCATGATATACTATTTACACCAGCTGAATGCCAGTAGTCTGCTTAATAAACTGATCGGCAAATTGCTTATCTGTTGCTTCAGCTACTGTTACTGTAGTTTTTAACAACTTTACTTCTTTTTCTGGATTTACTGTAAACAGGTATGGCATCAGCCCTGGACCACTTGGGCCCATTCCTATAACCTGTGGATGACTTAATTTATAATAAGTTGCTGTTTCTTCTGCGAGCTTGGCAACAAGTTCTTCGCCCGATGTGAGTTTTAGGGTGATCACCTCACCGACTGTTACGCCTTTATCAATTAGCATTTTCTAACCTTTTCTTAAGTTCTTGGAATCCACCTACTAACTCGTCATCGAGAAAGATCTGCGGAACTGTACGTGCTGTTGGGATTGCTTCTAACAAATCTTCTTTGGTATAACCATCACCAATTTTCTTTTCTTCAAACACAATGCCCTTTTGTTTCAACAGTGCTTTCGCCTGGTCACAATACGGGCATTGGTACTTACTCCATACCACTGCTTTCATATTATTATCCTGAATATACAACTCCACCATTTTTGTCAGTGACTCTTACCAAAAGAGCTCCGCGGTTCTTTTTCTGTAGAGCTGCTGAAATAGCAGCTTCTTCAGTACCGTAGGTTCCTAAGTTAGTCCATGCTTCAAATGGGGATTTGTTTTTAAATTGTGCTTTAAACATAGTTTATTATATAGCCGGAAGTAGGTCGTAGTCAATATTTTCACTCATTACACCGATAACATAATTGGTGCTTTCGCTTTCCTGTAGGGCTGTTTGCTTTTTATGTGTATCGCTGTGTTTATTAAACCACGGAATAGGAGTCGTGCGTGGAGCAGGACCCTGATACTTAATACCAATTTCTTTTAGAGCGCCAACTGCTGTGTAGTCTACAAAGTCTTTAAGAATGTTAGCATTGAGTCCGATAACTGGTCCTTTTTGGAACAGATAATCAGCCCAGGCTTTTTCTTCACGAATTACATCTTCATATAATCTGTATACTTCACCCTCACATTCTGCCTTGGCTGCTGCAAATCTTTCATCTTCTTTAACCACTTGGTTGATCAAATAAGCAGTCCAACCTTTGTGCAGTAATTCGTCTTGCAGAATCAAGCTGATGATGTTACCATTGCCAATAAAGATCTTATTCTCTACCATTGCAAGACTCGTAGCGAAGCTAACCATAAAGCGGAATGCTTCGAGAGCATAGCTGGCATGTAGTGCCATATAGATTGCTTTAATGTGTGTGCTTTCATTAATCTTTTCGCCAGCTTCTTTACGGCAATTAATTTGGTGCAGCGCATCGTAGTAGTTGCCCACACTCGATGCCATGTCTACAATTTCTTGAGTATCATGGATTGTATTAAACACTTCCTTAGGCACGTTATAGATGTTACGAATAATATGACTGTAACTACGACTGTGAATGTTAGTTTCAAAGAATGTCCAGTTGTAGATAAGTGCTTCAAGTTCTGGCAATGAACATACAGGTGTGAACACCTGACTTGGCGCACGACCTTGTAGACTATCGAGTGCTGTTTGACGTAGTAAGTTTGAAGTGAAGATGTGTTTAACCGCATCGCTGGCATCTTTAAAGTCATTGCTGTCTTTGCTTAGGCTAATCTCTTCTGGCACCCAGAAGAAGCCACGTGCAGTTGTTTCAAAGTCTGCGATCTTTTTATATTTTACTTCTTCGAAGCGTTGGATGGTAACTGGGCCGGCTGGATCCAGAAACATCTTGCGATTAAGATAGTCTGTCTTTGTGTTTAAGTTATATTGCGCTTGACTCATTTACGTGTTCCCAATTTATAATTTTCCATTGATTCTCTAAATATTTTTTCTTGTCAGCTTGATAGTCGAGTGCCCAAGCATGTTCCCACCAATCGATCAGCAATACGATATCTTTTTTAATCTCGTGATTCTTAATAGTTTTAATCTTACCATCTTTAGCAAGATATACCCAACCACTGCCCTGTATAGTCATCGCTACCTTAAGGAACTCTTCTTTAAAGTTATCAAAAGACTTGTAGTGTTCTTCGATGAATGTTAAGATACCGCCTGTGGGCTTATTTGAACCCTTGGGTGATTGATATTGCTGAAAAAGAATGTTGTGTAAGAATACACCCGCCTCGTTGAATGTTGGATCACCTTCGCCCTTATTGTATCTTTCAGCGTAGGTTTTAGCCAGCTTGCCATAGTGATAGTTGATTGTATCTTCTGATATAGCTGGAGCCAATTCGTTAGCATCATAAGGCAAAGGTTTGATCTCTAAATGATCAGGTTTGCCCTCAAGCAAGACGTTTCTAATAAAACTGTAGGACATTATAGTTTACATGCCTCGCAGTCTTCTTCAATACTGGTTTCTACTTCACGTTCATTATGGAAGCCATTATAGTGTACTTCTGGTGTTGGCTCTGCTTGTGCTTTACTACCCGCTTTATTAATTAGGCTGTAGTAGAATGTTTTCAAGCCCCACATGTGAGCCTGCATTAGATTTTTAATAATTAATGTAGTAGGCACTTTACGATCAGCCCAGTGTGCTGGATTATAGAATGTATTAGTTGAAATACTTTGATCAACATAGGCAGCTAATACTGCGGCTGTTTTCAAGTAACCGTCACAATCTTTTTGTTCCCACATCATTTGATATTTGTTTTTCAATCTATGATACTCTGGAACAACCTGTACAAACGATCCTGCTTTACTTTCCTTAACACTAATCAAACTCATTGGCATTTCAATACCGTTGGTTGAATCAATTACAACGCTTGAACTTTCCACAGGAGCGATGGCCATCAAGGTTGCATTGCGAACTCCATACTGTTTCATATTCGTACGTAGTGTTTCCCAATCAAGTTCGGGAGCGAAGTCTGCAAGTTCATTGACTCCCTTGGCCCGTAGTTCCCAAGGAAAGACGCCCTTGCCGTATCGTGTATGTGCGCTATGCAGACAAGCCCCACGTTCTTTGGCAAGTTCAACTGTTGCTTCTGTTAGATAAAATGCTTGATGTTCCATCCAGCTCTTAACATCTTGTAATGAATCTTTCTCTCCGTACTTGAGTCCACGCTTGGCGTGCCAGTAGGCTAAGTTAGTTACACCAATACCTAATGGCTGTATCTCATCGTTACTGAGCTTGCTCTGTATCGACAAGAAGTCTTGATAGTCAAGAATGTTACACAGGCTACGCTGTAGAATCCTACAGGCTCTACGCATATCCTCTGGATTACGGAACGATCCCCAGTTAATAGATCCCAGTGTACATAACGCTATGCGCCCTTCCTCGTCGTCTAATCTCTTAAATGGACGGGTAGGTAATAAGATCTCACAGCACAAGTTACTTTGATAGATAGTATGATATTCAGGATCAAAAGGTCCCTGGCTCATAACGTTATCAATAAACACCAAATAGATGCGACCCGTGTCTGTACGTTCTTTTAGTATACCACTCTTGAACACTTCTTCCGCTGACATTACTTTCTTACGTAGGTCTTTGCGTTTTTCGTATCTAACATACAGCTCTTCGAACAGAGCAGTATTCTTGTAGAAGGCCTCATACAAGTCCGGCACTTCGTTGGGATCGAAGAATGTAATGTTTTCTTTATTTTTAAATCTGCGCCAGAAGAACGCACTCAAGACAACACCATAGTCCATGTGTCTTACCCGAGTCTCCTCAGTTCCTTGATTGTTCTTAAGTACGATGAGATCATCAAACTGATGATGCCAAATAGGATAAAAAACTGTCGCACTCGCATTACGGATACCTCCTTGACTGCAACTACGTAGGTCGCCAAACCATTTCTTAAGGAAGGGGATCATGCCAGTGTGCATGATTTCCCCGCCTCGTATAGGACTCCCCAGAGGGCGCAAACGACCTATCTCTAAACCAATGCCAGCACGTTTACTGGCATACTTAGCCATCATTTCACCAGAGGCAAAAATGGAATCCAAATCATCATCACTACGAATAAGAACGCAAGAACTAAATTGTTTAGTAGGAGTTCCAAGACCAGCCAGAACGGGAGTAGCAAGAGTAAACAGGCCATCTGAAGCACAGTTATAATACTCTTTGATATAACGCATACGACTTGTGTTAGGTTCTTCTTTGTGGAACACAGTAGCGGCTGCCACCATGTATCTAATTTGTGGAGTTTCATAAGTTTCCTTTGTGGCACGGTTTTTAACAAGGTACTTCTCAATTAACTGCTCAATGGCTGCGTAACTATATTCTTCATCCTTAGAATGATCCAGCATGTCATTCATCTTGTTCCAGTCATCTTCTGTATACCATTCCAGTAGCTCTGGAGTATACAAACCTACTTCAACATTCTTCTTAACAATCGTGTAGAGGTGGGGAACTTCGTATTGTCCATATACGTCCTTACGCAACATTGACAGTCGTTGCTTGCCTGCTACATATTGATAGTTAGTATGACCTACGTCTGGATTCTGTTCTACATCAATTAGGTCTACAATGGCACGTAACGTAATGCCATCAATGTCATCAGTGGTGATGCCATCATAGAAATGTAACTGTGCTTTGATTTCGATCATTGACTGACTGACGTCAGCAATTCCTTGACACACTTTTGCTACCTGTGCCTGCCACTTTTCGATCATTAGTGGCTCTTTCGCTCCGCTTCTTTTAATAACTGTGATTGTCATCTACGCCTCAATTCTTATAATTTTCTTAGTCTGATATTTAGTACTTTTACTGCTTTGACCATATCAGGCTGGTTTTAATTTCTGGTATTGCTGTTACATCAACTACGTTTTTGTATTCAAAATTTAAAACATACGCATCGTCTACGATAAGAAAATATCTTGGATGTTTTTCTTTTGGCAGCATAGACGTATGTATCTCACATTTGGAGTCCATAAACCGACGTGTTAATTTAATAGTATACAGCATTCCAAGGGCAATTGCAAGTTCGTCAAGGCGGGAATCCAAAACTAAATGCCACGGATCGGGCCATTCGGTTGGATTTTGGGGATTGAGATAAGCACTAACAAATGGAGCATTGCCCCAAAACTCAGCAACATCCTTTAGGGGATCGCTGCTGACTTCTACGTAATCTCTAAATTGCTTCCAGTATGTTAGTCTATCAGTGCCGTGCCGATCAAACACCGTAGGCTACATCAAAAGAGATGTTGCCAGTAACGCCGGCTGACGGATTCTTATAAGACAATAATATTGTTTCGATACCACTGTCGCTATCGTTGTCTTTAAGTTCTGCATTAAATTCAAAATTTGTCATTATTGCTCCTCCGTCTGATCCTGGTAATGGTGTGATGGTATTTGGTGAATATTGATATTCGTCTGTGATAGAAATCTGTGATAGATTGTCTCCAACAGTAATAGTCAATACACCAATTCTCGAAAATACATCTAATGATAAGAAGTAATTGATTTTGTAATATCTATTCAGTGCTGAGATCACTGCCAATGGGCGATAACTCACAGTATAATAGATTACAGAATAGTTTCTATCTACAAAGTTTGAACGATCAGCATTATACACTTCGACTACAGATGCAATGCTACTTGATGTAACAATACCTGCTGCCTGTTGACGATCGCTGGTACAATCAACTACCACGTTATTGATTTTTTCACCAAAGTATACGATAGCATCTGTTGGTGACGATGCAAGATTTGTTGACGTGCCACAGGTTGTAAACTTACATCTTTGTATTAGGGTGCCACGACCGTATGTAGATCTAAATGCTTGGTTGGCAATTTCTTCAAATTCACAGTCGTTGATCTGCCATTTGTTGTCTTGGTATCGACGTGTGATTAAATCTTCAGTAACTCCGACGATATAAATTGCTGTGTCGCTGATAAAGAAACGGCAGTTATCAAACTTAACTACTGTATCAAATGCCACCGTCTGAACGCACTTGATGTTAACGCTGTTGCCTTCAAACAAACATGATTTAAATTTAATGTTAGTAACTTTGATACCTTCGATATCGTTACTCCATACCACAGCCGATGGTTCAGTAGTTAATGAACTAACAGTATTGCCTAATGAGTATTCACCTTTAAACTTCACACTGTCGATAGTGCTGTTGCCCAAACCAGAGAGAACCAACTGTCCTGTTGTACGTTTGATTGTTAGATTAGAAATCGTAACATCGGTTGGTCTGTTGGTAGAAGTAAAGTCTGCAATTTCTTTGCCATCGCTGGTAATGAATCGAATGTTATGTGAACCGATGTTTAGAACAACACCAAGTTCAGTTTCGCCACGTAGTATTACACCACTGGGAACTCTAATGTCTGTAAGGAATAGGTATTCACCGTTTGGTACTAACAATACCTTTCTATAATTTTCGTTGACGTTGCGAAATAGTTGCGTGAACGCAGTTTCAAATGCTGTTACACAGTCAGTAGATCCATCACCAATGGCTCCAAAGTCTGCAACCGAAACATACTCGTCAAGTTTGTATTGTAATTCGCGAGGAACACTAAGACTAATAGAAGTGTCATTGTGTGCAAATTGATAGCTGCTGGCTAACTCAAGGATGTTATCATGTTCTGTTAAAATCTTGGTGTTGCCTACATAAGGCGCACCTTCTAACACGGAACCGTTACCTATGAATAATTCTTGTGAGTCTACAGCCCATGCAAATTCAGCCGAGCTTAATTGTGGAATTCCACTGTTGGAGTTCTTTTGTCCTCTACGGACTTGGATTTTGCTTATTTGGACAACGGCCACTTTAGTATCCTCTATGTTCTATAGAGTATTTATCTACTTAGGGCGTAGTATTCTTCTACCTTGTTAAGCCAAGCATCCTGCCATTTATTAAAGTCTGCCGGTTCTAATGTAAACTGTTGATATTGAAAGTCTCTTGAACACATGAAGATAACGCCCTTGCGGATGTCTGTGCCATAGACTTCATTATGTGCTAATATATAGGCCATTAGCTGTAGGTAGTAATCTTCTACCCATTCTGCCTTCTTAGGTTTATTAGTCTGCTTATGATCGCATACTGCTGGCTCGCCTTCGTGTACACCTATCAAGTCTGTGGTACCTGAATACAGTCCAGGAAAGTATAAGCTCTGTTCCATAGCCCATACTTCTGTCATTTTAGCAAGACCGTTTTCAATGATAACATCAGCCATCTTATTAGCCTGTATGTGTACAGGATTGTTACCAGGCTGACGCTGTTCGCCTACAAGGAAACGCTCAAGGTTGGCATGCATGGCTGTACCAACCCCTGCGGCTTCTGTAGTAATCTGTCGTGCTTTGTCTTCACCTACACGTTTCTTCCATTCGTTTAAGTGCGTCATGTCTTTGGTAGCACTGAGAATAGTAGTTACGCTGGGGAGGCTTTCACCGTCTGGAGTTTGGTAAACACGTTTCCGTGTCACGGGATCATTAATTTGAACGCAGTTCTTATATTGAAAACGTTCAATAAACGGTGGAGGTTGTAATATATCAGTCATAGCGTATATATTACACTCTTTTTAATTGTTTGTCAAATCTGAGGGGTTGTTTGTGCTTGTGCCAATTGTCCAGCGGCTGCTGTAGCGGCTGTTTGGTCTACTTGATCCTGACTGGTCTGTCCAGTTTTCTGTGGGCTTTGTTCCTGATCATCTGGTGCGCCAGGAACCTTTAATGTAATGCCGTCTGCGTTGAAATCTTTTACCAATGCCTGTAGCGCAGGAGTTGTATCAAACATTGATTTAAATGTTTCATAGTCAGCAGCAAATTCGAATCCGTTTGATTTGGCAATCTTACCAATGCCATTCCAATTTAGTGTAACTGGGGCTTTCTTTGATGCCGCACGTCCAATATAATTCCTAAGAATCATAATGAACTTGTCAATGCCTGCATCTTCTTGATCAGCGAATTCAAAAAATCTCATCGTATCTGTGCCAACTGTTTTTGCATATCTTGTAGAGCTTTCTGAGCCGCTACAATTTCTTCTTGTTTTTGTTTGATCTGATCCATTAGGTTTTTCTTTTGATCAGCCATTTGTTTAGCTGCCATTGCCTGTGCTTTGGCTGCTGCGTTTGGATCTTGTGCAGGAGCAGCGCCTGGGGCAGCCCCTGGTGCTGGAGCAACGCCCGGAGCTGCAGGAGCAGCACCAAGCATAGGAGCTTCTAATTCTGTAAGATTAATAAGCTCTGCTTCTGTTACAAAATTATGTAAACGCATTAACCTGCCAATACTTTTAACAAACGGTTTTCAAAGTTAATTGATTCACGCTTCTCACGGCCTGCATCATTCATACCACCTGCTGCTGGCTCAGCTGCTGCGAATTCGTCTTCTGGTGCTGCGCCAAGATCATCAAGGCCACCTTCTGGGTTCATTGCATCTGGTTCTGCTGGACCTTCAAGGTCTCCGCCTTCTGCACCTGGTTCGCCACCGAGCATTTCTGCAGACTGTTCTTCGCCTGTTAGCGCACGAACACCTGTTGATAATGTTTCACGTGTCTGTTTTAGGTTTTCAAGAGCCTGTTGGATTGTTGGAGCAACTGCACTGATAAATGCTTTTGCTTTTTCTTGTCCCATCTCGTCACGGATCGAATCACCTAATGTAAGGAGTGTATCATTCTCCATACCTGAAAGTTCTTCAATCCAACGACCTACTCTGTCAACCATTGTTTTTGCTGTGACAATCGCAGACGCTTGCTGGATTTCACCTTCTCTTAGATTACTCATATCATCTCCTGTATTTTTTGATTCTGTTTCCATTGATTCTTTCATATTGTGTTCGATCCATTGCATGACGTCCCATAGATCGTTTACCAATTGATTTGGTCTAACTGGCTCACCTTGTCCAAGTTCGGCCATCTTAGATTGTTTTCTAAGATCTGCTAAAAGATTAACAGCGTCTTTGGCATTGTTAATATATGCTTCGGTTGTATTCATATCTTCGTTTTTATCTTTGTTGTGTTGCTTCCATGCTGTTGCATAGGCAATTGAACGTTCTTTATCTGTTAACTTACCATCGTCTGCATATCCTTTCTTGATATGCTTGACCATACGCTCGCCTTTGGCAGTAGGAGGTGCGCTTTCTGGAAAGTCACCGTAGTCTTCATCACTGCCATGACCTGCTGATGCTAATGCATAGCTGTCATCGGTATCGTCATAACCATTTGGATCTTCACGATCACCGTCGTACCCTGATCCATAGTCTGCAAACTCGTCTTGAATACGATCCATTAGCATTTGTTCAATACGTTCGAAATCGTCTTTTGGATGTAGGCCAGTTTCAGCTGTAATATCGTCAATCTGATCATGTAGATATTTGCCAATAGGACCATCATCGCTTAATAAATCATATAGCTTATCGTAATCTTCTTCGTTGGCAATTTTGCCTAATTCAGCAGCAAGTTCATCCATACCACCTTCTTCTACTGTTGCTTGATTTGGGTCAGCAACGAATTCCTGACGTTCTGCAATTTCGCTATTGATAGCATCTAACATCCATTGTGCTTGATGATATGCATCGTTTTCAAGGTTTTCATTGAAGCCTGATTCTGAGCGAACTTGACTAAGTTGTGTACGTAGTTTGTTGCGAGCATCTTCCAGCTTTGGCAGATCAAACGCTTCGAGGTTTAATTTTTTACCAAATGCTTTTTCCAAAGATTCGTTGATCTTATCAGCTGCTCTGTTGCTTTTAAAAAGGTCTGTTGTTCTCATAGTTTTAAGGGGTCCAGATTGTATCGTATATTTATTCAGAATGCGGCCAAAGTTTCTGTATGCTTCTTAGCAGTTAGGGTACGGTCTCGGCTTTCGCAATACCTCGCCCACAGCATATCTGCACGTTCATAGTCAAGATTATTAAGGGCTTTTTGATACTGAGCTCGTAATAACTGACTGTCAGTAAACCAACGTCCATATTCCTGATCAGCTTTATATATTTGATCTGCTAATGGGATAGAGCCGCGTCTGGCTAAGATATTAGCAACACGTATGGCTGCACAGTTTAAACTCATCTCTCGGTATACAAAGTTTCCATGTTGTTTAAGATGCTTTACATAGCCCTCGCTGACAATCAATACATCGCCCACAAGGATACCATCATCAACCTTAACGGGTAGAATTGGTGTTTTTTGTATTGCAGATCGTATGGTCTGCTCAAGACGTTTTGAAATATCAGTCATAAAAAAAGGACCTATGGCCCTTATTTAAGTGCGTATATTTTATAGCCCCAGGAACTTGAGTATGTGTGGAAATTGAACTGAGTTTAACCAACCTGTTCCTGCAGCGAATGCTAACCCAATCATAGCATACATAGTCCATTTGCTCTTAACTTTTTCTAATTCGTCTATGCGTGAACCCAATTTATTATGTGTTGCTACATCTTCTGCATGTAGACGATCTGCGTGTTCAAAAAACTTCTGACTGTTAACACGATATTCTTCTTGCATTTCGCAGAGTTTAGCATCCAGCCTGTCACCTGTGCGATCTAAACAGTCGTGCATTTCTTTGACGTCTGCTTTGAGGTCAATCAGTTTTTCGTTGACATTTTCAACTTTGGTTTCAAGTACGCTGACACGCTCAGGCAATTGTGCGAGTTGTGGTACTGCTTCGCTCACGCGAGGTTTTTTTGCTGTTGCTGTGGCCATTATGGCTATGTTCCTTGTATGTTAAGTCAAGTGCTCGCTCCGAGCCATGTGCCTAAGTTAGAAATGCCTAATGTGTTTGCCTTTGTAGTATGTATTTATATTCAGTCAGCGATTTCGAAAACATACGTGTTTATGTTGTCACCTCTGGTCTTGAATATTGCAGGATTCAAGTCTGCTGTATTATTTAGCTGGTCAATGATAGGAACACCATTTAGGTCGTCCAGCAATAGACCCACCGGATCACTATCATCTTTGTAGAATACACGTTCACGTTCAGTGGTAAATCTCCATACCCAGTGATTAGCCTTGCCTTTAAATGGATCAGGTAGTGTACCTGTGTTCATCTTTGGATCACTGCTCCAGTCGAGGTTTGAGCGCATGCCGATAGCCTGTACCAAACTGTTAAAGTTGGCCTGCTGTCCCTGTTTGAGTTTGTTGATCTCAGATCGGTTGGGATTTGATCTTGTGATATCAACTAAAGTTATGATTTCGTATCGTGCCATAATGTGCTACTATTTACACAAATAAAATCAAGCCAACAAAAAAGGACCCGAAGGTCCTTAGTTGCTTCCCATCCCTGAGAATTAAGATACTACGATGTTTGTACCATCAGTAGCTGCTGCGCCGCTGAAGTCATATCCGTTAACTGTACCTAAAGCAATGATACGAGCTTGGATTGAAGCTGCTGTAACAGCGTGACCGTCAACGATCAAATGGATAACACCACTTGTACTAACTGATTGGAACATCAAAGGTTGTACTTCACGGAAAACTGCTTCGATAGCACCACCAATACCACCTTGAGAAGCTAATGTAGCACCACAGTCAACTGTGATTGCTTTTAACTGTGCAACGCTGAATAGTGTACCGTGTGTATGACCTGCGTTTGTTGCGCCTGCAACTGGGTTTACTCTTGTTTGACTTGCCATGATATTTTCTCCTTAATCAATGATCCCGCTCCGGGACCGGCATAGTATTTATATTGGTAAGGAAAAATCAGCCTTTTTGGGCTTTAATCTG
>Ga0209296_1002343_pt1 | contig 13693 bp, 10 predicted proteins | sample S_130206_EF_Meta_FD_187319 | JGI IMG/M metagenome (GOLD analysis project Ga0209296, IMG submission 187319) | Freshwater microbial communities from Lake Simoncouche, Canada to study carbon cycling - S_130206_EF_MetaG (SPAdes) (version 2) | ecosystem: Environmental > Aquatic > Freshwater > Lake ...
AGGCGGCCTCGATTCCAACATCATAACCTATTCGTCCCCCATTAAATGATCATGCTAAATTAGTATAGCCATTATAAAGAAGGTTCACAACCTTAGTCGGGACCAACTTTAATCGAAAGCAGTTCTATCGGAATTCATCTTCGTTCCCAACCATAGAAACTGCTTTATGTTTGGGAATAAGCGCCTATTAAATAAAAAAGGGCGCCAGGGTTTTGCAACCACTGAACGCCCAATATAAATCGTCAATCAATTACTTTTTCTTCCAAACATGGATGAATTCACCTGTACCAGACTTTGTGCTGAAAGCCTTAGGGCGTTCTTTTCCAGGTGGAGCGAAGCAAACGGTCCAAACATCTTTTTCGATTTTATAAATGCCCAGGTAAGTCTTCCCTTTGAATTCGCCTGAAGTATCGGTTGAATCAATTTCTTTGGGCTTTTTTGTCGGATCAATTTTGTGAGTTCCACCAAAGGAATCTTCGCCCACCTTAACCGAATGAACACCATTCTTATTGGTAATCGTTGCTGATTTTACAATATTTTCAGGGGCTTTTTCACCCTTCTTTTCACTCGAGACCATAGTGAAAGAACCTTCTAAAAACTGCATGTCTTTTTCAACACTCTCCTGAAATTCCGCAGCAATTAAAACACTGCCAAAAACAAATACACATGCACCCAACAAACTCATCCTTGAATTACGCATAAAACCTCACCCCTAAAAATAATTTGAACTTAGGCCGAAGCGACCGAAGTTGTTTGTACCATCTAATGCTTAATGCTATCAACACCACAATTGATAGGGTGCAAATCAAAAACCGATTCACTTTTAAGTTTGTTCAACCAAGAATTAAATGGATGGGGCTGCCGCCATGCGATAGTGCGGTAGGTCTTCTCATCGTATAATGAACCACAGGCTCCAAATCACTTTCCAGAATGCTATAAACCGTGGAGCAAAGATCAGAAGGTAACAGTAACACATTAATCAGACCCATGGTATAAATGAAACACTCTATTAATTCATGGAATAAAGCAGATGGTTAGATCAATGCATCAATTAAAAAGAATTCCTGCGTTTACGATTGCAGCATTTTTAATAATCGCACTGGGTAGCAGCTTTGCGGAACCACCCAAAAACCCCCGATTCACCGCATTGGAAAAGCATGCGCTATCTGCGAAATCAGCAGATGAAAAAGATTTTGCAACCCTTGCAGCATTTCTGGTTTCAAAAGCCAAGGGAGACAAAGAAAAAGCTTGGTGCATCTACCGCTGGGTTACCGATCGTCTTACCTACAATGTCGAGGCCTTTTTAGCAAAGAACCCCGGAGACAATTCGGTTGAAACGGTGCTCAAAACTCGCCTTTGTGTCTGTGAGGGGTATTCGCGGATGTTTTTAAAATTATGCCAGGAAGCCGGGCTGGAAGCAGCCAAGGTGACAGGGGTTGCGCGCAGCGGTAGCAAAGATGCCAAGGGCAAGCCTGCTTTTGAATCCCATGCCTGGAATGCAGTAAAACTGGATGGCAAATGGGAACTTATTGAATCCACTTTTGGTTCTGGCAGTGTCGATAAAAAAGCATTTGTCAAAAACTTTGAACCAATGTTCTTCATGGTGCCCCCAGAGCAAATGCGTTTCACTCATTTCCCTGAAGATGCCAAATGGCAACTGCTTGAAAAAACCATTACTAGGGAAGATTTTGATAAGCAACCACTGGTTCAAGCTAGCTTGTTTAAGCTTGGACTATCCCCGGCCAGCATTTTAAAAACCACCAAAAGCTCATCATTCGGTGGCTTCCCAGAAATATTCGATGTCGCAAAAACCAAAATCAAAGTTGTAGATGCTCCATTAAACGCCAAGCTTAAAACAGGGCAGGTTTATCGCATTGCAATCGAATCGTCTGAACTTTCGAAAGTGCTGATTCTTTCAAACGACAAACCACAAATGAATTTACAAAAACAAGGTTCCAGCTTTACAGGAGAGGTTCGTGCGTTAAGTGGAACCATGTTGATTGCAGTTCAAAAACCAAATCAAGGGAATGAGTATTCTTTTTTGTTGCGCTACAAGGTGGAATAACCACAGTCAGGCATTCGCCTCCTACATTCCGAACCAGTCAGGCAACAATTTCAAAAATAAAGAACCTATTGCCTTGTTTGATGACGCTTTTCAAAATATCATTGGTAATCAACTGGAAAAATCTTTTAACGAAAATGGGACTGCATGGCATTTGCACCTGAAACCATCAAACTGCTGAGAGCAGCAAGGGAATTAGTAAAAAAAATTCCCGCTGATGCTGTTTTGATCCTAGCTGATGGCCCTATGGAATGGGACAAGGTGCTGGAAGAGTTATCAGGTACACGAATATTGGTTGCGGCCAGGCATGAAGATGACTTCGTGCGCATCAAAGATCACCCCGATCTGACACTTATCGAGATTGAATCCGGCCCAACCCCCACCCAAGAACGCATGAGCCTTGCATTACTCGAAGCAGTGCGATCCGAAAAACTCAGGCAGGGCGCAGAGGTAGTGGTACTTTACAATGGTATCGAAGTGGGCGAAGAAAAGCCCGACATGATAGATACCCTCAGCCTGATCAAATTAGGTGAACATCTCGAAAAATTAAGCGCTCAGGATCTTCGCAGGCTAGATACTCAAGTACCCTTGGAAACTCTAAGAGCAGTGGTCGACCTTGCAACCGAAATAGGCAGAGAAGGCAGAGAAGGCCACCCTATCGGCACTATGTTTGTCGTGGGGGACACACGCAAAGTGATGGGTCTTTCACGCCCCATGAACTTCAATCCTTTCCGTGGCTACAGCGACGAAGAACGCGATGTTCGCAACCTGGCAGTGCGCGAACAAATCAAAGATATCGCCAAGCTGGAAGGCGCAATTATTATTCGAAGAGATGGCGTTGCAGTGGCTGCATGTAGGCGAATCGAAGCTTCCTATTCAGGTTTTACCCTCAGCATGGGATTGGGCACCAGGCACGCATCAGCAGCAGCTATAAGTAAAAGTACCAAAGCCATTGCTGTTACAGTCAGCCAATCTTCCGGCACGGTTCGAGTATTTCAAAATGGCGAAGTGATGCTTCATATCGAACCATTTGCCCGCCCTATGACATGGGGTAAGTTTCGGATGGATGCGCTTGAAGACAAGAAATCTTAGGCTTGCTTTCAAAAAACCACTTCAACGATTATAATTTTTAAAGATTAAAGATAGTGATTTTGCATTCGACCAAAATGCAGGGGAATAAACATGCAGATAAAATCGATTTTGTGTTATGGGGTAATGCTTCTATTCCCGTTGTTGTTGCTTTCTGCGCCACAGGATGCCACCAAAGCTGGAATCGAGATGGTTCAAACCCCTGCACTGGATGCAATTCCAGCAAGCGCCCTGGTTGTTGTTCAAGTAAAAGGAATTGAAGGAACTCTAGCAAGCTTGAATGAATTCGTAAAAAATGTGGTGCCAGATGCGATGCCATTGAATGAGAATTTCATCGTGAATGGGTTTTTAGAGTTTTTAAGAGGTCGGAAATTAACAGGCCTGACTCCCAACGGGCCACACTTTTTTGCAGCGATGGAATTCCCCCAACCCAACAAGGCAGCGAATCCAAACAAAGTTCTTGCTGCGATAAAAGTAACCAATTACAACGCTTTTCGAGAAGGGGTTTTAAAAGACTCTGAAATCAAAAGCATCAAACTTGAGAAAAATGCAGAAGTAGTCACCATGGAAAATGGTTCAACCTTGTTTTTTATTCCAAGAAAAGACCAAGTGCTGGTAACCCCCGACCGAGAGATCGCAAATCTGATCGCAAAAAGGCCAACTCCTATCACGACCAAAATCAGCAGAATACAGGCAAATCGATTGCAAGCACCCGATCTGGGTATTTTTGTAAATTTAGAGGCTATCCACAAAGATTACCCTCAATCCCTAACAGAAACAAAAAAAGAGATTGAAACCTCTCTAAAAGATTTGGAATCCATTTTTGGAACTAAGAAACTTCTAAGCAGCGACTTAATCAGCAAAACAATCGCTCTGACATTTAAAGGAATTGAAGACAGCAAGGGGATGGTGTTTTCGATAGATTTCCGACCAACGGGGATTGTATTTCATGGCGAAACGGAATTCAAAGCAAACACGCAAACTGAAGCGTTTTTCAAAGGATCAAAACCTGATGCGATGAAAGATATGCAGCGCCTGCCCGCTGGCAAAACCTTATACATGGCGCAACAAACCCAATCTCCCGTGATGAAAAGCATAGCTTCTTATTTCATGGGGCTAACTCCGGAAGAAAATCAAAAAGCTTTGGGCAAAGATTTTGACATGTTTTTGCAACTTGCAAACAATCGCTACGATGCGCTCTCATTTCCGCCTGAAGGCTTGCAAATCATTCAATCTGCAAACCCTGAAGAAACAAAACTCCGGTTTCTCAACCTTTTAGAAAAATTAGGCAAAGGAGAGAAATTCCAGAGTGCAGTTTTAAAGCAGGCCCCAACGATTAAAAAGGGGGCAGAATCTTTGGCAGGCCAAACTTTTGACCTAGTGTCATTCGAATGGGATTTGGAAAAAATGACAAACTTGATGGTACGAGAGACAAAAGGAATTCAATTCTGGAACAAATTTCAGAAACTAATGATAAAAAAAATGATGGGAGGGTCCATGAATTTGTGGGTGACCACCACAAAAAATGAGGTCATTTTGGTAACCGGGGAAGATTGGAATAAAACTAAGAGAATTTTTGAAGATTTTAATAAAAACGCCAACCAGCTAGACAAAATAAGCCATTACCCTATATGCAGAAAGGACTTACCTCAAGAATCTAGCTTTTTAATATTATTTGACCCCCTGTATTACTTAAAAATCATTGTAACGGTGCTCCAAGAAGTCGAGGGCGGGCCGTTGGCTTTAGATTTGACCGGATATAATCCAACTTTCATGGGATTTTCGGCTGTTTTTGAGGAAGATAGGGCTGCCGTTGATAGCGTAATTTCGGCTGCATCTGTTCAAGAAATCTATTTTCGTCTGATTAAGAGGGTTCTCGGTGAGTGATTTTCCTAATACATCAACCTAAATATCTTGAATCCTTGCTAGAAGTGCTTATAAAGAATGTTGCTATTGCCATCTTTGGTTAATTCCAAGTTTGGTAATGTCTGCGGGTGTAGCTCAGTGGTAGAGCGCCACGTTGCCAACGTGGCTGTCGTGGGTTCAAGTCCCATCACCCGCTCTGTATGTAGGCCGAAAGAATTTTGAATGCAAAGCATAACGCTAGCTTTCAAGATTCTTTCGGTTTGGTTTTTTCCAGAAAATGTTCGGGCCATGAGGGGTCAGCGAACATTTAAACTGGCATGGCAAATTAAAATGATCATCGTCATGCTGCCTATAGTATACTGGTAAAGGATCCCTCAAAATTATCATGTTGGAAACAGATTGCCATGACTGAGACCAAAACCGGATTGGAAGTTCAAGAAACCCACAAGCACGATCATGATCATGCCAACTGTGATCACGATCATAGTGCGGATCACGATGCTAAAGCACCTGTGAAGTTAACTCAAGAAGTTGATATCAAAGATGCAGGCCCTTGCAAAAAGCACATCAAAGTTTCCGTAAGCAGGGCAGATATCCAATCCAGAATGGACGACCATTTCAAAACAATGGTTACAGATTCAAGCGTAGCAGGCTTTAGGCCAGGCAAAGCGCCTCGCAAGATTGTTGAAAGACGATTCCATAAAGAAGTTGCAGGCCAAGTTAAAAACGAAGTAATTCTTGCAAGCCTTGAACAATTAGCTGAAGACTTCGATATTGCACCACTCAGCCCACCTAATTTAGACCCTAGCTCGGTAATCATCCCTGAAAATGGGCCTATGGTTTACGAATTTGAAGTCGAAGTAAGACCTCAATTCGACCTTCCGCCCTATAAAGGTTTGAAGCTGATTCGCTACACCCATACTTTCACCAAAGAAGAAATCGACACCCAAGTCAACTCCATGCTTGAACCTTTGGGTACCAAAGTTGACAAGAAAAACCCTGCTGTTGCAGAAGGCGACTACCTCACCTTGGATGCTATCATTAATGATGGGGATGCCAAAATCGGGGAAATCAAGGACCTTGAAATCCGCGTTAACAAGCAACTTGCATTCCGAGATGGTGTTGCAGAAAAGTTCATCGAACAAATTGGCGGGGCAAAGCCAGGCGAAACCCGCGATGTAGATATCAAACTGTCTAGCGTTGTAACCAACGAAGCATTGGCAGGCAAGGTAGTCAAGGCAAAGGTAACGGTCAAGGGATTACAAACCTTAGAATTACCCGAACTAACAGGCGAAATATTAGGCGCCTTTGGCTGCAAGAATTTAGATCAGTTCCGCGAACTTGGTGAGGTTGTACTCAAACGCAGGTTGGATTATCAACAGCGCCAATCATCCCGAAATCAAATTCTGGAACTTATCGCAGGTGCAACCAATTGGGAATTGCCACAAGATCTATTGCGCAGACAGGCTAAGAAAGCCTTATCACGCAAAGTTATGGATATGCAATCCAATGGCTTGAGCGATAACGAAATCAACGCACGGGTTCGAGTTCTGCAACAAGATGTTTTAAAAAGCACTGCAGCAGCCCTCAAAGAGCACTTCGTTTTGCAGAAAATTGCGGAAATCGAAAAGCTGGAAGTTAGCGATGACGATTTGAACCTTGAAGTTGAACGCATTGCTCAGCAGAATGATGAATCCCCACGCAAAGTTCGTGCAAGATTAGAAAAAGAAGATTTAATCGAAGCACTTGCAGTGGAAGTAATTGAACGAAAATCATTGGATTTGGTACTTGATTCTGCAGAATATACAGAGCAACCTCTTCCAAATCATGATACTCTGATCACCGGTACAGCAGAAGCTGATGCGGCACCCCAAGATCAAGGTGTTTCTAAGGAATAGTAAACTCGTTTCAGGTAGGAGTCCTTCATGCAACCTTACGGATTCGGACCCATGGCCAATATGGCTCAGCGCCAGCGAGATTACACTCGCCAGCGCAATTATGGCACCGGAGATATTCTTCTAGATAATCGCATTATTTTCTTTGGCTGCTCTGGCAGCAATGTCTATGAACCAGTGATCACCGATGTAACTGCCAACATGGTGATCCAGCAGATGCTTTATCTGCAAAACGAAAACAAACAGACCGAAATTTCGTTCTATATCAATTCGCCTGGTGGCTCGGTTTCTTCGACCCTCGCCATCTACGATACCATGCAATTTTTGGAATGCCCTATAGCCACCTTCTGCATGGGAGTTGCGGCGAGCGGCGCAGCTATCCTGCTGGCTGCAGGCACCAAAGGCAAGCGCTATTGCCTTCCCCACGCCAAGGTGATGATTCACCAACCTTGGAGCGGTGGAATTGGTGGCCAAGCTTCGGATGTAGAAATTGAGATGATCGAGATTCTTAAGGAAAAAACCCGATTAAATCAGATTCTTGCCAATCATACCGGCAGAACTCTGGCCGAAATCGAGGCAGAAACCGAAAGAAATCGTTACTTTAATGCTGCGGAAGCAAAGGCTTTTGGCTTGGTGGACGAGATCTTGACCCGCACCTCCGAGGCAAAACAGGAAAAATAGGACGCTGGAATGGTGGATGAGTCACCTTCCTTGCCATATTTATTCATTTTACCCCAACCCGGCTGCCGATAACTCATTTACGAGCCGGGGTGTTCCTAAGGAACTATCCCATGCCTCTGGTACCTTATGTGGTTGAACGCAGTGGACGCGACCCGCAGGTATTTGACATCTACAGTCGTTTGCTTAAGGATCGAATCATTTTCCTCCAAGGGGAAATTGATGATTACAGCGCAAACCTGATAGTTGCTCAAATGTTATTCCTGCAGTTTGATGATCCAAAGGCGGATATTCATCTTTACATTAACTCACCAGGCGGCTCGGTTACCGCAGGTATGGGTGTTTTTGACACCATGCGTTACATCACCTGCGATGTAGCGACTTATTGTATCGGTATGGCTGCAAGTATGGGCGCAACCCTTCTTGCCGCTGGTACCAAAGGCAAGCGTAACGCACTGCCTCATGCGGAAGTGATGATTCATCAAGTACTTGGGGGGGCAAGGGGCCCTGCAACGGATATTGAAATCCGAACCAAACACTTGTTGCGTACGAAAAAGAAGATGAACGAGCTGCTCCAACAGCTAACTGGGCAACCCTTCGAAAAGGTTGAACGCGATACCGATCGCGACAACTTTATGAGTGCTCAGGAAGCCAAGGAATATGGCCTCATCGATAATGTGTTAGAGCGTATGACACCCGGCCAAGCCGCCAAGGAATAAATTCCATGGCAAACTTCCGGGTGTGTGGTTAAACCGCACCCGGAAGTTTTGAGTAATGACACGCTGTTATACTTATTTCTGTTCTCTCTTGCTAATCTGCACATTCATTGCAGGCTGCAAATCTCCCAATCATAAGCTGGAATCTGAACTTCGCGCACGCGATAACGATATCGATTATCTAAAGAACGAACTCTATCGCTCTAAAACTTACAACAAAGCCATGGAAATGGAACTGCATGCCACTAGGGGCGAAGTTCCTCCCGGAACCCCATACGATCCACTTAACAAAGTTTACCCCTTAAAAAACATCACTCTAGGCCGACAAACAGGGGGCGTTGACCTCGATGGCCAAACAGGCGAAGAGGCTCTTCAAGTAATTATTGAGCCTAAAGATGCTGAAAGCCATGTAGTGAAAGTTCCAGGAAGCGTTTTAATTCAAGTCATCGAAATCTCAACCGAAGGCTTGAAGACTCCTCTTTCTACTTGGCAAATTTCCAACGATGAACTCAGCAAATCATGGCGCAATGGCCTTCTTACCACCGGCTATGCTCTTACCATGCAATGGAAACTATGGCCCAACTCCGACAAACTCAGGGTTATTGTGCATTTTAAACTGGATGATGGCAGACTTTTTGAAGCAGAAAAAGATTTTACCCTGAAGCTACCACCTGCTTATCTTCGTAAAGCCCCTTCAGTGGAAACACAAACCATACCACCTACTTCCACCATGATCATTCCTACGCCCGGGATATCCAACCCTGCGCCAGTGACTTCGAATGTTCCACTGCCTAATCCAATGAGAGAACCAGTATACGCTCCCATACCCAACACGAATAATGCGCCAACGCCCTTGCCTGCGCCTGCGCCCACACCTCTCCCGACTCCGATGCCGAATCCCCCCGCGCCAGCTCCCTTGCCTGCGCCGACACCGACACCTCTACCGCCGCCAATCAAAGAAGGCACGTTGATTCCACCACCACCTGCGCCAACTCCTTCTTCTCAGGACAAAACAACCACGCCCAACAACGGGCCTAATCTTTTGATCCCACCTGCTAACAATTCCCCTTTACCTGAAGGCATGGTGAACGCAGGGCCTTGGCGTGGCATCAACACCAATCCAATTCAATCTGCTGCACAAATACTAAAGCCCCTGAAGGCTAAGTAAAGATAATCAGAGTTAAAATTTATCTTGAGAGAATTGCGGCGGCCAATTGGCCAATCACGGTAAGAAACATCACGAAAAAACCAAGAAACATAAGTAACAGGCCTCCCCAATGATGAGGCGTGTTGGTATTAACCAACTCTTGGGAAATCAAAGAGATCAAGTGCTTTGATACCAAGCTTTCAGGTTTATTAAAAAAGATTGTGCCATGCCTTAAGAAAGAGAATACTTCAACTTCCATTCTTTCTTCCGCACCCTCTTCTGCATTATGAAGAATGTATAAATCTCCAAATTTACGATATTGAAAACCAGATTGCGCCATAGCATCTGCAACTGCAGCTTCAAATGCAGCAGATTCAACATTATAAAAACAGGTCCAACAACGCCTGCGATAAATGAAAATCGCAGAAAGACTAATTACCATGACAAAATACATCATCCAAACGGCAATCCAAAACCATCTCGAACCTTCAAGAGATGCAAAAGGAATGGGGCCCTCTCCTGTCAACCAATACCTGCGCCAGGTTTCATAAATTGAAGTGATAATTGCAGGTAATCCTGCCAACACAAAGCCTGAACCAGCAAACATCAAGGAAACAAAATCCCAAGACCCACCTATGATCGAAGGTTTACTTTGACGGCTGATACCACCCACCCAAATCAGGTAGATCGCAACAGGCAAAAAAAGAATTAATAGTATCACCAGCTACCTCTTCAGATTATTCGCACAAGAAAACCGCAAGATCTGCCCCTACCTATGGCATCAAACCATTTTATCGATTCTAATAGCAATTAGGCTATCGATTATTATTCCAGTGCGCAACCTATTATCAGGGGCTATTTTTCATGACCATGCGATATCGAACTTTAGGCAAAACCGGACTCCAAGTTTCAATCATCGGTTTTGGGGCCGCCCCCCTAGGTGGCATCTATGGCCCTTTCACGGAAACTGAATGCACCCAAACCGTACATCAAGCAATTGACGAGGGAATCAATCTCTTCGATACCAGCCCGTATTATGGCATTAAACTTGGGGAAGAAGTTTTGGGACGGACCTTGAAAGGCGTTCGAGAAAAAGTGATTCTCGCAACCAAGTGTGGCAGAATCACACAAACTGATTTCAATTTCAAAGCTGACTTTATTGTGAAGAGTATGGAGGAATCTCTGCAAAGGCTTCAAACCGATCATGTGGATATATTTCAGGCGCATGATATCGAATTCGAAGCAGACCTCGATATGGTCTTCACCGAAACCTACGAAGCCTTACAAAAGCTTAAGAAACAAGGAAAATGCAGATTCATCGGCATGACAGGATACCCACTGGGATGCCTGAAAAAAGCACTCGAGGCATGCGCCTTGGATGTATGCATTAGCTACTGCCATTGCACTTTACTGGATCAATCCATGCTGACCGAGTTAGCACCAATCGCAGAACGCAGAGGAACCGGTATAATAAACGCCAGCCCCTTGGCTATGGGTGCATTAACTTTAAACCCGCCCGCCTGGCATCCCGCCCCTGAGGAAGTAAAGCAAGCTGCAATGAAAGCTGCACAGTATTGCAAATCTCAGGGTAGTGATCTTTCCTTATTGGCGATGCAATGGATGCTGCAGCAGGAAAAAGTTGCAACGACGTTGGTTGGGATGTCAAAGCTAAGTGAGCTGAAAATAAACCTTAAAGCTCTGGAAAGCGGACCAGATCCGGTATTATTAGCAGAAGTTAAAAAGATACTTTCTTCCGTTCAGGGCCGTTGTTGGCCGAGTGGGCTTTGGGCTGCAGAAGCCTAATAACAGCAAATAAAAGAGTGACTTAATGACTAACAAAAACTTGCTGAGCCTTACCTTGGGCCTAATAGTTGTGAGCCAACTACCCGCACAGGGTTTATCTCCCAAACAGGCAATGGAAAAAATGCAAGTGCCTCCAGGGATGGAGGTACGATTAGTTGCAAGCGAACCCCAAGTACGCCAGCCACTCAGTATGTTTTTCGATCCTAAAGGGCGCTTATGGGTATTACAATATCTTCAATATCCTAATCCTGCGGGCCTTAAGGCTGTGAAGCAGGATCAGTATCTGCGCACCATTTGGGATCGTGTGCCCGAGGCACCTCCTAAAGGCCCCAAAGGTGCAGATAAAATTACCATCCTTTATGATCGAGACGAGAACGGCTTGTTTCGAAAATCAAAAGATTTTGTAACAGGCCTAAACCTCGCTTCGGGTATGGTTTGGGGCCATGATGGGCTTTTTGTGGTGCAACCCCCCTACCTGCTTTTCTACCCAGATAAAAACCATGATGACATTCCCGATGGCGATCCCCAAGTCCTTCTGGCAGGTTTTGGTATGGAAGATTCCCATGCCTATGCAAACTCGCTTCAATGGGGCCCAGATGGCTGGCTTTATGGCGCCCAAGGCAGCACTGTAACAGCTAAAATCAGAGGCCATGAATTTCAGCAGGGCATCTGGCGCTACCACCCCATTTCCAAAGAATTCGAACTCTTCTCCGAAGGTGGGGGCAATACTTGGGGCCTCGATTTCGACAAAAACGGTCAGATCATCGCTGGTACCAACTACGGCAATGTCGCAATGCTTCATCAGGTGCAAGGCGCTTATTATGTCAAAGGTTTTTCCAAGCATGGCGCACTTCACAATCCTCACACCTATGGTTACTTTGAACATATGCCTTTCAAAAACTTCAAAGGCGGGCATGTCACCAATGGCGGTATCGTTTACCAAGCAGACCTTTATCCGCCTGAATATCGCAATCGGTATATCGCAGGCAACCTTCTTTCCAACACACTTTACTACCATGAAATTGAAGCCCGAGGATCAACCTTTGCTGGGCAATTTGGAGGTGACTTCCTCATCGCAAACGACCCTTGGTTTAGGCCAGTCGATTGCTTTCAAGGCCCTGAAGGCGCAGTTTATGTTGCAGATTGGCACGATAAACGCGCTGCACATCTAGACCCCGTTGATAACTGGGATCGCACCAATGGCAGAATCTACAAAATCGTACCCAAGGGTTTCAAAGAAATCCCAGAGTTCGATCTTACTCAAAAATCTAACCCAGAGCTTATATCGCTTCTTTCCCATAAAAATGCTTGGTACAGCAGAGAAGCACGAAGGCTTCTTGCAGAAAGAAAAGACTCTAAAAGTTCAGAACCTTTAAAGAAAATCGCTCAATCTAATCAGGGAACATTAGCGCTGGAAGCCCTTTGGGCCCTCGCTGGTGCACAAAATGCAGACCCAGCCTTCTTGCAAGAATTACTTGATCACCCCACGCCTGCGGTGCGCGAATGGGCAGTAAGATTGCTCGCTGATAAGCGCACGCTTTCACCCGTTGCTGTTGCTAGGTTGGTGGAAATGGCACGAACAGAAAACAGTCCAACCGTTGCCTCCCAACTCGCCTGCTCTGCTCGAAGGTTGCAATACGATACTGCCCTTCAAATCACCAAAGCACTTTACTCTCAAGATCAATATATTCAAGATCTTTACATACCTATGCTGCTATGGTGGGCCGTCGAAGATCAATCCATCCGGGGCAGAGCACTCATCCTCGATTGGTTTAAGGACCCAGCCTTTTGGCAGAAAGTAATGGTTAAGCAAAACCTTTTGGAACGCATCGCTAGGCGCTGGGTCAACGAAGGAACCGAGCCCGATTGGAATGCCTGCGCACAATTACTAACCTTGGCTCCAAGCGAAGAAGATCAAAAGAAAGTACTTGCGGGAATCGAAAAAGCCTTGGAAGGACGAAGGTTGGCACTGGTGCCCACGTTTTTGGAAAAGCCTCTTGCGCTACTGCGAGACAAAAACCCGAAAAGCAAGGAACTCCTACGCCTGGCGTTTCGACTGGGCGACCCTAAAGCACTCAACGAAATATCCAACAATGCTGCAAGCACCACACTACCTCCTTCTGATCGAATTTTTGCCATCGAACTTCTTGGGCAACTTTCTGATCCAAACCACCTGCCCACCTTTCTCAAAGCACTCGAGCCTAATACCCCCGATAATGTTCGCTTGGCTGCAATCAACGCAATGCAATCAAGTGCAGACGACACAGTCGCCCTCAAGCTTTTGGATCTATACCCAACTCTTCCCGGTAACTTAAAATCAAAATCTTTGGCTCTGCTATCTCAAAGGCCATCTTTTTCGCTTCTCTTAATGCAGCGTGTTGATTCGGGAAAGATCCTTAAAACCGATATTAGCATCGATCTTGCGCGCGCCATGGCT
>Ga0209296_1002345_pt1 | contig 13690 bp, 1 predicted proteins | sample S_130206_EF_Meta_FD_187319 | JGI IMG/M metagenome (GOLD analysis project Ga0209296, IMG submission 187319) | Freshwater microbial communities from Lake Simoncouche, Canada to study carbon cycling - S_130206_EF_MetaG (SPAdes) (version 2) | ecosystem: Environmental > Aquatic > Freshwater > Lake ...
TCGTATATTTTTAGAAAACCTTCTACTTTATATGATAGTGTTATGACTGACATTAGTTATCGCCCCGTGTTTCAACCAAAACTTCTTCAGTGTTTGGGTCTGTTATTTTTAGAAATGATGAAAAATAGAAGCCTCCGGTTTCATTGGGTTTTAGTCCAATTTCCGATTTATCTTCTATTTTATTTTCTTGATTATTATTCATTTACTTATTTATCTCTTATGGAACATCAGCATTTAAGAAATTAGCCGGATATGTAGTACTAATTTGCAATGGATCACCGTCTACTAGATTATAGTTGTACGAATTCCAAGTAAGCGTGTTATAAACGTTAGGTAGTTTATTAGATAGTAATATACCATAAACTTCAGAATATTTAGGAATAAATGTTTGTTCTCCGGTTCCGTTAGCACCACGTTGCAAGCCTGTTACTGTATTTGTATCAAAATCTACTGTAGTGAATCCAATCTGTTCCCCGTTCACATATATCAAATTACCTACAATGACCGTAATTGTCAATGAATTTGTTACTGAAACTCCTCCGGTTATTTTAAGTATTGGAGCCGTTGCTTCAATAGCAACATAGTAATTTACAAGATTAACGGTTTGACTGGTCGTATTGTTATACACAATCACTTGACAGATTGCTCGTTTATCACCCTCAAGACCAATGCTTATGATTCCGTCAACTTCTGCAGGAGCAACTTCAGTCTGAATGATAGTTTCGGTAAACATAGTCACATCTTCTACGTAAATAGTGTCGTCAGTATCTTGTAAGTTTTCAGTCAACCAAGTTCTAGTTAGTGAGTTTGCTCTATATACTGATGGTTCACCGGTCTTATTAACATTTTGTAGATACACTGCCTGGTTAGGTGTAGCTGTTGGTATCATACTTGTGATGATTACAACATCTCCTGGCTCAATAGTTGTTAATATGCTTAGGTTATTATCAGGGTTAAGTCTCAACGCACTTGATGGAATACGATAACCATTAACAGTTACCCATAGTCTATCAACATTATCCTGTTCCCACTGTGATACATTCATTGAACCTGAATCATTAGTCAATGCAAATACATCGCCGTCACGAACCTCAGTGACTCTAAATGTAGTTGCAGAAGGCTTATCATACACATAATAAATTGCAGTAGCAGTTCCTGTACCTGTGCCAACTCCTGTCGCAACAAAATTAGTACCCACATTGTTATTTCTTGCACCTATCAACGTGAAATCAGTAGTACCTTGGCTATTAATTTGATATGTGTTACCTGGTGTAAAACTACCTGCGGTAACTTCAGATTGTAACCCTCCCAACAAATCAGAACCAGTAAAGATTATAGGTGTTCCTAATATTAGTTCAAGTGAACTAGATACTGTTATTCTGTCAGTAGATGCAATTGTGCCACTTGCAAGGGTAGTTATAATTGTGAATGTTTTATCTAACCAAACATATCCACCACCAGTCCAAGTTGATACCACTGTTACTGGATCGTTAATTGCATTTGCTGTAGGATCATATGTACTATTGTATAGAGCGATTTGTGTTGCGCTTATAATTTTAGCATAATATGTATTGTTATTTAATTGAATAGAACCGGTTGTTCCGTCAATTCTAACAATATCATTTTCTACTAAATTGTGTGCTACACCAGTTGTAATGCTTACTGCAGGGTTTCCACTAACTTCAGCTAAAATTGCACCTGAGTCAGTACCAGGATCAAATTCTGCGCCTCCGGATGTTTCTGATATAGTAAAATCAAATCCACTAACCACTGTAGAAATAAAATATACTGTCCCATTACATAATATGTTACCATATGGTGTTGTAGGGGTAGAACTCTTAAATTGAACAAGTTGTCCGGACGCAAAACCTGCAGTAGAAGAACAAGTAACTAAATTTCCAACAGAAGATACATTTGTAATACCAACAACAATTGGTGCAACAATAAGGTTATCTATTCCTGTTATGTTTGATACTGTAGGAGGATTAGTAATACCAATCATTGAGCCAGAGTCTGTAGTTAACTGTAATGCGTTACCACCAAGAGTTTCTGACACTGCAAATTCAGTTGAGCTAATAATATTTACTACGTAGTAAGTTTGATTGGCAACTATGCCGCCAAATGTTGTTCCGGTAAATGTAATAGCATCATTAATATTCAATAAAGTTGTGGTACCTGAACTTAATGTTAAGAAGTCTGGTCCCGGAGACCACGTCTCACCCCAACCTATTGCAACAATACCATCACCTAATCCTACACCCGAATCAGCACACGTAATTACATCACCTACAACGTATACAATCGCACTTGTTCCGGCAATTATGTTCCAGTCTGTTTGTGTAGTAGTTCCTAAATTAGTAATTACATATTCTGTACCAACAATTAAATCACCTACTACCAATTCTGCATCAAACCCCGGAGTATGTGTAGTATTACCTATGTAGAATGAATTAGTAGTTGATCCAGAGAAGGTTCCACCATATGTAGTGTGTAGATATTGTCTATCAGTTAGATTATAACTAGTTACCGCCACCGTGCTATTCGCCGCTGGTATGAAGTTTAAATTTAAAGTTTGTGTATTAAAATCAATTGTGTAGTCAGATGTTTCTACCCGACGTAATCCGTTATATTCAACGATAGCGTTTTTAGCATTGTCTCCGCCTACATAATTAGCTAAGGTAAATTCAGTAAGACCCGCAGAATCAAATACTTCTATTTCTGGAACTGTGTATCCATACTGAACTGGTGCTGTCTCACCAAAAACAGATAATACAACAAAGTCATTTTGTTGATTATATTGATTAGCAAAAACAATCCTTGCTGTTATACCTTCATCTGCAATAACTATTGCATAATCATTTGTAACACATAGTGCTATACCAGTTCTATCAGCTAACGTTACATTAGTTCCACTTGAAGTTAATGATACTGTAAACTCATTACCAACGATAGAAGTAATATAATATTGTTGCTGTGCTATTAGACCAGATGTTGTGAATGATCCTGTATCTATTGCATTACTAAATACCACTGTGTCGCCCACGTCATAATGGTCTGTTGTATTAACTACAACAGTGTTTGTTCCACTCTTTGTTTCTGAGACAATTCCTTGCTCACCCAATACCAAATTTGTACCGTTGTGAATAAGTATAGGATCTGTCCAAACTAATCCATTTGTTGATTGAATGTTAACAATCATTGTTCCCGTGTCAGATGTAACATCAAATGTAGGTCCTGCTATACCACCTGACACGGATGCAGATATAGTTATCTTGTTGGTTATATAACTTATTGTCTTAATCCAATAAGGTGTGCCAGATACTATTCCACCAAACACATCACCCTGGAATGTTATAGGTGCATTTACTGCAAAATAATCTACTGACTCACATACTATTCCATTGTCAAGTGCGTCTGTTTCAATTGCATTAACAAACTTAGGATCAGTGTTTGGTCGTATTACACCGGAGCCATTAAATCTATTAGCAGAATAATTACAATTCAACGGCATCTCAACAAAGCCAGTTGATTCATTATCAACAAACGGTATAGTCTGTGAATTAGCTTTAACTAATTGATTACCATTACCTACTTCATATAAATCTAGTCTTAATGTACGGTCTGCTAATAAAGCTGTACCAATAGTGACTACTTTGTTAACCCAATCAACAGTGAAATCATAAATTCTCACGCTAGTGTTGGTAAGTGTGTCAATATCAAACAATGACATATTTGCTGGATTCTCTACAATACCGTCAAATGAAAACTCTGTTTGACCAGAGTTTGGAACGAACTCAGTAGAAACAACATTGTAACCAGTGTGGCCGTATATTGACGTGTCCCAATCAGTACCAGGTCTTGTTGTAACAATCATTGTTAGATTATCAGTTACTATTCCGGGGACTAATTCTTCAGGACCGTAACCAGCAGTGAATGCATCTCCTTGTACATCATATACAGTGGGTGCAGTTTCAAAAACCGATGATTTAATCCAAGTAGCACCATCATCCGTACTTATAATGATAGCGTTATTATCACCTACTACTATCCATTCAGCATTATCGCTGTTGTATGTTACACCATTAAGATTTTCAGTTGTTACTAGCGGATCTGAAACATCAGTCCAAGTATATCCATCACTTGATGTTATAATAGTACCTGTGTCACCCACAGCCATAAACAATGAGTTTGCATACAACACATCGTTCAATGTAGCCCCTCTTGGATAGAGGTACATAAATGTAGTAGATGATGGGTTGATTCCAGTTAAAGTAACAGACGTTAGTTCAACTTGAGTTGATGATGGTATCGCACTAATAGTATAACTTGTACCAGAACTAATAACATTAAAAGATTGCGTAAATCTTACTGTGTCTCCTACTTGAAATCCAGTAGTACTACCTACGTTGATAACGTTAGTGCTAGCATTCACACTAACAATATTAGATTCATTTAAACCAGACCAGTTAGTGCCATTCAATGATGTGTATATTACTCCATCCTCACCCACAGCAACAATCATTGAACCACTTGAAGTGACACCGTTAAAACCTTTATATGATGTAATAGGAAGTGTAGTCCAAACATATCCGTCATAACTGATTTTAATAACACTAGTTCCTTGTGTAGATCCGGATATTATCTCTTGTCCATTACCAACAGATATAAAACCTACGTAGCTAGGTATGTTTACATATGTCACGCCGTTTAAATTATTTACTAAGCCATTGGTAAATGTATCTACCTGTGCCCAAGAGAACGTATCAGTTGATAATACAATATTTTCTCCTACTGCAATCCAAATACCATTTCCATACGCAACACTTGATAATGATGTAGATTCTACAGATAATAGAGTAGAATCATAATTATTTGTGGCGTAGGGTGTAGCATCGTAAGGGGTAAAGGCTCCGCCAGCAGTAGTAAATGTTATACCGTCAGTGCTTGTATAAATTGGTGTAGTTGCATTTTCGCAAACTATTACAAACAATCCATTAGCATATATTATATCAGAGGTATTAACTGGAATATTTACTAATTTGTTTATTGACCAAATAGATGCATCTGCACTTAGTAGTGACGCAGAATATTCAGGTGTATTTGCGGCTGCAACATAAATTGTACCATTCCAAGAAATAGCAACAGTATCTACACTTGTTGGATAGAATGGTTGGTCTTGTAAGATGGTATCTAATATATATTGGTCTTCTGGAGCAAATGCATTATCTAAGTAAGTACCATTTGGATAAGTGATACCATTAACCAATTGTGTTAAATCTATACCGGGCATATTGACTGTAGGGTCGTAGTATCCAATGATACGATCTAGTTCATTGAGTTTTCTATTACCACTGTTTAATAATTCCCACTTACCTAATATGAAATCAGTATCATTGTTACTGATAATACATTGCCATACTTGGTTGTTATACTTAACAATACTTTGATTAAAGTAAAATGGTTCCGGTAAGAACACATAATCACCCAATGCATATTCAGTCTCTAATACTAAACCATTTACAGGAACGTTCAATAAAGGATTAGCATATACTTCACATTGTGTTGCAGTAATTACTTTTAAATAATATTGATGTACTATGCCTGCAGGAGTACCTGAACCAATCACACTTGTGACATTTCCGTCTGACTCTACTGGCAATAAGAAATTATAATTTGGATTAGTATTAGGCACTATCACATCAATTCCATTAACAGTTACTACTAAATCATTTAACGGAGTTGTTCCACCTAAATCAGCTCCGGATATAGTAATAGTGTTATCAAATGTGTATCCAGATCCTTGGTTCACTATATCTATCGTGTAACCACCTAATTTCTTACCAACGTTGAATGTTGGAGGTGAGCTTGTGTCCGGATCCTGTGTAAAGAATGTTTCTAATATTTCTGTAGTTAATGCAATTGCAGGATCACCTAACGTGTCTGTCAATGTGATATAAGGATTATCTGCGGTTAAAGTCATTTGACCGTTATCAGTAGTCAACACTAAATCAGCGGATACTCTACCTGTTCCTGAACCAATTGCGGCAGCGGTAAATCTATCTCCCACTGCATAGACAACCGATGATGTTCCTGCAATTGTATTCCATTGAAGTTGTGTTGTTGACCCCAATGAATATATAGTATATACATCTCCCAAAACAATATCATCAACGAATAACCCGCCCAATGCATCAGTAATAGTAAATGTGTCTCCACCTAAGTCATAACTATTAATAAAGTATGTTACTAATGCAACTACATTACCAAATACTGCGCCAGAGAATGATATTGGCATGCCAATATAGAAACCGGTTGTTAGTGTACCTGCGGTTAATGTGTATTCGTTTGTTGAAGAAGATGAGCTGGCTACTTCAATAGATAATGCACTATTAGACACTACATAATAAGTAGTACCTGCAGTTAAACCGCCTATGTTTTCAGACAATACAAACGGTAAGTTGTTGTATATGTTTGTCAATCCACCGCTTAGATATCTCAAATATAAATAGTCACCGTTGCTTGTAGAGGCTACAGTGTCTCTTGTTAATAAGTTACCATTAGTTCCTGATACACCAGTACCAACAGTTGCTACTGTAGGATAGAATGTGAACATTTGACCGTTAACTTGTCCTGGACTTACTGGTAGTCCAACGTTCATTGTCATTGAACCTGTTGCAGTTGTCAATTGTACCGCAATAGCTTGATTAGTTAACGTGCAATTACCTGATGCGTTAACTTGAACGGTGACAGGTCCGTTAATAGTAGATGATAATGTTATTTGTGTACCATTATAAATGCTTGCAACATAATAAATTTGTCCTGCAATCAGATTACCAAACATAGTTCCAGTAAATATTACTGGATCATTTACACTTAATTCTAATGTAGACCCAACAGTCACTAAGTTATTTGTTACATAAGTATTAGTTGCTGTTAGTATTAATGGATCAGTTTCTGTTGATATGGTAAATGTTTCATCATCTATAACAGTTATGATGTAATAAGTTTCATTTTCAATGATGCCACCAAATACATTTCCAACAAAGTATACAGGTAGACCTACATAGAATCCACTAGTTCCTGCAGTACCAGTTGGCAATGTTGGAGTTGTTATAAAATTAGTTGTTAACGCTGTTGCCGTTACATCTAATATACCAGGGTATGCAATTGTGACAATAGCTGTATTAGTTACTTCACCTGCATAACAAGACATACCGGCTGCGGTAACTGTGTAGTCAGTTAATGGTAGTACGGATCCACTTACAGTAGTTGATATAGAGAAATCGCTTTCATTTATAACCTCGGCTACGTAGTAAGTTGTGTTATTTGTAATTACAGGGCCTACAGCTCCAACAAATTTAACTGGCATGCCAACATAAAAACCAATAGTTGAACCGGAAGCGTTTGGCTGATTGCTATCGTAAGTTAGCCTTACTGCATCATTAGCAGCCACGGTTTGACCTACACTACGAATAAATGATGACCAGGTAAGTACTTGGTCATTGGTAATATCTTGTATTTCAAATGTTGCACCTTGTGCGCTAGCTAAAATATCATCAACCGGTGGCTGAGTTTGTTCTAACGTGATAGCGGAACTAGCAATTCTAGTACTATTGTTAAATAATCCGGCATAGAAGCTACCATAAAAGTTGTTAGGAGCCCACTCAGTTACTTGAGAATCGTATGTTGTTCTATCAAAGCGTAATGTAATGATGTTTTCTCTAATTGGTAGAGAAGTTGAAACACAGCTTGCTCTAGCACTTACAGCGATATTATTATTAGTTCCTGATCCAGTATTAGTTAGCACGACTCTATTGTGGTCTTGCAATGCATCCGCATAACTAGTATACAATGCAACAACATAGAATGGAGTGTTTTCTAATACTGCTAGATAATAATATTGTCCATCATCTAAACCACCCACTGCAGTGGTATCAGTACCTACATAATACTGTATTAAGTCACCGGTTTGAACAAATTGTGTTTGTAGTGTAATTGTGTTCGTTAGTACATCAACATCATTACTAGCAAACGTTATAATCTCACTAGGATCAATGCGAATTTCTGGCAATACTTGATAACCTTCACCCGGATCAATAACATCAATTCTTAGAATTGTATCTAAGTTCATTACCGGTTGTAATATAGCTTCACGTCTAGGTGCTGGATATATAGTTGTGTCAATATATGCAATAACCTTTGGTGGTTCAGCATAACCTCTACCGCCATTCAATAATAGTATAGGTGGCAAGTCAATTATAATTTGTTCACTCGGAAGATGATTTGTTATGGTAGTACCATTAACTCCACGAGTTAATCCACCCAATGTACTGTATGCTCTATCAACACTGCTGTATGCGATTTCTTCTTCACCAATTAAAATAACACCTGTAGTAGGGAAACCGTATACATTATCAACAACCAGTGAGACACTATTCAGTGTCAAATATGATAGTAGCAAAGTAATTGGGTAATTATTTACACCGGTAATACTTAAACCTTGGTTGTTAAACCAATTAACATACGGCTGAGTTTGCCATATAGGATCAGTTGGCAAATATTGATTTATATCACTTGGATTAGCATACACTAATTCAGGAGTAATGTATTGTTGATATTGTGTATTATATTGAGCAGGTAAATCAAAATCAGTTATTTCACCTTCATATACATTAGTGCCGGTATATTTAAATAAGAAGTCTTTGATAACTACGTGGAAGGGTTTAGCTTCATTTAAGTAGCCTGCTAAGAATTCCTGATTATCACTCTGGAATACTTCTAATGGTAATAATTCACGTATAGTATGTGCAACATCTATGAATGACGTTTTATTTAACCATGGTAGATAATTTTGACTTTCAATTGTTTCACTAACAATATAATTAAACATCAAAATTAATGATTTATTTCTAAACAATAATAAATTGCTAGGTAGTTCTTCATTTAATGCACGAATGATACTACGTGTTTCTTCACTTGGGAAAGTATCATAAGGAGTAGTATCAAAGAAGTTATCTCCAAATCCTATTCGTGCTTCTGCATAATCCCATAATGAACTACTAAATTGTATTGTACCATTTTGTAATCCAATACGAACCCAATTGGCTCCGTCAAATACATATGTTTCCTGCAATCCGTCACCGTTTTTATTAACAGTAACAATCAACCCAAGTTGAGCATTAATGGGAGCTAAATCATAATAAGATTCTACTAGCATAGCAGACTTGGTATTATCGTTGTAACCAGGAGCCCACCAGTTAATCAATTCCCAATAATCTTGCGTATTGTAGAATAATTCTGGTGCGCCGGGCCAATTTGGATTATCAACTGTAGAAGGATTGATTGCACCTTCTGTAAATAAGAATTTTAAACTGCTTGTTTCTGCTAATGGATACTGTGCTAATACTGTATTATAGAACTGCAAATAGTTTTCTAAGGCTTTAAATCTATTGTAGAAGAAACTTTGACGAGGGCGTACTAAAATACCACTTTGTACTGGTTTTGGTAAGAATGGATCAGGAACAACAGCACCAGTTTGATTTACACCACTGAAACTTTCAAGCATTCTATTATACAATGATTCTGGTACTACTGTATCACCGATGCCGGGTAGTCCTGGTAAGAAATCATCAGCATAATTAGAACGAATTAAACTGTAAACACTATGCAAAACATCGTCATTTGTACCTGTAGCAAATCCAATATGTAATGCAGTATCAGTCGCATTGATATTACTACCGCAATTGTATAAACCAAATACATTTGGTTGTATTGCTGCCATATATGAAATGCCAGTAGCCAATGGTGTAGCAATATATGATTCACATATTGTATCTGATAATGTTTTTCCTATTTGAGTAAACACCAAATTAGTATTTCTTACCCAATAGTAATATACAGGTACAAGAGCTCCGGTGCTATTCAATCTATATTCAATTGCATAATCATCGATACTACGTGGTGTTCCGGGACCTTGGTATAATATTGGTAACACCTCGCTAGTAATCCAGCTATATACTTTAACATCACTGCCCGGGAATACTCTACCCCACCATTTACTATTATAAACAACATCATCACTTTGATGATAGTTTACAAATCGTGTTGTACTTGTGTCAAACCATAACTTACCTAGCTGTGCTGGCCCCCAAACAGTTGAACCACTGTTTGAAGCGTTTGGTGCATTATAGTTTGCAGGATCGCTATTAGATACTATGTCTAAATTCTCACGAACTGCTCCTAATAATTTACCTTGCAACGGATCAATATAATCTAAATTGTCCAATGTGTTGTTAGTTGAGACACTATACAACTGAACGTTTTGTATTGCATCAGTATCAACAATTGGCGCAGAATTACGATATACTGTCCAATCAGCTTCACCTACACTATTGTTATAAATTACTACTTGACCATTATTATAACCAGGTCTGAAATTAGGTGTACCAATGATAACACTATTGTTATTAAAATCTAACGCTGTGCCATAATATGGCTGACTACCATAATCTTCATTCAATGCATTAACACTTTGAGCATATACATATGCACCGGAATTATTTACATTTTCATTGTAGACAGGCAAGTAATCATACATATATACCGCACCTGCATTAACAAAACTATCTATGAATTGTGTTGTGTTGTTATCAAACAATGTGTCGTTGTCATAATTTTCATCGTCACTTGCATCAAATGTTGTTTCTGCATAACGTGCTGATGCTGGTGCACTTACTACAAATGAACCACTTGAATTAAATTTGATAGTAGAACCAAATTGTGTTCTACCTTGACTATGCGGATCATTAATTAATTGTGTTTGTGTATATAATTGAATACCTAGTTGATTTAATACAGTAGCATCTAAAACTGATACTGTTAACTTAGCATTGATAAATGCTAAATCTACACTGATAACTTGAATAGTTAAAATATTATTTGAAGCAGATGCAGTAACGTTTGTAATGTTTGCAGAAATAATCGCATTGGCAGTAGATGATGCATTGCCTGCAGGAATTCTTACAGCATAACCATTTACTAATATTGTAGTAGGTGCAGTTATATTACACTCAGTAGTTCCAGTAACTATGCCATAACTACTTCCACCATATGTATAGCGATAAACAGCACCTTCAGCATTTTGACTGTTAATCTCAAAAGGTGCACCAATTAATAATTCATTTGCATAATTATCTACATCTAAACTATAACCAAAGTTTGTTCCAACTTCAGGATTAGCATCGACCGATGTAAATTCCTGTGTTAATACAAATTCAGAACCACTTACGTTAATGATATCTCCCGCAGTTAATGATTGATAAACATTAATATTTGTTCCAACAACACCATATTCATTATCATCAATTAGTGTGCCATTAACACTTACAAAGATTGGTTCAGTTTGTTGAACACCAGTCATTGTACCTGATGCCGTTATTAGTTGTAATATTGAACCACCTCGTTCAGTAGATATGGTAAATGTAGTTCCTGATGGTTTAGCTAATACATAATAAACTGTGTTTAATGATATTCCACCAAATACTGTTCCTGTGAATATTATTGGATCTCCAACATTTAGCGTAGAACTATCAACACACGTGAAGCGATCGGTACCTGCATTAGTAGCAGTAACCGTTACGGATGTTGTAATTGGTGTAAATATCAAACTAAATGTTTGCGGAGCAAACGGTGAACTATTAAACGGTGCCTCAAACGTTTGCACTAATCTTTCAAAAGAGTATGCTGTTCCTAAATCTGCAACAACTGTGTCATTTTCTGGTGCGCTAGCAACCACAATGTTTCCATAATAGTTTGTAGCAATAGAATAACCAAAATTGTCACCTGCACTTAATCCAGCAACAGTTATTGTTTCAGAAAATTCATATAAACCAGTTAAAGCAGATTTACGATATACATACACTAAATTTTGTTCATACGCAGAAATATATAACCAGTTTTGGTCACCGGACATTGCAATAGATGAACCCCAATTAGTAACTGTATTAGGTGCGGTAATAACTTGAAATTCTTGTAATTCGTTAACTAGGTTGGTAATTACTAAATCGTAAATATAAACTTTTCTGTCAGTATAGGTTGCACCAGTTGGTTGTGATATTGCAAATAAGTTATCTGAGTATGCAATTGTAGAACCAAAAGACACACCCTCAGTAATTGTTTGTACAATACTATAAGAATCAAAAACCGGGCTATAAGAATAACGATATGCAACACCATTATCAGCATCACTTATCAAATATCCTAAATTACTTGTTTGTGCAACTGCACTACCATATGTTAATGAATTAGTTTTTAATAATTCATCAGTATAAACATAGTTTAAACTTTTACGATATACAGCCCAAGAGCCATCATCATTTTCATCAACCCAAACTTTATTCTTTACAAATTCACTATCAAGTAACGGTAAGTTATTAATATCACTTGGTGTTGCTACTCTCTGTGATGAGAATTTCATTGCAACACCTTCACCGGTGATTGTCGTCAATATTGGTGATAAGTTTAATAAAATAGTTACTCTAAATGTGTCTACAATTGTGGCAGCAATTCTATATCCATCAATATTACTATTAAAATTAACAATAGCAAATGGTTGATATTTTGTTAAATTGTGTGGTGTTGCAAACTGCAACGTAACAGTTCCATTTAAGTTGTTAATAGCGCCCACTACTTGTCCAGCACTTGTTGGAGTATATACTTGCCAAGTGCTATTATAATCAGCTAACCATACATATTCATTTACATATAGTTGTGATAGAGGAGTAGTTGCAGTATTCAATCCATTGTAATAGTATGATGAGATTTTAACATCATTAAAATTAGCATAACCTGCATTTGGGAATACTCTATTAGGGGTGTCTGCTGGCAATGTTGGTAGTACGTTTGGATTGTTTATGGGTCTGCCATAATTAAAAACTGAGTATAACGGTACTTCTTGTTCTACACCATCAGTATATACACCGGTAGTAAGTCCAACAATAGATGGATTACCTGTTAATTGATTTTGATTTAATCTAAAGTCAACAAAGTTATTGTTTAATACACCACCAAACTCACCTGTTTTAATAGCCCAGTTTTCATATACATCATAATCAATACCACCCTGTGGTAAGTTTAATCCTTTAAAACTATTTGCCGCAATGCGTGTGCCTTTTTCTTTAATAAGGTTTTTATAAACATTAACCTGTGTTATGTCCGTCAAGTCTGCTAACGCTAAGTAGTCACGAGGACGATAGCCAATCAATGACCAACTTAATAAATCACTATCTTGGTCTAAATTACTTTTATTTGTATCATAAAACAATGTAGATTCATATGAACGTGTTGAACTATTTGGTAATAGTCCTTTTTGAATTTCGTTGTAGTCTGTTTCTTTCCAATATTGTTCTTCAAATATATCTTTTGCATTTAATACTTTTAAAGCAAACCAATATTTGTTTTTATACTTAACAATACTACCTCTGGTATATTTTTGATTGGTACTCCATTCTTGAATATTATCTTGATTAAGAATAAAGCCTTGTGCGTCAATTGTACCATTCCAATCAGCAGACTTTGTACCTCTTGTTAAAATACGATTTTGTCTTAAACCGGTCGTTAAATTATATAATACATCATTGAATACGGTAACATTATCAAACACAATACCGTGCTCGAAATTACTAATGTTAAA
>Ga0209296_1002346_pt1 | contig 13686 bp, 5 predicted proteins | sample S_130206_EF_Meta_FD_187319 | JGI IMG/M metagenome (GOLD analysis project Ga0209296, IMG submission 187319) | Freshwater microbial communities from Lake Simoncouche, Canada to study carbon cycling - S_130206_EF_MetaG (SPAdes) (version 2) | ecosystem: Environmental > Aquatic > Freshwater > Lake ...
GTGATAGTTACTTCGTGTTGTGTTTCCCCATTATCCCTTCCTTTTTCAGACGCTGGTGAACCCATCATAAATTTTCCAGCAGGGATTAATACCATTTCTAATTCATTTGCTACTTGAATAATCTTAAGTTTATACGCCTCAGACTCTTCTTGAGATTTTTTAATGTCAGCCAACTTTTGTTGGGCAAGTTCCTCGTTATCTTTTGCAAGCTTCTCATTACTGTTCGCTCGATCTCTTTCTATTATTAATTCTTTATTAAACTGGGCGAACATGATTACAAAACCTATTGCTACCATGGCTACCAACAACAGCATCACCATTGCAGCGCCTACCAATGCTCTATTTTTTCTTATCCAGCGCCTAGATTTTTCTAACCCGGATTCTTGATACGCATGCACTGGCTCATCCGAGACATAGCGTTTTATATCCTCTGCCAATTCCCTCGCAGATGCGTAACGATCTTCAGGTTCCACCTGCATTGCTTTTAATATTATCTGCTCTAATAGCTTTGGAATCGAAGCATCTTTCTCTCTTGGGGTCGGGATCATCCCCGTGGTAATGCGGAAGTAAAAAGCATCGGGGCTTTCTTTGGTGCCCTCTTTGGGAAGGTGGGGTGCCTTGCCTGTAAGTATGTGATAAAGTGTGGATCCCAAGGCGTAAATATCAGCCTTGGGCGTAACTAAGGATATATCTTCACTCATCGTTGCAGTGAATTGCTCGGGCGCCATATAGGCTGGTGTACCACCAACCCCTCGCCTACTGCCACCTTGTTGCTCATGTAAACCACTCGAAGCTAATTCCGAAGGCTTGTATGGTGGGATGATACTCTGATCAAGCGTTTCCATCTGTTGTATTTCGGATGGGCTTTTAGTATCGCCACAGACTACAACCAGGCCCCAATCCACCACGAATACTTCACCATAATCACCGATCATAATGTTATCTGGCTTGATATCGCAGTGGAGCACACCTTTGCTATGTGCATATTCAATGGCTAAACAGACGGCTTGAAAATTCTGCAATAATCCAGTCAATGCTTCCTGCTTTAAGCCTGCTTCCTTGCAGTGATACTCTGCGATAACCCGAGATAACTTTTTCCCTCGGATATATCGCATGGCATAATAAAGCCTGCCTTTGGTGTCTTTACCCAAGCCATAAACTGGCACCACACTGGGGTGTTCCAAGGAACCGGTCACTTCCCCTTCCAAATGGAATAAGGCTTGCTTAAAAGTATCGCCAGACATTTCTGGACGGATGTACTTGGTAACTACGGTGCGATTGAGTTCGGTATCCTTGGCGAAAAATACTTCTCCTAAGTTGCCTGAATCTAAAAAGTGCTGCCTTTCAAAACGATCTGTTTGCTTACTTTCTGGGCCACTAAAGGAACTCTTTTTATTAGTGGATGAAGATTCCGAATCATGTGATTGGGTAAAGAGAACATCCAGCCCCATTAGTTTTCGCTGGGTAACTGCGCCATCAAGGCTTTGATTTAGATCATTATCTGCAAGATGATCGAGATCGCTTTCCAGATCTTTCACATGGTTTAGGGAAGCCAGGGCTTTTTGTTCACCACCTTCTTGCTGGATATGCGCCTCTACTGCGAATTCAAGCGCCTTCCTTTGCTCTGGTGTGATGGCTTTCTGATGAACTAGGATTTCGCCTAAAGGCTTGGTTTTATCAAACAGCCATTCGGTAAACGCCCGGATGACTTTATCCTTGGCAATGATTCCTAATTGCAATCCTAACCCTGCAAATATCAGATTATGTTCTGCATTATGATTTTTAGAGTTTGACATAAGAGCTACCCTTAAAATATTCGTTAAAGTTAGGCTCTATATTAACCTAATAGAATCCCTAGTAAACAAGCGATTTTACTTACAGGTTTACACCCCAAATTTGTGGTTTTGAAAAAATATTATTTAATTTTGGCCCTTCCCAAATAATCTGGCGCATTCAAAGGTGTGAAGATTTTAAAACCCATGTTTTAGGAGTTTCTCATGTTCAAGAGTTTTGTTTTCTCTGGCTTGGTTTTAGGTGCTTTCCTTGGGCTAAACGGCTTGCAAGGAACCACTATCGGACTTGGTTCCTCTGCCAATGCAGCAAGCCATTCTGCTGCAGTAACAGCAAAACAACAGTTAAAAATTCGGGCCAAAGAGCAAATCCAGATGGCGATTAAATGTGCAAACAACAAGGATGGCTCAGGTTTGTTGCTTCACACAAGCAATGCCAATCAACTGATCAGACAAATCTCTTCGACAGGCGCACATTTTGATGTTAAAGATGTGAATCTTGCAATAAATCACATTGAAAATGCCAGGGTAATGATGAACTCTAAAGGGAATAAAAACAGTATAAAAAACGAACTTCAGCAGGCAAAAGGCGCTGCACAAGGAATCTAACCTTTGCTTTGTTCATTTAAAAGGAGCCCTTACTTAAGGGTTCCTTTGGTTATTTAAAGGGGTTTGTTATTTCAGGGTTTCGTAAAGCTTGTTCCTGGCAGTTTGCCAGCGGCGCTTTAAAGTTCGAATCGACATGTTCAATATTTTCGCTGCTTCTTCCTGCGAAAGCTCCTGGTACCAGATCAAATTCACTACTTCCCGTTCCTCGACGGGTAATTTTTCTACCAGCATGTGAAACTCGCCCCATTTTTCTATATCGCTAGAAGGCGCTGGCTGCTGGTTTACCAATGCGCCACCTTCCTTGGCAAAATGAGAATCGGTATGGTGATGGGCTGCGAAGTTGCTTTCCGCCTTATATTTTTTCACCAAGTCTAAAAGTTCACGCCTGATTTGCAAGGCTGCAAGATTATAAAAATGCTTGGGTGACTCAATCTTCACATCTTGAAGGGCTTTGTTTAAACGCATCATTGCATTTTGAAATACATCATCGGTTTGTTCCCACCTGCGAAGCCCAGAGAATTTGTGAAACATTTTGCGAGTTAGATTTTTTAACTTAAGCGATGATTGCTCCAATAATTCCTTCATGGCTTCATTAGGATTGTTTTTGGCCAACTCAATGACTTTATCGATATGTGTTCCCGAATCAAAATCACCCATATCTTAATCCCCCTAATAAAACCAAGTGATTAATTTATAACACAGCAATTAATTCAAGCAAATTATTAAGCCTATTCTTTTGGCCCCTCAGTGAATTCAATTCGCATTTAAAAGCAAACCCATTTTAGGAGGATTTATCATGAAGAAGAATGGTTTCACTTTGATCGAATTATTGGTAACGATTTTTATTATTGCAATTTTAATCGGTCTGTTGTTGCCTGCAGTGCAAAAAGTACGGGAGTTCGCAAACGGGATATCTTGTAGAAATAACATCAAACAAATTGGGTTAGCGTGGTTACTTCATGAAAATACCCACGAATTTTTCCCATCTGCAGGCGGTAGGAGATTTCCAACCATCGATTTCGATGGAGATACGCCAAGGACCGTAAACAAGCAAAATGGTGGTTGGGCCTACCAAATTCTGCCCTTCATGGAGCAGGAAAATCTATGGCTTGGTGGCGGAACGCCAGATGCAGTTTCCAAGAATGAATTAATCAAGCGGACGGGGGTAAAAACATTTATCTGCCCCTCCAGGCGGAGTTCGTCAACACATATCAACACTTTGTCTTCCCTCCAAAAAGTAGTTCCGATATGTGCCCCCACCGATTACGCTGCCAATGTTGGTAATACTTATTCGCCATTAATCGGAGGCAACCCTACCTCCGAATTCATGTGGCCCTGGCATCCAGATCCCATGTACATGAATGGTGTTAGCAGGCCAATTTATAATGGTGGGGCGATTCAACTAAAATCTGTTTTTGATGGATTAGGATTCACCTTGGTGATTGGTGAAAAAGCAATTGATTTACGATATCTAGGAGAATATCAGCATGATGATGATTCAGGCTGGCATGATGGGTGGGATTGGGATACGAATCGAATTCCAAACCTTAAACCCCAAAAAGATACCGTGTCTAATCCCGCCTTGCGATTTGGCAAATTATATTTCGGATCGAGCCATGCAGTTGGATACCCAGCCTTGTTTGCAGATGGTTCAGTAAAAGTCATCAATTACGAAAGCTCTACAAAAGTTCTAAATGCCATTGGAGGGATCAATGATAGTTTGGTTGAGAATATTGATTAGGTGGTTTTTAAAATATTCATTTTGAATATTGGGGCTTATCTACTCAGGCGATTCCCGAGATTATGGCCCAGATTTATTTCTTGGATGAATAAAGAGGATTTCTAAGTAGTAATTATGGAGTCTTTGCTAAACGAAGCCCGAGGTAGTCATTTTCCTTGGTGGCTGGCAAGGTACCCCACCAGTTGGCAGCACGAGAATGAGATCCAGCACCTGTAAAGGATCCTCCGCGCAACAAACGGTATTGGCCCGTCGCTGGCCCTTTCGGGTCTATCACCGATTCCTTTGGATAATCTGCTTTCCAATCCTCACACCACTCCCATACATTCCCATGCATATCGTATAGGCCAAATGCATTCGGCTTATAGCTCCCTACTACTTTTGTACTTGCACCCCAGGCAACATTTGCTTCATCCTTTGTGATGCTATCGCCATACGAATAGGCTGTAACTGTTCCCGCCCTACAGGCATATTCCCATTCAGCTTCCGTTGGCAAACGATAACTTCCGTTCGTCTTAGCATTCAACTTCTTGATAAACTCTTGGCAGTCCAGCCATGATACTTCCGTTACTGGTAATTTCGCTCCTTTGATTTTACTTGGGTTATTTCCCACCACTTCTTGCCATTGCTCTTGGGTGACTTCATACTTACCCATGTAATAGGACTTTGTAAGTGTTACCTCATGCACGGTTTCTTCCTTCCTATGATTTTTTTCAGATATTCGCGATCCCATAATAAATTTCCCTGCAGGGATTAATACCATCTCAAGGTTGATACCTTTTCCTAAATCGGTTTTCTCTTCTACTTCCTTATTTAAAATCATTGCTGCTTTTTTTTGCGCTTCCTTAGCTTTGGTTTCTGAAAACGGAGAATACAACGCAAATCCCGCAGTTTCTGCTCGATCCATTGTTTTTTGTATCTCTAAAAATTTAGAGTAACTATCTTCACATTTTTTTAAACGAAGTCGAATTGCTTTATCATCTGGATTTATTTTTACTAATAGCTTCAAATGAAATATTTCATCATTAAGTTGGTTAGACTTTTCAAATTCATTAGCTTGGTTCAAATGCCAGACAGGGTCAATTTTGCCCCACTTTGCAAGTTTGTCATTGCCAAAATTCGCAAGTTTGGCTTTATCGCTGGCAATTCGTTTGGCCCTCAGTTCATTATTAACCAAGAAAATATTTTTATCATAAATAAAAGAGTAAGGATTTTTATAATTAGATTCTAAAGACCATTTTTTATTAGATGACATTACTGATTCATGGCCATCTTCAGGAATAGCTGTTTTTTTTCCTGTCGCTGTTTCCCAAGTTACTTTCATCAGAGTATTTTTGTTGTAATATTCTTGTACAACCGTTTTTCCATTACTGCTAAATGCTAAAGAATATGTAGGGTTATTATCACCTTGGATTGATAGTAGGACATCTCCTGATTCTGGTTCCCAGATTTTGATAATTCCCTTTTCATCGCCGCTTGCTATCAATTTTCCATCTGGGGAATAGCATATGTCAATCAAGGAAGAATCATGTATGCGAATTGTGTTGTATTCACTTAGATCACTTGCCTTGATCAACTTAATATTGCCATCATCAAAACCGCGGGCAAAAAATTTGGCGATTTTATTGAAAGCTAGGCAATTAATTTGGGGACCATTTTTTGACATCGTTTTAACTTTATCGCCAGTAGCAATATCGAAAATTAAAATTCTTCCAAAAGAATCACAAGATATAATACTATCCTCAGTAAAATAAAATATCCTTGAAGATACTTTTTCTAATCCGATTAATCTGGAAATTTCTTTGCTAGTTGCCTCGTCCCAGATTTTAATGATTCCATCATAACAACCGCTGGCAATTTTCTTCCCATCCGGACTGAAGCTTAGGCTGATAACGAGATTATTATGCCCCATAAGAGTACCGAATTCTTTGCCAGTTTCTGCATTCCAGATTTTGATACTATTATCCCAACTACCGCTGGCGATCTTCTTGCCATCTGGGCTAAAAGTAGCAGCATATACACTTCCTTTTTGATTGTTTAAAATGGCTAACTCTTTTCCTGTTGTTAAATCCCATAGCTTAAGATGATTGGTGTCTTTTTGGACATTACCACCTGAATCGCCACTGGAACTTAGTAGCCTTTTTCCATCCGGACTAAAACTTATACTGGTAATTTCTTCAGTATGCCCTAAGAGGTTCTGCAATTCTTCGCCTGTTTCTGTATCCCAGATCTTGATAGACTTATCACGACTACTGCTCGCGATCTTCTTACTATCTAGGCTGAAGCTTATGCTGATTACTTCATGAGTATGCCCTATGAGGTTCTGCAATTCTTTACCAGTTTCTGCATCCCAGATCTTGATTCTAATACCCAAATTACTGGCGATCTTCCTACCATCAGGACTGAAAGTTGCGTTTGATCTATCCCAACTTTCTAGCACTCTTGATTTTATTTCTTTATTTCTTTCTAAATCAAAAGTTGTCAAATTCCCTTTCTGATTAATTGTTTCTGCTTTTTTATCTTTTATTAAAAAGCATACTATCTCGGGTTCTTTTTTATTTCCATCAACAACAATTTTTGGTTTTTCAGCAGTAGTATCAATCAACCAGATGTTAAATATTTTATCCCAAACAATTAAGGTTTCACAATTATCAAGCAATACAACGCGTTTAATGCCGGTTTTAATTTCTTTTGCTTGATTATATTCTTTTAATTCGGCGCCCGTTTTAAAATCCCAATGTTTTAGTATTCCTTCACTATTCCAAGCAATAATTTCATTATTTTTTATATCCATACCAACAATATCAAACATTTCACCTTGAAGAAGGGCCTTATCAAGTTTCTCGTCTGCAGTCCAAATTGTTATTGTTCCATCTTTACCTCCGCTTACAATCTTCTTGCCATCTGGGCTAAAAGTAGCAGTAGTTACAAAACCTTTTTGTTTATTAAGTAATCCAACTAGCTCCATGCCTGTATTCAGATCCCACATTTTACAGTGATTTACATTTTGATTTGAATCATTACTAACTTGATCTTCACTAAAGCTTAATAGATTTTTCCCATCGGGGCTAAAGCTTACTTCGGTAACCGAACTAGCATGCCCCCTAAGAATCTGCAATTCTTTGCCGGTTTCTGCGTCCCAAATCATGATACCACCACTCCGACTACCGCCGGCGATCTTCGTACCATCTGGACTAAAAATTACGCTGGTAATGTTTTCTGTATTCCCCCTAAGAATCTGCAATTCTTTGCCGGTTTCTGCGTCCCAAATCTTAATGGTTCTTTCAAAATGCTTAAAGTTGGCGACCTTCTTCCCATCTGGACTAAAGCTTATGATGTTATAATCTTCGTCTCCCGAACCCAAGAGCGTCACTACTTCCTTGCCGGATTCTGTGTCCCAAATTATGATCTCACTATCCAGCGTTCTGCTCCTGGCGATCTTCTTCCCGTCTGGGCTAAAAGTTGCATGATACCCTGTTATATTTTGATTATTGGAAATAGTTGGCTCTTTGCCTGTAGTCACATCCCACATCTTAAGATGATAGGGTTCTGTACTAAAAGCAAAGGATTTTTTACTGGAGCTTAATAGCCTTTTTCCATCCGTGCTGAAGGTTACGCTGCTAATTTTTTCAGTATGCCCCTTGAGGTTCTGCAATTCTTTGCCGGTTTCTGCGTCCCAGATTTTGATGCTAAAATCATCACTGCCGCTGGCGATCTTCGTACCATCTGGACTAAAGCTTACGCTAGTAATTTTTTCTGTATGCCCTGATAAAGTTTGCAAATGGTTGCCGGTTCCTACTCCCCAGATTTTAATGCCATCACTTCCACCACTGATAATTGTTTTCCCATTACGGCTAAAGGTTACGCTGGTAATTTCATCAGTATGCCCTTTGAGGATCTGCAATTCTTCCCCTGTTTCTGCATCCCAAATCTTGATGGATTTATCATCACTACCGCTGGCGATCTTCTTCCCATCTGGGCTAAAGTTTACGCTGGTAATTGCTTCAGTATGCCCCTTGAGGATCTGCAATTCTTTCCCTGTTTCTGCATCCCAAATCTTGATGGATTTATCATCACTACCACTGGCGATCTTCTTGCCATCCGGACTGAAGGTTACGCTGGTAATTGCTTCAGTATGCTTCTTGAGAACCTGTAATTCTTTGCCGTTCTCTGCATCCCATATTTTGATGCTATTATCATCACTACCACTGGCGATCTTCTTGCCATCCGGACTGAAGCTTACGCTGGTAATTGCTTCATTATGCCCCTTGAGAACCTGTAATTCTTTGCCGTTCTCTGCATCCCAGATTTTGACATCAAAAATTTTGTTATTGTCGGTACCTTCTTCACTATTGCTGGCAATCTTCTTTCCATCCTTACTAAAAATAGCAGTAGTTACAAAACCCTTTTGGTTTTTAAAAAATCCAACTAGTTCCTTCCCGTTACTTAGATCCCACATCTTAAGATGATTCGCATCTGTATTTTTATCATCACCATACCGTTCTCGACTGGAGGCAAGTAGTTTTTTTTCATCCGGACTGAAGCTTACGCTGGTAATTTCACCAGTATTCCCTTTAAGATCCTGCAATTCTTCGCCGGTTTCTGCGTCCCAAATTTTGATACTATATGTCTTTTTACTGTTCAAATCTGAATTACCACAGGCTACTTTCTTCCCATCTGGGCTGAAGCTTAACCTAGACCAGAAGCTAGTATAATCCTCAAGATTTTGCAATTCTTTGCCGGTTTCCGCGTCCCAGATCTTGATTCTGCCACTCCGACTACCGCCGGCGATTTTCTTCCCATCGAGACTGTAACAAAAAACGCCATTAGAATCAGATTTAAAGGTTACCTGATTATTATAAAAATTTGAGGTTATAAAATTATGCTCCCAACCTCGGTAAGAGAAGGGGGTGGAAACTAATTCTTCAATACCAATTTTTACCGATCCACTTTCAAGTTCTCTTATTGCCCGATTGATTTTGCTGACAAAGAGGAATGATTCCGCTCGGTTTTGTTGTGATAAGGCCTTTGTGGCTTCTTTACCTGCACGATCTTTTTCTTCTTCAGCTTTTTTCTTTTCGCTTTCAGCAATCTTTGTCTGCAGATTTGCCCGATCTCTTTCTACTTCAGCTTCTTCCTTCGCCTTTTCAGCAATCTTTGTTTGCAGATTTGCCCGATCTCTTTCTATTGCTGTTACTAACCACAAACCCATTGAACTCATTGCTACCAACAACAGCATCACCATTGTAGCACCTACCAGGGTTCTATTTTTTCTGACCCAACGCCTAGATTTTTCTAACCCGGATTCTGGATACGCATGCACAGGCTCATCCGATACATAGCGTTTTATATCTTCTGCTAATTCCCTTGCAGAAGCATAACGATCGCTAGGCTCTACCTGCATTGCCTTTAATACTATTTGCTCCAACAGTTTTGAAATCGAAGCGTCTTTCTCTCTTGGGGTCAGGATCATCCCCGTGGTGATGCGGAAGTAAAAAGCATCTGGACTTTCTTTAACCCCCTCTTTGGGAAGGTGAGGCGCCTTGCCTGTAAGGATGTGATAAAGCGTGGATCCCAAGGCATAAATATCTGCCTTGGGTGTGACCAAGGATATATCTTCACTCATCGTTGCAGTAAATTGCTCTGGTGCCATGTAGGCTGGCGTACCGCCAACCGCTCGCCTGCTGCCACCTTGCTGTTCATGTAAACCGCTAGAAGCTAATTCCGAAGGCTTGTATGGCGGGATAACACCTGGATCAAGTGTTTCCATATCGTGCATGTCGGATGGGCCTTTAACATCGCCACACACCACTACAAGACCCCAATCCACCACGAACACTTCACCAAAATCACCGATCATAATGTTATCCGGTTTGATATCGCAGTGGAGCACACCTTTGCTATGTGCATATTCAATAGCTAAACAGACGGCTTGAAAATTTTGCAATAACCCAGTTAATGCTTCCTGCTTTAAGCCTGCTTCCTTGCGATGATACTCTGCAATAACCCGAGATAGCTTTTTCCCTCGGATATACCGCATGGCATAATATATCCTGCCCTTAATATCTTTACCCAAACCATACACTGGTACAACACTGGGGTGTTCTAAAGCTCCGGTTACTTCGCCTTCCAAATGGAATAAGGCTTGCTTAAAAGTATCGCCAGACATTTCTGGGCGAATATACTTGGTAACTACGGTGCGGTTGAGTTCGGTGTCCTTAGCGAAAAACACTTCTCCTAAGTTGCCTGAATCTAAAAAGTGTTGCCTTTCAAAGCGATCTGTTTGCTTACCTTCTGGGCCACTTAAGGAACCCTTTTTATTAGTGGATGAGGATTCCGAATCATGTGATTGGCTAAAGAGAACATCCAGCCCTAATAATTTTCGCTGGGTAACTGCGCCGTCGAGTGTTTGATTAAGATCATTATCTGCAAGATGATCGAGATCGCTTTCCAGATCTTTTACATGGTTCAAAGAAGCCAAGGCTTTTTGTTCGCCACCTTCCTGCTGGATATGCGCCGTTACTGCGGATTCAAGAGTCTTCCTTTGTTCTGGCGTAATGGCTTTTTGATGAACTAGGATTTCGCCCAGAGGCCGGGTTTTATCAAACAGCCATTCGGTAAACGCCCGGATAACTTTATCTTTAGCGATGATTCCTAATTGCAACCCTAACCCTGCAAATATCAGATTATGTTCTGCGTTGCGATTTTTGGAGTTTGACATAAGAGCTACCCTTAAAATATTCGTTAAAGTTAGGATCTATTTTAACCTAATAGAATCTCAAGTAAACAAGCGATTTTACTTGCAGTCTAAAAAATATCTTTAAGATAAAAAGTAACAGAGGGCACCCTTTTTAAAGATGCCCTCTGTTGAGAGTTAATAACAATCATTGAAACCAGAGCTGATTTAGGCAAGTTTATAAGAGTTTACCGCTAGTATGGAGTTTACTCCTATATTATTTACTGTTGCAACCCGGAAGGAATAGGAAACCCCTGCCTGAAGACCGACGATTCTTGCATTTAGATCCGAACCACTGGTATTGCAGGCAGTATTCCAAGTACGGCCATTATCGGTTGAATACTGAACCAGATAATTCATGAGAGCAGCGTTATTGCTGTTGGCTGGAGCATTCCAGTTAAGCGCAACGACTCCCACATTTTTTGCAACAGATGCCTGGCTTGAAGGCCCTATAACAACAGGGGCGGCTTCGGTGATGATTCGAAGATCATCACTTGCTGTAGATGTCTGAAGATCGAAGGTTAGGGTTTTTCGATCTGCAGAAATCCAGAAGAAATCAGGATGCGCAGCATCTGGAGATTCTGCTTTCCTTTGAGCACTTGGATAAAAAGTTCCATTTGCGCCAAGATAATCCGATTTATTTAGATTAGCAGTCGTTGATATCACTCCTAAGATGGGTGTACTAAAAGTGATAGTAGCCTTCATATGGTTATAAGTGGTGCTCGCGCCTTCGGTATCTGCATGAAGGTAATAGGTATTAACCTTGGTACCAGCCAGAATGGTGGCGGGGGTCATGCTAGGATTGCATGAGTAGGCACCTGAGATGGAAGCATCCACATTAAGGGAGGAAGATAAAGTCACCCCTGTTTTTTCAGCAAAGAACTTCGCATAGTTTTGATCTTCTAATTTATTCACTGCAACGGTAGCTGGGGCATTGATTGCCAAAGCCTGGCCCTTTAAGGTTACTCCAGGAATGGTCAATAATGTTTCATTAATTTCGGTTAATGAAAGTGGTATTGCAGCAGTGATGATTCGAAGGTCATCGCTAAAACCTGCAGTTTGCAGATCGTAGGTCAGGGTTTTTCGGTCAGCAGAAATCGAGAAGAAATCTGAACCTGGATCTGTGGCCCGGACCGATTTTGGATAAAAAGTGCCATTGGATCCAAATATATCAGAGGCATTAAGGTTTGCATCGGTGGAAACTATACCAATGATTGGGAGATCAAAGGTGATAGAGCCTGTCATATGTTTAGCGGTTGTTGGTGTGCCTGTGACATCTGCATGAAGGTAATAAGAGTTGACCAAGGTGCCAGGCAGAATAGTGGTTGGTGTAAAATCGGTTGAAACAGCGTAGTTTCCTGGTCTGGAAGCATCAACATAGAGGCCTGAAGATAAAGAAATCAACGATTTTTCTGCAAACAGTTTCGCATAGTTTTCATCTTCCAATTTGTTTACTGCAACCGTGGATGGGGCATTGATTGCTAATCCCTGGCCCTTTAAAGTGACCCCTGGGATTTTGAAAAATGTGGCACTTATTCCACAAGGCGAGAGAGGCCCTGCGGAGGTAATGATTCGAAGATCATCACTTGCGGGGGCAGTTTCAAGATCGAAGGTCAGGGTTTTACGATCTGCAGAAATCAGGAATACATCAGGGTCTCCTGTTCCTTGCTCTGTGGCCCTGCCAGAGGTAGGATAAAAAGTGCTACTTGAACCTAACAAATCAGAATTATTTAAGTTTGAGGTCGTAGATACGATCCCAAGGATGGGGTTATCGAAGGTGATCGAACCTTTCATGTGTTGAAAGACGGGAGGTTGGCCAAGGGTGTCCGCATGCAGGTAATAAGAGTTAATCCTAGTGCCCGCAAGGATTGTGGCTGGTGTATAGTCTGTAGAAACTGAGTAAACCCCGGGGCTGGATGCATCGACATTAAGGGGGCAGGATAAAGTCACCCCCGCTTTTTCAGCAAAGAACTTCGCATAGTATTGGTCTTCGAACCCATTTACTGCAACCGTAATTGGGGCATTGATTGCCAAAGTCTGCCCATTCGGGGTAGCCCCAGGAATTTTCAAAAAGGTTGCGCTTATTCCAGCAGCCGAGAGTGGGATAGCGGAAGTGATTATTCGAAGATCATCACTTGCAGGTGCAGTTTGCAGATCGAAGGTGATGGTTTTACGATCCGCTGAAATCGAGAAGAAATCTGAACCTGGATCTGTAGCCCTGCCGGCTTTAGGATAAACAGTGCTATTGGATCCCACTACATCAGAGTTATTTAGGTTTGCACTGGCGGATGCTATCCCAAGAATTGGGAGATCAAAGGTAATAGAACCTATCATGTGCTTGGCGACAGTAGGTGTGCCAATAACATCAGCATGTAGGTAATAAGAATTGATCTTGGTACCTGCCAGGATTGTGGCGGGTGTAAAATCAGTAGAAACAAAGTAATTGCCGGGGGCAGATGCATCGACAGCAAGGGTAGAAGATAAAGTCACCCCTGATTTTTCTGCAAAGAACTTCGCATTGGTACGGTCTTCCAGTTTATTTACTTCGACCGTCATGGGGGCGATAATGCCTGCAACTTGTCCTGATAAAAATGATGATGCAAGAACTTCCCTAGCTTCAAGGGATTCGATACCGAGAGATTCGAGCGAGCCGAATTTCCTGCCTTGGTACTTAGGTTTTTTGGGAAGTTCAAATTGGGACGCAACAGTTGAAACCCAGTTCCTTATCACAGTGAAACTATTTTTAACTTTCATCGCAATCTCCTTAAACAAAGTGTTTTCGAAACTCAATATTCAATGCGACTGAATAAAAC
>Ga0209296_1002347_pt1 | contig 13681 bp, 13 predicted proteins | sample S_130206_EF_Meta_FD_187319 | JGI IMG/M metagenome (GOLD analysis project Ga0209296, IMG submission 187319) | Freshwater microbial communities from Lake Simoncouche, Canada to study carbon cycling - S_130206_EF_MetaG (SPAdes) (version 2) | ecosystem: Environmental > Aquatic > Freshwater > Lake ...
TGCTGCAATGGCTGCATCCACCGCATTGCCACCCTTGAGCATCATGCGTAAACCGGCTTGAGCAGCCAGTGGGTGCGAGGTGGACACAATGTTTCGCGCAAACAAGGGCAGGCGCGCAGAAGAATAAGGGGTACTGAAATCAAAGCTCATGGTGTTGTCTAAATTCGTCTGATGGTGGATGTTTTGGGTTCAAAGAGTGATTGTGTCAGGAAATTTGTGACCTAAAGTCACATCGAACCATGAGAGAGCCGACATGCCAAAAAAAACGGCACCCTAAGGCGCCGTTTTGAGTCGAAATTGATTATGAATCACTCTTCGACGAAGGCTTCCTCGCGCTTGGACTTTACAGAAGGCAAAAGAACGACTATGAGCAACACAGCGGCGGCGGCTAACAGACTGGCTGACAAACCACGCGTAACAAACACTGTCCAGTCACCTCGAGACAGCAGCAAGGCTCGGCGTAAGTTCTCTTCCATCATGGGGCCCAAGATGAAACCGAGCAACAAAGGTGCAGGTTCTACGCCCAACTTAATGAACAAATAACCGATGACACCAAAAGCACCCACCAACCAGATGTCGAAGGTGTTGTTGTTGGTTGAGTACACGCCAATGGCACAGAACAGCACAATGGCAGGGAACAACCAACGGTAAGGTACTGTGAGCAACTTGATCCACATGCCAATGAGCGGCAAGTTCAAGATGATGAGCATGGCATTGCCGATCCACATAGAAGCAATCAGACCCCAGAATAGCTCAGGGTTGCTGGTCATCACTTGAGGACCAGGCTGAATGTTGTGAATGGTCATGGCACCCACCATCAAAGCCATCACCGCATTGGGCGGGATACCCAAAGTGAGCAAAGGAATGAAGGAAGTTTGAGCACCCGCGTTATTGGCAGACTCAGGGGCTGCCACACCGCGAATATTGCCTTGGCCAAAGGGCACTTCACCAGGACGCAGTTTGGTTTTCTTTTCGATGGTGTAGGCCGCAAACGCGGCCAACAATGCACCTCCGCCAGGCAAAATACCCAGCATCGAACCAATGGCTGTACCTCGCAAAACCGCAGGAATCATGTTCTTGAAGTCTTCTTGGGTGGGGAACAAACCGGTGACCTTGCCAGTGAAAACCTCTCGCTTGTCTTCAGGCTGAGATAAGTTGGCAATGATCTCGCCGTAGCCGAATACACCCATGGCAATGGTGATGAAACCAATACCGTCTGTGAGTTCAGGAATGTCAAAGCTAAAGCGGGCCACGCCAGAGTTCACATCGGTACCGACCAAGCCAAGCAACAAGCCTAGCACAATCATGGCCACCGCTTTAAGCAATGAACCAGATGCCAATACAACGGCACCAATCAAGCCCAAGATCATGAGCGAAAAATATTCGGCAGGACCAAACTTGAAGGCCACTTCAGTCAAAGGCGCAGCAAATGCAGCCAAGATCAAAGTGCCCACACAGCCGGCAAAAAAGGAACCTAAACCAGCTGCAGCGAGCGCAGGCCCCGCCCTGCCTTTGCGGGCCATTTGGTAGCCGTCAATGACGGTGACCACGGAGGAAGACTCACCGGGCAAGTTGACCAAAATGGCGGTAGTCGAACCACCGTATTGGGCGCCGTAGTAAATACCGGCCAACATGATCAAAGCCGCAATAGGAGGCAATGCGTAGGTGGCGGGCAAGAGCATGGCAATGGTCGCAACAGGACCAATGCCTGGCAACACGCCAATCAAAGTTCCTAGCAGACAGCCAATGAAGCCGTAAATCAGGTTCTGAAAGGTGAACGCCACCCCAAAACCCAAAGACAAATTGTTAATCAGATCCATTTGTAACTCCTTAGCCACTGATGAAAGAAGGCCACACAGGGAACTGCAGCTTTAGCAGCATGATGAAGGCTGCGTAACTCATCAAAGACAAGATAATGCTAAGCACAATCGTCTCTTTGAATTTGAATTCGTCACCCGCCATGCTGACCACGATAGTCGTTCCAAAAATGGCAACTATGAGGCCCATTGCAGGGAAGCCTATGCTGGGCAACCCGCCCAACAAGATACCAAACAGTAAGTTGCCTGCAATGATGTAAAACAAAGGTCTCCAAGCCCAAGCGCCCACAGGCTCACCGTCAGGGGTCTCAACGACCAATGACTTGAACAGGATGATGGCACCCAAAAGGGCCAAAATCGCACCAAGTAAAAGGGGAAAGTAGCCAGGCCCCATTCGGGCACCAGTACCAACGTTATAACTTGTTGCTCCATAACCAAATGCAGCACCAACGACGGTGAACATGAGGCCGGAGAAAAAGTCTTTTTGACTTTTGATTTTCACAGGAACGCTCCTCCAAAAAGTTTGGGATGGCGGATTTTGTGCCCAAACACACCCCTTTTGAATGTGGGTTTCACCTACCCGTTGTGAGAAAACAATACCAGCTTTTGGGTTTACCCTAAGTTTTAAGCCATTTGAGCCCTAAATTACATCAGCAGAGGTTTGAAAACCTTTAACCATTTTGTGGCTGGCAGACCAAATCTGTTCTCTATGGCTTCTGCTTGGGCTAACAATTGATCTCTTTTGGGACGGCTTGCTACGCGTTGGGCCATGACCACTGTGTTGCCCTCTCGGGTGGGCTTAAAAGCCCACAGGGCATCTTCACCGAAGGCTTCGGCCATTTTGGCCAAGCTCTTTTCGTAGCTAGAAGTGCGGCCAAACAAATTGACCGTCATGGTGCCTTCATCACTTAAAAGCGCGCGACAGTTTTTGTAAAACGCAACGTCGTCGAGTACTGGCGCTGCAGCTTCATGGTCATACAAATCGACATGCAAAATGTCGACAGTTCCCAACCACTCTTGACTTTGAATTTCTAAAGCCGCATCGGCAATGATGACCCGCATGCGAGGACCGTCTTCTGGCAACTTGAACCATCCCCTGCACGCATGCAAGACACCCGGGTTAAGTTCAATGGCCGTGCACGTCCAGCGAAGCTTCTTGTAACAAAACTTGGTGAGGCTGGCGGCGCCCAAACCCAACTGCATGGCGTGACGCCCGGCCACCGAGGCGCTCTTTAAGAACAGCAAGCCCACCATCATTCGTTGAATGTATTCAAGGTCTAAATCGAATGGCTCTTTGATCTTCATCGAACCCTGAATCCAAGGCGTGCCCAAATGCAAATAGCGCGACTCGCCATCTTCGGAGAAGTTCACTTCGGGAAGCTCAAGGGCTTTGCTTGAAGGTTTTCTCATAGGGTTTCGAAAAATTGAAGTTGTGGCAAAACACGCTGCGCATTCACAAGCGTTGAATGGGCAATGTCTGAAGCAGAAACACCTCGCAATGTAGCCAATACAGCACCTATGCGCGGCAACTGAGCGGGCTCATTGCGCGCTTGACTGGATAGCGCTTGGCTTGATTGTCGTTCAGATTGTGTTTTGTAAATCCAGTGCGGCGGTATATCGGGTGCATCTGTTTCTAAGACCAAAGCAGAGAGGGGCAACTCTGTAGCCAAACGCCTTAATTGCAAGGCACGTTCGAAGGTCAGTGCACCGCCAAAACCCAACGCAAACCCCATCTCAATGAATGTGTTGGCTTGCTGAAAACTGCCATTGAAGGCATGCGCAATGCCGCCTTGCACAGCAAAGCGTCTGAGCCCCTTCAACAATTCATCTGCAGATTTGCGCACATGCACAATCACGGGCAACTTGAACTTTTGTGCCATTTTCAATTGGGCATGGTAGAAAAATTCTTGCTTCTCGCGCATGGCGGGTTCACACAAAGCCGGCACAAAAAAGTCCAAACCAATTTCCCCTAAGGCCACCAAGCTTGGGTCTATCCTTTGCCCATGGGCATCTTGCGCCAGCGCACTCTCAATGCATTGCGCCAAAAATGCCAGGTCTTGTTCTTGAGCCTGCGGCACAAACAACGGGTGAATGCCCAAAGCATAGGGCTGGTGAAGTTCTTGCGCCAGTTTTTGCAGCGGCAAAAAGTCTTTGGCTTGAACGGCTGGCATGACGCACCAAGCCACGCCCTGAGATTGTGCTTTTTGTAGAACCTCAGTGCGATCTAAATCAAACTCAGGTGCATCTAAATGGCAATGGCTGTCAATCCAGCGCATGCTCATGATTGCAGAACGCCTTTTTCTAATCTAAGCACGCGACTACAGCGCGCGGCAAGTTGCGGGTCGTGTGTGACAACCACAAACGCGGTGCCCTGTTTTTCTGCAGTGCTTAACATCAAATCAAACACGCTTTCTGCGGTGGCTCGGTCTAGGTTGCCTGTGGGTTCGTCGGCCAATACGCACGCCGGTTGCGTGACCATGGCGCGCGCAATGGCCACCCGTTGGCGTTCACCGCCCGAGAGTTCGGCGGGCCTGTGTAACGCACGATTTTCAAGACCCACTTGCGACAATCTTTCTAGGGCCTTGGCGTTGGCCGCGTCCTTCAATTCACGGCGAATCCAAAGTGGCATGGCCACATTTTCTTGGGCGGTAAATTCAGGCAGCAAATGGTGAAATTGATAGACAAAACCCAGCAACTTGTTGCGCCTTGAACCTTGCTCTGAGGCATTGAAACCAGACCAATCTTGGCCCTGCAACAAGACTTGCCCTTGGGTGGGCGAGTCTAGTCCGCCCATCAAATGCATGAGGGTGCTCTTGCCTGAGCCTGAAGCACCCACAATGGCCACCGTCTCGCCAGCTTGCACTGAGAGGTCAACACCCTGCAAGACAGACACACTCAAGCCGCCCTCGTCAAAGCGCTTGCTTAAACCGCTCACCTCTAGCACCGGCGGATGGGCAACATTACTCATAACGCAAAGCCTCAGCTGGGTTCACTTGGCTGGCACGCCAACTGGGATAGAGCGTTGCCACAAAAGACAAGGCCAATGAAATAAGCACAACGGGCAAGATGTCTGACATTTGAGGATCGCTCGGCATGCGGCTAATGAGGTAGATGTCTTTGGGCAAGAAACTGGCTTGAAAGATGGCTTCCAAGGCCGGCACGATGACATCGATGTTGAACGCAATCAGCAGACCCAAAAGCAAGCCGCCCAAAGTGCCCATGATGCCTACCATGGCGCCTTGAACTATGAAAATACCCATGATGCTTTTTGGACTTGCGCCCAGTGTTCGCAAGATGGCAATGTCGGCGCGTTTGTCGGTGACGTTCATGACCAAAGTTGACACCAAGTTGAAAGCGGCCACCGCCACAATGAGCGTCAGGATGATGAACATCATGCGCTTTTCCACCTGCACGGCCGCAAACCACGTTCTGTTTTGCTGCGTCCAATCGCGCAAAGCCATGCCCATGGGCAATGCAGGAGCAAGCTCGCGCGAAACAGAGCGAGCCTCATGCAAATTTTTGATTTTTAAGCGAATGCCGGTGGGTCCCTCGATGCGAAAAATCTTGCCGGCATCCGCCACATGCATCATGACCAAGGCAGCGTCATATTCGTAGTGGCCAGAGTTGAACACGCCCACCACCTTCATCTGTTTGAGTCGCGGCAAAACACCCGCCGGTGTGACTTGGCCATTGGGCGCAATCAGCGTCACGGGATCTCCGATTCGAAGGCCTAACTGCCTTGCCAAATCAATGCCCAGCACCACCCCAAACTCACCAGGAACCAGTGCGTTGATACCGGGCACGCCTGAGTTTTTGAGCTGTGTGTCCACTGACAAATCAACCACGCCAGGTTCTAGCGCAGGCTCAATGCCTCGCACCAAAACGCCCTTCATGTCCTCGCCCCGGGCCAACAAGGCCTGCGCTGAAATGAAGGGAGCAGCGCCAATGACGTTGGGATTGGCGCGAACTTGGTGAAGCGTACCGCTCACATCTTCTAAGGCACCACCATCTGCAGAAATCACTTCGATGTGCGAGACCACGCTGAGCATTCTGTCGCGCACTTCTTTCTGAAAGCCATTCATGACAGACAAGACAATGACCAAGGCGGCCACGCCAAGTCCAATGCCAAGCATGGAAACCCCAGAAATAAAAGAGATGAAGCCGTTGCGGCGCGTGGCCCGTCCTGCGCGGGTGTAGCGCCAACCCAAAACCCACTCGTAAGCAAATTCAAGACTCATTCAAGACCACTTTCAAAGGCACTGATCGCGCCCCAAGCCGACTGTCTAAAAGGGACATTGTGTCATCCCTGACAATACAGCCATGAACGCAGCTTTACCAAGCACCACAACACCTCAGGTCAATGAGGGCCGCTCACCCGCTCGCCATTGGGTAATTGCCTACGCAGCGCCTGAACCTGAAGCTCTGCGCGCGGCAATGAACAATGCACTTGACACATTGTATTTGCCCAATTTGCAAAAATTGCTCAGTCGAATGGCATGCGTCTCAAAATCAAGCACCGCGCCCGAGGGCGTCAGTGCCTTTCTCATGCCGCATGAATCGGCCCCGCAGCTTCTAGGTGCCAAACCATCATTGGGAAAAGAAGCCATCATGACCCCTTGTCATTGGCAAGTCGGCATGAACGAAGTCACTTTGCTGGAACCTCATGAACTGGCTCTGAACGAGCAGGAGTCAAAACAGCTCTTGTCCGCTATACAACCCTACTTTGAGGAAGATGGGCTTCAAGTGGTCTATGAAAGCCCCTTGGTTTGGCGCGTCAAAGGTGATCTCTTGGATGATTTGCCCTTGGCCAGCATTGACCGTGTTGTCGGCCAAAACATCAAACCATGGATGCCAGAGCATCAGCGCGCCAAAACTTTGCAACGCTTGCAAAGTGAAATGCAAATGCTGCTCTACCAACACCCCGTGAACGACGAGCGCAGTTTGAAGGGCCGCTGGACCGTCAATTCTTTTTGGCTGCATCGCAGCCTAGAACAACTTTATTCTGATGCATCAGACTTGAATGTTGCACTTGATTTGCGTGAAAGCATGCAAGCTTCTAACGCCAAACTGTGGCAACTAGCGTGGCAACACCTTGACGCCACGCTGTGCCAATCTTTGAGTCAAGCCCTAGATCAAAATCACGACGTTTCTCTCACGCTTTGCAGTGAAACATCTTGGCGGCACTATCGGCCGCAGCCAGTCTCTTGGCTCAACAAACTGCACCGACTGATTCAACCTGTTTCTGAGATCAAAGAATTGCGCACCCTGTCCTCCGGAGTTTCTGCCCCATGAGTTTGAAAATATTAACGCGCGATGTACCGCCCCGAAGTGCATGGGCCCTTGAACAGGCAGGCATTCATCCTTTGCTTTCGCGCTTGTTTGCGGCACGCGGCATTGTCAGTCCTGAAGAATTAGACGATGGCTTGGCTAAGTTGTTAGCGCCCATCACACTCAAGGGATCTCAGGAAGCAGCAAGCTTGTTGGCAGATGCCATTGCCGCCAACAAGCGCATTTGCATCGTGGCAGATTACGATTGCGACGGCGCCACTGCATGCGCAGTAGGCGTGCGGGGTCTGCGCATGCTTGGGGCGAACAATGTCAGCTACATCGTGCCCGACCGCGTAGTCGATGGGTACGGCCTAACTGCCCCCATCGCAGATCGCGTGAAGCAATCGGGTGCCGATGTTTTGATCACCGTCGACAACGGCATCGCCAGCATGGAAGGTGTTGCGCAAGCGCAGGCTCTGGGCTTGCAAGTCTTGGTCACTGACCATCACTTGCCTGCGGCCACCCTGCCCACTGCAGAAGTGATTGTGAATCCGAATCAACCCGGTTGCGAATTTGAAAGCAAGTCCTTGGCAGGTGTAGGCGTCATGTTCTATGTGTTGTTGGCGCTGCGTGCAACGTTGAGACAGCGCGGCATTTTCTCTGCCGAATCTCAACCCAAACTCGATGCACTGCTTCCCTTGGTGGCACTTGGCACTGTGGCCGATGTGGTGAAACTTGACAACAACAACCGCCGCTTGGTGGCTCAAGGCTTGAAACGCATCAGAGCCGGCTCGATGCCTGCCGGCATGTTGGCTTTGTTCAAAGCCGCTGGTCGCGAAGCCAAAGTGGCCACCACCTTTGATTTTGGATTTGCATTGGGCCCTCGCATCAACGCCGCAGGCCGCTTGTCAGACATGACGCTGGGCATTGAATGCCTGATCACCGACGATGCGGCAAGAGCCGATGAGTTGGCAAGGCAGCTTGATGCCATTAACCGCGAGCGTCGCGACATTGAAGGCGACATGCGCCAGCAAGCCATGGAAATTGCCGAGTCTTTGTTTGATGACAGCGATGAACCGCCGCCAGCCATTTGCGTTTTTGACCCTGATTTTCACGAAGGCGTAGTGGGCATCGTGGCTTCGCGCATCAAGGACAAATTTCACCGGCCTTGCTTTGTCTTTGCAGCCAGCAATGCGCCTGGCAAAGAGCATGAGTTAAAAGGCTCTGGCCGATCGATTCCAGGTTTTCATTTGCGCGACGCGCTAGACCTCATGGCCAAAAAGCACCCGCACATTTTGCTGCGCTTTGGCGGACACGCCATGGCCGCGGGCTGCACCATTGAAGAAGAACATCTGGAATTATTTGAGTCATGCTTCATGGAAGTGGCCGCAGCGCTGATGTCACCTGCCACCCTTCAACGCAAGCTCGAAACTGACGGGCCTTTAGACGCACAATACCGGCGTGTTGAATTCATTGATGTGATGCACAAAGAAGTTTGGGGTCAGGGTTTTGCACCGCCTGTGTTCAGCGAAGAGCTTGAAGTTGTCTCGCAAAGACTGGTGGGAGAAAAACACTTGGCCTTGAAACTCAAGCACCAAGGTCAACCGGTGGATGGCATTTGGTTTGGCCGAATAGAGCCTTTGCCAGCCCGCGTCAAACTGGCATTCCGATTGGATGTGGACGAGTGGCAAGGCCAAAAACGTGTTCGCTTCATGGTGGAAGCGGCCGATATTTAGCGCTTGGCTTGCAGGGCCTTCAAAACAGCCGGAGACACAAGCCCCTCTACCTTGCCACCCAAGGTAGAAATTTCTCGCACCAAGGTGCTGCTAATGTGCTGCACAGAGGCGCTGGTGTGCAAAAACACGGTATCAACTTCGGGTGCCAAATGGCGGTTCATGCCAGCCATTTGTGTTTCGTAGTCGTAATCGGTGACCGAGCGCAAGCCTCGCACAATGACACGCGCGCCTTGGGTGTGCACAAAGTCACACAACAAACCGGTCAAAGGCAAGACACTCACATTGCCCAAATCTTGCGTCACTTCTTGGGCCATGGCCAAACGCTGGTCCAGTGTGAACAGCGTTTTTTTATGATGTGCGGTGGCCACGGCCACCACCACTTTGTCAAACATTTGAGACGCTCGATAGATCACGTCTTCATGACCCAGTGTCAGTGGGTCAAAGGTTCCAGAATAAACAGCGGTAACTGAGCGACTCATGGGGGCTCCTGATCGTTTGGAAGGATTATCCCTCGAATGGGCGTTGCAGCAAATGTGCGTGAACGGCACCGGCTTTCATGTATTTCACGAGCACCAGGCCTGAGGGGGCAAGGGCTTCAGCCGCCCATTTCGTGGGAGCTTCCAAATAGACCCATCCTTCTGGTGCCACAGCCTTGGCCGAATACTGCAGCGCACTTTCAAAAAAAGTAGCTTCAAAGGGTGGGTCGAGAAAGACCACATCGAGGCTGCCAGGCGCAATGCGTGTCAATGCCACCAGGGCATCGCCTTTTTGCACCTGAACTGCGCTGGCAGACAAGCGCTTTTGCGTCTCTGACAACAAGGTCACCAGTTGTGCGTCTTGCTCCAACATCAACACAGATTGGGCGCCGCGAGAGGCCGCCTCAAATCCCAATGCGCCAGTTCCTGCAAAAGCATCGACACAGCGCCAGCCCGTGAGGTCTTGGCCTAACCAATTGAACAAAGTTTCTCGAACGCGGTCGGGGGTTGGCCTCAGTCCTGGCCGATCAATGACTTTGATTTTGGAGCGTTTCCACTGACCCCCAATGATTCGCAATTCGTGCGAGGGCGATCCGGTGCTTGTGATGGGACCTTGTTTCGTGCGCATGAGGTGAAGCTTAACGGGTTGTTGGCCAACTGCTTGATGTGGATCAAAAAAAGACCGGTTTCAACTTGGCGACTTCCAAGACAACGCCTAGAGTGAAACCATCGAATGAATGAAGAAGGATAAGTCATGAGCCAAAACGTCTCCATCTCCCCTGAACGCTACGAAGTGAATACCGATGAGCCTCTGACCAATTTCAGCCACTGCCACATCGGCATCCTGCATCAAATTGATCGTTTGTCCTCGTTGCCAGACCTGCTAGGACCCGCCATGTTGGCAAAACGCATTGCCACCCAATCGGTTGAATACTTTCACCATGGCATGCATGCGCACCATCAAGAAGAAGAAAAAGAGTTATTTCCCTCAGTCCAACACAGTGCTCAAGATGGGGAGGAACGCGTACTCGTGAACCAACTCGTTCAAAATTTGGTGAAAGACCATCGCACATTGGAAAAGCTGTGGGCCGATTTAGAACCCGCCTTGAAAAGGGTTGCTAAGGGGCAAGAAGCTAAGTTAGACATTGCCAAGTTGGAGCAATTGGTTCGGCGCTATACAGAGCATGCTGACGCAGAAGAACGGGTGTTTTTGCCACTGGCAGAAAAGGTTTTAGGACGAAACAGCAACCACATGGCTGCCTTGGGTTTGTCCCTCCACATGCGACATGTTCCAAGATTTTTGGGCCATATCTAAACAGACACACCCGTTTTCAAGCTAGATTTTCATAGAATGGGACTTCACCACCTACCCTTCTATGTTCAGTCTCTTTCGTTCTTCGCCCAAGCCCACGCCCGCTGAAACTTCGGCCCCCGCACCCGCGGATTCAGAAACAGCCCCGCCACGCCAAACTTGGCTGGGCAAACTGAAAGCTGGCCTCCAAAAAACGGGGAGCAGCCTTGCCGCTGTTTTCACGGGCACTCAAATTGATGAAGCCCTCTATGAAGAACTAGAAACAGCTTTGCTCATGGCAGATACAGGCGTGAAGGCCACTGAGCATTTGCTCCAAGATTTGAAAGCCAGAGTCAAGGCTGCAAAAGTCACAGAGCCCATCGCAGTCAAAGCATTGTTGACAACTGCCATTACAGATTTACTCTTGCCTTTGCAAAAGCAACTTCACATTGGCAATCAAAAACCAATGGTGATCATGGTGGCAGGTGTCAACGGCGCTGGCAAAACAACTTCCATTGGCAAACTCACGCACCATTTGGCTGACCAGGGCGCCAGTGTGTTGTTGGCAGCGGCCGATACCTTCAGGGCAGCGGCCCGCGAGCAACTGGCGGTATGGGCTCAGCGCAACACCGTTGAAATCATCAGCCAACAAGGCGGCGATCCTGCGGCAGTCAGTTTTGATGCGGTGTCTGCGGGCAAAGCACGCGGCAGAGATGTGGTGTTGGTCGATACAGCGGGCCGCCTGCCCACCCAACTGCACCTCATGGAAGAATTGAAAAAAATCAAACGAGTGGTGCAAAAAGCAGATGCAACTGCGCCGCACGAAGTCTTGTTGGTCATCGATGGCAACACCGGTCAAAACGCCTTGATGCAAGTGAAAGCGTTTGACGAAGCTTTGGGCTTAACCGGCCTCATAGTGACCAAACTGGACGGCACCGCCAAAGGGGGCGTGCTCTGCGCCATTGCCCGCGAAAAAGCCATTCCCGTGTATTTCATCGGCGTGGGCGAACAGCTTGATGATCTGCAAACTTTCGACGCGCGTGAGTTTGCCGAAGCCTTGCTGAACTGAACCGATCCTCTAATACCGAGTCGGCGCAAATGGCCGTGGGTCAATGCTGGTCGCCTCACTCGACATCAATTCAGACAAAAGCACACCCGTGCCTGGGCCTGTGCTGAAGCCAATGTGTTGATGCCCAAAGGCCAACCACAAACCTGGACAGTTGGGCATCTCGCCAATCACGGGGCGGCTGTCAGGCGTGGTGGGGCGAGAGCCCAACCAATCTGATCCTGGCACGGCAAATTTCATGGGCAGGACACACCGAGCTGCATTTTCTGCAGCTTCCAACTGCTGCAAATTGGGTGCATCGTCTCGCGCGGCCAACTCAACGCCAGTACTCAGTCGAAAGATGTCTGCGCCCTGATCGTCTTTCATGGGTGATAAAACATAAGCGCCAGACAAGTCATAAATGGGGCGCCCTAAACGAACGCCGTCAAGCGCTTGAAAATGGCGATGGTAGCCTCGCTCGAAACCCATATTGACTTTGAATTGAGAGTTTAAATGGCTAGCCTCAAGCAAACTTTCAGACCAAGGCCCCAAGGCCACTACCAAGTTGGGCGTCCAATTCACGCCCCCTGCTGGGTTCACCCATTGCCAGCCATTGGGTTGCTGCTGAATGGCACGGACTTGTGCTTGCACAATGTGCCCGCCGCCTTCCAAAAACTGCGTCGCATAAGCCTTCACAACGGCGCGAGGGTTATCGACCGATGCAGCATCCTTAACCCACAGCGCATGGCTGAATGTTTGCGCCAAATGAGGCTCCAATGCCTGCAGCGATGGCGCGTTGAAAACTTCTGCAGCAACACCAAATTCTTGCAAAATTTCACGACTGACAGCACCCGATTCAAATGCGGCGGCATTGGCATACAACCAAAGCCAGCCTGTATCGCGCAATCGGTTTTCAACACGGGCCTGTTTTAACCACGCTCGGTGTGTGCCCGATGACAACTGAATCAACCCATCTAGTGCCACAGTGGTCACTTCAAAAGAAGAACGTTTGGCGTGCCAAAGAAATTGCCAAAGCCACTGCCAATGAGTCAGGGCACTGGCTCTGATCTTCAATTGCGGCCCAGATCTGAGCAACATCGAGGGCAAACTTTGCAACAAACCAGGTCGATTGAATGGCAAGAAAGAACTGCGCGAAAGCACGCCCGCGTTGCCATGGGAAGTTTCTTCGCCAGGCGCTTGTTGGTCCACCAAGGTGACGCGCCAGCCCTTGGCTTGTAAGGCCAAGGCACATGAAACCCCCACCATGCCTGCGCCTAGCACGGTCACTTGTCGACTGGTTTCAAAAAGATTCATGGTCCTATTTTGCTTGAAAACCTTCTGGGCTAAATGCAAGTGCACTGCGCTTTACATTTATAGTGTCGTGATGAAATTTATCCAATGGTCTATTGCCAGTGCCATCATTTTGGTTTTAGGCGCTTCTGCCTTCTGGTTGACAAGAGATGACGCGTCCGCCAAACAAGCGATGCCGGCCAAATTCCAATGCGAGCTACCACCCTCCTCTAACGCTGCCCCTAGACCCGGCATGGTTTGGATTCCGGAGGGCATCTTCGATATGGGGGACAGCGTTTACGCCGAAGAAAAACCAGTGCGCAATGTGCGAGTGAAGGGTTTTTGGATGGATCGCACCGAGGTGACCAATTTGGAATTTGCAGCCTTCGTGAAAGCCACTGGCTATGTCACCGTGGCAGAGCGACCGGTCAACCCACAATTGATCGCCAACTTGCCAGAAGACATGCGCAAACCTGGTGCTGTGGTGTTTAAGGTTCCTACCAAACTCACCTACGGAGATGACCCTAGGCAGTGGTGGCAATACATGCCAGGCGCCAACTGGAAACGACCTGCGGGCCCAGCGTCAAGCATTGACAACTACGGTCAATTTCCTGTGGTTCACATCACTTACGAAGATGCGCAAGCCTATGCCCAATGGAAGGGCCATCGTTTGCCCACTGAAGCAGAGTGGGAGTGGGCGGCTCGCGCTGGCGCCAAGGAATTGCCTGGCCAACACGACCAACCTGCCAGCGCCAACA
>Ga0209296_1002349_pt1 | contig 13675 bp, 17 predicted proteins | sample S_130206_EF_Meta_FD_187319 | JGI IMG/M metagenome (GOLD analysis project Ga0209296, IMG submission 187319) | Freshwater microbial communities from Lake Simoncouche, Canada to study carbon cycling - S_130206_EF_MetaG (SPAdes) (version 2) | ecosystem: Environmental > Aquatic > Freshwater > Lake ...
CTAGCGGCAAACGTTTTAAGGCGCTGCTGAAAAAGATTGACAAATTCAAATACCGTTGGGGCTTGACCGGATCGTTTACGTCAAACGGTCTTGAAGACGTATTCGGCCAGTGCAAGATCATCGACCAAGACTTGTTAGGCCGGTCTAAAGGCGCGTTCCTTCAGCGGTATTTTGCCTGCATTAACCGCGATTTTGGCGAATGGGCGCCGATCAAAGGCTCGCTTGAGAAGGTTATGGCCGCTATTCGACCCGCGACATTCGTGCTGGAACCCGGCGTTTATGCGGACAAACTGCCCCCATTGCACCTTATGGAAATGCGCTGCGACATGGCTGACCGGTCGCCATACGAGAAGATGAAACGCGACTTTATGCTGGAGTTGGGCACGGACGCCGTCATCGCGGCTAATGCCGCTGCGGTGACGAATAAGCTGCAACAGATGGCGTCGGGGTTTGTCTACAACACCAAGACGCAAGTCAGCGATACCCCCGGCAAGTTCGACACGATGCAAGAAGCCGTTTGGTTTGGATCGCACAAGTTCGACATGCTTGAAGAGATTTGGGAGGAAAACCAACGGGCGCCGACGCTGGTCGTCTACAACTACAAAGAAGAACTGGCTGAACTGAAGCGCCGGTTTCCCAAAGCGCAAACGATTGACGATCCCAGCGCCATCCACCGCTGGAACCTAGGCCAAATCTCCATGCTGCTGATCCACCCCAAATCAGCCGGCCACGGACTCAACCTTCAGTATGGCGGCAACAAAATTATCTTTTTGTCAATGCCGTGGTCGCTGGAGCTGTACGAACAGACGCTAGGCCGGTTGCATCGCGGCGGTCAAACCATGCCCGTATGGTGCTATCTATTGATCTGTAACAAAACTATTGACGAGCGTATCTGGGGCGCGTTACAAGATAAAAAAACAATATCCAACATTGCGTTAGAGGAATTGAAAGCATGAACTGGCGTAACTTGAATGAGGTGCTGAACGAGCTGGACGAGCAGAAAGTGCTTAAGCTCTTGAACGAGGAACGCGCGGATCGTCGCCGTGTTACAGTTCTAACGCGCCTGCATCAACGGTATACGATCCTGCGCGCCGCTCGCGAACGTAAGGAGCTGCTGAACGACGTGGCTAAGCCATAGCCGTCGCTTTAGCTTTGACTTCCTCGACGCGGCGCCCCCAGCCTTTGCCGAACGTATCCCAAGTTGGAAGTTTCTTAAGAAAATCCAACCGCATGTCGCACAGGACTTCGACCGTTTCTTCGGGGCTGCAAGATAGAATGGCTTCCATTGACTTGGGGCCAATGATGCCGTCAGCCGGAACGCCGGCAATCTGTTGCAGATATTTGGCTGCGCGCCCAACGCCAGAATTGACCGCCAGATCGTAAGCTGCGTAATCCACGCCAGATGGCAGTTCGTCGCCCCTGATCTTGTCCCAGTATTTTGTCTTGTAGAACGGTTTGACAATCTCCGGCGTCAGCGCGCGCATTTCGGATTCGGTCACGTCATGATCGACGTATTCTTCCCACGCACGCTTGGTCACGCCAAGATTTGTCATCCCGCCGGGGTCTTTTGGGTGATTTACGTAGCCGCCTTCATGCTTAAGCACCAAGGCAAAAGCGCTGTCCCAGTTCTCTTTCATATTATTTTTCCTTGCTAACCATCAAGTCTGTCTTGGCTTTTGAGCCAGATGAAGACCCAAAATAGTAGGCAATCACGCCTGTGAAAGCCGTCTGCAAAGCGCCAAGCATCAACAGCAAAGCCTCGTTGCCGTTCTTGGGGACGCCATAGACAAACATCCAGAACAAGCAACCAAAGAAGCCAACGGTGATACCGACAGCCAATATCTTGGGCATGTGATCTTTGATTTCCATTTCCCTTTTGCGGGCGCTGTCACGGTCGTTAGCAGAAATGCGCTCAAGATCAATCTCAAGCTCTTTCATGCGAACCTTAAAGTCCGCGTCAATCTTTTTGACATCAGCTAACTGCTGTGGCGTGGCGCTTTGAAGGGCTGTAGCTACAGCCTCCTGATCACCATCTTCATGGCCTAGCAAGACGTTGGAAAGGGTTTTGACGGCAAGACCGGCCAAAGGACCACCCATAGCAGTCGCTAATGTCGGTGCAACTTGCCCTAGAAGTGGGCCAACGGCTTTCAGAATGTCCACATTAGCCTCCTATGTTCGCCGGAATACACGCGCCACGAACTTCCAGATTGTAAGCATAGCCTCGCTTGTGCGTCTCTTTAAGCTCGACCAATGTTCTTTGACACGTTGCATCATCTTGCATCACCGTTATGGGCATGAAGTACATAACCTTGGCAGCCTGCACATCCAGCATCCAAGCAATGAGGACCACCTTCAAGGTGATCGGGTCCATCACTTCACCTTTTGCTCAAGAAGGTGGATGCGCTTGTCCAGTTCGCCTCTCATCTTTTCCATATCGAACCGAATAGCAGCGCGAGCTTGAGCAGCGTCAGCAGCCATGTCCAAACGGCTCTTATCAACCAATGACATTGATCTTTCACGGTCAAGGGTCATCGCAGCGCGAGCCAAAGCAGCGTCACGCTCTACCTTGTCGATCTTGTCATTCAACTGTTCCCTGATCTGGGCCATGTCGATTGTCGTGCCTTGAGGCGGGATCGCTTTGTTGTCAGCGTTCACCACCACAGCAATCTTGCCTTTGAGCTGGATGATTTCGTTGTTGGCACCAGACAAGGCGCTCATCAGATAAACAACGCATGAGAACAGGATCGGGATACCCGCAAAAGTGATCTTTTCGACCAACGCACCCTTGCTGGCGTTTGCTGCCATCTCAAGGGCCATTTTTTCCTGTTTGTCTTCAGTGGTGCCGCTCATGATTTGTCAGCCTTGCCGTCAAGCTTGTCGAAGATGCGCTCGAACATAATTTCGATGCGTTTCATCGTCTCTGTGTACTCGTTCTTCTGAACGTAGTTTGTGGGCAGATCAATTTCAATTTTATGAAGATCGCGGCGCAGTTCTGCGACCGCGTCCCAAAGCTGACGGGCAAACCAGCCCAGACCAGCCATAAAGCAACTAAGGCCAAGATTGATAATGTTTTGCGTGTCCATCATCAGTCCTGTTGCGATTGAATTGCGAGCATGTTGATAGCGGGCGCCGTGCCCCGCATAGCATTGGTGGCTCTCTGTGCAGTGGCGCGGAACGAAGCTTCGCGGGCAGCATTGCGCTTATCCGCACCCATGATTTCTTGTATCATTGCCGCCATGCGCTGCGGATCATACGCGGCTTCAGCAATTTTAATGGCAGCAGCGCGGTTAATGCGGCCCTCAACAGCTTCCAAAATACGGTTTGACACCGTAGCGACGCGGTTAAGAAATCCTTTGGGTGCAGGCAGTTGCGCGCCCGATATACCTTCCGCTTCAACACGGCCTGCTTTGGCAAGGTCTTTGTATTCTTTTGATGTGCGAAGGTCTTCCAATATTTTAGAAACACGCTGCAAATCGCCTGTTTCAAGCACATCGGACAAACGATCAAACCGCGCTTCGCCTGTTGCCTTTTTAAGCGTATTAGGCGCATTTCGCACAGCGTTGGCAAATACGCCGGCGCGCGACGCGGTTTCATCCAGCGGGCTTTCAAGTGCAGTTTTAAGGACTTGACCTACTTCCATAACGTTAATCGGCTTGCTTTTTTCGGCAAACACTTCGCGTGCCTTCATCAAATCAGGCGCGTTCGTTTCAAGCCACTCCATATACTGCGCGCGAACACCGGTCGCCGCTTGACGTTGCGCGGCCTGCGCGGCAGTTTCATTGGCACGCGGCTTGACCGCTTCATCAAGCGCAATCTTAATGTCTTGTAGTGCTTGACCCGACAGTTTAGCCGTTTGCGCTGGAATTTCGCGCGTCAGTTCTTCGCCAGTAGGCCCAAGAACGCCGCTTTTAACTGTTTCAGCGGGCTTAATTTCGCCGCGCATAAACGGCTGCTGACGGTCAGCAGCCATCCGCGAAGCCGCACCTAACGCCTCTTCCATTGTCGGCGTTTCCATCAGCTTTGCAAACACTTCGTCAGTTTCAGCCAAGTTTGCTGCTGCGCGTTGGTATAGCGGTTTGGTAGCCGCTGTGCGGGCTTCAACCGCTGATTGCTGCGCTTCCGGCGTGTCAGAAATTTTAGCAATACTTTCGCTACGCGCTTTGCCGCGCGCAGCTTCAATTTCGGCCTGTTGGGTCGGGTTGAATTGCGAAAGCACTTTTTGTTCCAGCGCGGGGAACTGTGTACCCGACTGACCGCTTGCCACAATCATTTCGCCTGCGCTGCGGCGGGAGCCCGGTACGATTTCTTGCGGTTGGTTCAGCAAAGCGCGGGCATATTCTTCGCCGCGTCCTTCCAGCGCCGGTTCCAACATGCGGTATAGCGGCGAAAAAGAATTACGCACGGATGATATGCTAGGTGCTGCTACTTGAGCAAGTTTGTTTACCCCCGCGATAGGCAGCGCCAACGGGTCCACGACACGCGCGGCGCCCGACAAGGCTTCGCCGGTCTGCGTCATGCGAGCAGCATTTGCGGCTTTACCCGCAAGCCCAAGGATCATTGACAAATCGCCCATTGCCCGCACAGGGTCTTGTTCAATTGTCTTGATAATCCGGTCATAACTGCCATAAGCGTCTGCGTAGTCTTTGCCGACTGCGTTGGCCGTATCGGCAATACGTTTTGTTGTTTCTGGATTGTCTAATGCGTCAATCCACTCAAAAACTTTTTGCGGGAGGATTGTTTTTGCGCCTGCTCGCATACCGCCAGCAGCTAAATCTGCTAATCCTTTAGCTGTTTGAACCGGCGATAATACTGCTTCAGCCAAATCACCAACAAATTTACCCGCGCTGCTCGGAACATTTGAAATAGTCTCAAATGGACGCGGAATAAAAACGCGTTGGCCGGGGATTTCAGATGGCTCGGCGCCGCGCATCTTTTGGATTTCTTGCGCCAAAACGGTCGCAGCTTGCGTGTCGCCCGCTTTGTCTGCGTTAATCAGCGCCGTTTCAAGTTGGTTCATTGAAGCCATGTTAGCGCCCGTATTTCTTTACCAGATCATCAACCACCGACGCATCAGCCGCCGATGAACTATCTTCAGGCAATGTGAAACGGTCGCCAGATTGTTCAAGTTCTTTAGTGTATTGGCGCTTATAAACATCACGCGTGCGCGCCGCAGCCGCTTTGGCCTTACTTTCAATAATGGTAAGTTGTTTGTTAAGTTCTTTGGCGTCAAGACGCGTTGGGTCAAGCGACGCAATCTGATCTGCCACGATCTTCCACTCTTGCACCGCCATATTACCCAGCGAACCGGACAATGACGCGGCGGCTTTACCCATCGCCGTAACTTGGCCTGCAAGATTGTCAAGTTTAGCTTGCGCGGTAATCGACGGGCGCCGCACAACCGGCATGCGGGCGTCCAAAGGCCCCAAGATTGCGTCTTTATCTTTATCAGGCACTTTTCGCAGTTCATCAACCGCTTTAAGTACGTCGTCCATTGTGGCAATGGTTGACCGCGCGGCGGCGTAATCAACAGCAATATCTTCGCCGCGCTTAACACTGGCTTTTGCCTGTTCAGTTGCCGTCGTTTCTGCAACTTTTTGCTGCAAAGCTTTTTCGTTTGCAGCCTGTTGAGCCTGTTGGAACGGCGACATCGCATTGATTGCCGGTGCGGTCAATTGTGTCTGCGCTGCGGGCTGCGCGGCTTGCGCCAACGCGTTACCGACTACCGGAGCCATACCTGGCTGAGCCAACGCCAAAGCGTTCAGACCGCCCGCGACGCTGCCTTCAGGACGAAACGACTGCCCCATCGTCATCATAGGTGCGCCAGCGTTTGCGCCGCTGTATTTGCCGTTAGCCCACGCAGCAATTTGTCCGGCAGTTCTGCCCGCCAAAATGGATTCGTTGGCCGCAATAGCTTCTGGACTAAGAATTTGCGCTACAGGCGTATTTGGGTCTGCCGTTAGCAGTTTGGTTGCGCCGCCGGAACCCAAGAAGTGCGCCAGATAAGTATTGCCGGCTGTCGGTTGAATACCGGCTTTGGTCAACGCATCAACGTTGTCCGCACGGAGACGCTGTTCAAGCACGTCTTCGATCTGCGTTCCATTTGGCAATTTCGTGCCGCGCAAAGCCAAGATTTCTGACGGCGACTTATTCGCCAGTTCAGGAAACACTTTACGCGCGGTGTCAACAAACGTGCCGTCAATAAACTGAAATTTGCCAACAGCAGACGAGTTGGCGTTCTTACCGGTGCCTTCAATCGCCGCAGTACGGTTAGCGTATGCGTTGCCGGGTGCAACGACGCCTGCGCCAGCAGGAGGTGCTTCTGTGCCTGCTTGAAACGTACCGGTCTTGGTGTTGGCAAAAAGAGGTATGCCGCCGGGGCCAGCAATAACTTGCAGCTTGTCTTGACCCGCTTTGATTGCGTCGCTGGCCTTCATCATAAAAGCTTCAGCGGCTTCTTTACCGGGGAACACGTCAGGCGCCGAAAACGTATCGCCAAGCGCAGCCTTAGCCGCGCTTTGCCATTTAGACCATGCAGCCGCAGGATCAGCCGACGCCAGCACGCCCGGAAGTTGATCGCGGAAATGCTCGGCAACTTTTAACTGCCGCTCAAGCTGCGCAGTTTTGGCTTGTTCGCCGTATCGACCCGCGCGGGCTTCTTCAGCTCTCCGCGCAACATCTTCTTTAGCTAAAGTTGCTGCCGCAGTTACATAAGGCATTGCCGCAGCGCCGCCGATTGCCAACGCTTTTTGCCGGAACTCCGGCGAGTTCATGTCCACGCCGCTTTTCATGAGTTCGGCAAGCGCGTTCTGCTGCTGTTGCGTACGTTGAGCTTGCTGCATCTGCAATGCGTTAGTTTGAGCTTGCTGCATTTGCAGATAGTTTTTCAGCAAATCCGGCGCTTGAACGTATTGCTGCTGTGGGAGCGTAAAATTATAATCGACCATTACGTCCTCACAATTTGCTGGCTTTTATTGCGTCAATCAGATTGCTCTGGTTATACGCGCTAATGCCTGTATTAATCATATTATTGACAGCATTGCCGACGTTCATGTAACCCGCCGCCGTTGCGTTGCCGGCGCCCACCAGACCCGCGCCTGTATTGGCTGCGTTTGCTCCAGCGGCGTTGGTTACGACATTGGTCGCGTTTTGTCCGACGCCCAACAAGCTAAACAACGGGTTAATTTGATTAGAGCGATTGGTCTGATAGCGATTGAACGCGTTGGTGTATTCTTGGCTGGCAGCGCCCTGACCATAGTCGGTGATGCCTTTCAAAGTGGTGCCAGACCCCAGCAAACCTTTGGCAGCAGCAGAATTTTGAAGCGCCTTCATGCCCTGCTCAAGTCGGAAAGCATAGCCGGGATCAGCTTCAAAATCTTTCATGCTAAAGTCGCCAGCATATTTCCCGTAATTAGGGTCCGTGGCGCTAACATTAAGCCCTGAAGTGGCACCGGGGTTAATACCAAGAAGTGTCAAAAGCTTATTTTCAGCCGCAAGACCACCTTGACGGAATGGTTCCTGAAGCAGCTTTTGATCTTCATATGCTTTATTGCCTGCTTTAATAGCGGCATTAGCTGCGTTACTTTGCGCGTTTGCCGCTTTATTGGCGCTGTAAATAGACGCGCCTGCGCCAATAACGCCTGCCCCGATAGTTGCCGCCGCAACAGCCGAAATACCAAAAGTCATGGCGCGATCCTCTGCAATTCTTCGACAGACGCAATCAGACCGATTTCGTCGTAACTGGGCGCGATAAGTTCTGCTTCCATCTTATCCAAATTTTCTTCGCCTGTAAATTTGGTTGTATGGACCGTCACCCAGATAGTGTCTTCTTCAGCGTAAACGGCGCGCTTAAGCCCCGCTTCCGATACGAACACGCAAGGCGCTTCAAAATACTTAGGGCCAAATTCCGTCGAAACGGCCACGCGGCCTTTCATGATGAAGTTAAGATGTTCATGCCTGTGAATTTTACCGATAATGACTGTCCCTTTTGGGATGAACATTTGACGGGCGTAAGTACCGCAGCCGTATTCTTCATGGATCGGCGTATATGTGTGCGTAAGCGTGCAAGACGGTAACGCGTCCTCTTCCGGCTTTTCTTTTACAAAATCCAGCATAAAATCTTGCGCTTTCAAGATTTTTTCCCTGAACTGAACTTTGTCCAAAGTGTTAGCGTTGGTGAGGTCCTGCATTACGCCCCCGCATTTGGGTCTGTAAACGTGTTTGTAACGGGATTGTAGACAAATCCAATCGACACGTAATAGTCGTTTGGTAACATAACGGCTGTTGTGCCAACGGGCGCAACACAAGTTTCGTCCCAGACGATCAGATTGATGACCACCAAAGCATCGTTGAGAATCGCCGCCTTCATATTAGCTATACTCCCAGATACGGATCAAACCAGCAGCGCCCGCACCGCCTGCGCGAGTGGAGTTTGCGCCTGCGCCGGCTGAACCGTAAGCTGCGCCTGCGCCCGGCGTTCCGTTATAAACGGACTGACCGCCACCGCCAAAGAAAGACGCGCCGCCAACACCGCCAGGCCCTGTTGCCGCCGACGTAGACGCGCCGTTACCGCCGCCGCCGCCGGTTACGTTAAGGTCACCGTCTGTTGCCGTGCCGCCAGCGCCGCCAGCACCGCCAACGGTGTTTGAATATACGCCGCCGCTACCGCCGTTTGCTGTGACAGTCACCGCGCCAACCGTAAACGTGGTATTACCGCCAGCGCCGCCGCTGCCGGATGATGTACCAGCGGCGCCTGCTGCGCCGATAGCATATGTGTAAGCCGTAGCCGCAGTAACATCAAAAGTCTTGAACGCGTACGCGCCTGCCCCGCCACCACCGCCGGAACCCGCTGTGGCGTTAGCTCCCGCGCCGCCCCCGCCGCCGCCAACCATTTCAAGGACAATACGAACGCAAGCAGCCGGCGTCGTATATGTGGTACCTGTAGTTAAAATCTGCGGCGCACGAAGAAGTTTGCCGGAAACTACGGTTGAAGCCCAAGTCGTACCATTGCTAACCAATGCGTTGCCGCTTGTGCCGGGTGCAATCAACTGCATTGCAGCAATATTGTTGCCAAGCAAAACGTTGTTTGCGGTCAGTGTGCTACGCCCTGTACCACCGTCAGCCACCGCAATTGGCGCGGTCAAATTGTTAACAGTAGCGTTAACAACCGAACCGCCATATACAATGTTATTAAGAAGCTGGAACGTTGTGCCGTCGTACTGCACCCAAGTCAGCTTGCCCGCTTGAATGTCGCCTGCCGACAACGCCACGGTGCCATTTTTGGTAATGCTTTTAGCTGCCAAACCGTCGATGCTGAGCGTTGCCGCCGCAGTATTGGTGTTAGCTGCAACAAAACTATATGTTGCGCCCGCAGCGTAAGCGGTAATTGTCGGCGTAGCCGTAGCTGCAATCGTGTTTGTGCCGGTAATGCTACCCAACAAAGCATTGATGCTGTACGGATCATTGATAGGCGGCAGACCGTCATATGTGCCGATAAGCGTATCGGTAGAGGTTTTGACAATGAACTTATACAGCGTCCCGACTAGCATCCAAATTTCATTCGGGGTACGCCCTGCGGCGTCCAAAATAATTGGATTGGTGTTAGCAACGGTGCCCGCGCTGGTCGTATATGTCGCCAACGGCGTAGTGGTGCCAGCAGTATAGGTGTAGAGTTTGCCCCCCGACAACGGGTCGCCGTTATCGTCAAAGAACTGCGCCCCAGCGCCAGCAAAAGATGAAAGGTTATAGGCGGTCATGTCGGTCCTATACGATCTGAGCCACGGTCAGAATGACGCTGGGCGAGGCTGGATACGCGGGTGAGGTGCTTTCGGCATAGGTTGTAAGCTGAGCATACCCTAGCTTTGACAACCCGTATAGTTCGAAATTGTCACCAGCGGTAAGTTGAAGGAAAAAGTTGACGGCCAGAAGGTTACTTCCGGGTATGCCGCTATGCTTTTTAACAACCGTCATGGTGCTGGAGGTGTTTGGAATATCGGCGCCATTTTGGCGAAGCCAAATGATAATATCGTCGTCGTTAGTGGTGTTATTGTTTGTCAACTGAAACGTGGCAATAATGGTGTAAAGCCCCGTTTTTTCAATGTTAACTTTAGACCCGCCATTCGTAATGTTTCGTTCATACTGAATGGTGTCAAAATTTACTTTAGACGGTGTATCAGCCGCCCAACTGGTGCCCGTACTATCAGAATAGCCGGCGTAAGCCACTTCTATCCATTGCGGCATGTTGGTTGCGTCAGTCCCAAGATAGCAAGGGCTACCCGGAACCGCGAGCCTAGACAGCACGTTTGGCGCCGAAGCGTACAACAAGTCGCCGGTTTCATAGGTCGTAATGCCGGTACCGCCGCTTGTCGGGGGAACGGCGCCATCGCTTAAGCCGATAAAATTGTAGAGACTGCTAAAGAACCGAAACCATTGCCGCGAAGGTGTAGCCGTATCCGTAATCGGAACCCGCGAGGCCGGAATTTGGGTGTCGTTAAGCATTGGTCCCGCTCATTTCGATAAGCGCGCCCATGATATAAACCGGCACAGGGTCCGTGCCAGACACTTCGTATACACGGTCACGCAATTTCTGGGTCATGCCAAGCCGACGCCAAATGGCACGTCGGCCATACGCACCAATAGCACCCATAGAAACCCAATGCTCGCGGCTCCAAGTATGCCCGCCGTCATCTGACCAACGAAGCATAATTTGAGGGTCGCTGCCCTGCCCCGTGTTCAAGCCAACGCCCGTTTCGCAATCAAGTTGCAAACTATGGTTAGCCGTACGTTTCAGATTGTTTTGGCCGCTAGGAATTGCGCGCCATGAACGCAGCCACCGTTGGGTCTGATCGTCGTCAGCGTAAAAAGTCAAATCGTAAGTGTAGAGTTTGCCGTTCTGATAGTCACCGACGATCATTTCGTCGTTGAAAAACATCTGCATAGACGCACGTTGCCGCGTGAATTGGCCTAAGCTAAACCCGGCACGTTCATGCCAAGCTTGCGTTGCCACATCATAGACCCAAGTGGCGTTAGCCGACGGGAATGACAGCACATAAAACGCGTGGCCGTCCTGCTGATACGTATATGCCGTGGCATCAGAAATGTTTTCATATTGCTGAATTTGCCATTCAACAGCATGAGTGCTGATACGCAAACCGGTATAGCCTTGAGCGCGGTAAACAATGCCTTTACCGCGTGCGTCAGCGCCCAACCAAAAAAGACCGTTGTCAAGTTTGGCGACTGAGAATGTAGCCGCGCAGCCAATTTCGTTGACCGCGCCTTGGATACGCTGAAGCGGAAACGCAGCGTTGCCGGCGTTGTACCAGACTTCGACTGAGTTTGTACCAAACAGCCAAACTTCAGAATGGTCCACAATAGACGACACAAGATTGTCTGGGTCGCCTTCCGCGCTGGCAAAATCTAACGGATCAATGGACGTGCCATCCAACAGTGTCGTAACCCAAACACGCTGGCTGTTAGGCTGGATAAAGACGAAATATCCATCCAAATATGAAACCGTTAGCGCGCCGGGAAAATCAACGTCCGTGATTTGTTTGAACACCAACGTAGAGTTGTTGTAAATGTAACTAGGACCGTTACAGGCGATAAAAAGCTGCGTGCCGTTGTCTGCCATAGAGACGGGCCCGTCATTGGCAATGGCCCCAAGCGCCACCGTTTTGTATGCCGAGTCCATCTTATAAAGCATGTTGCCGGAAGCAATATATGAGTAGCCACCATAAGAATGGAGCCCGCGAATAGGGCCGTTGCCAACAGTCGTCAAAAGACGCAAGCCCGGCGCGCGTTGCAAAAAGGCGGCTTCTTTTCCACCTTCAGGAACGATCTCAGGAAAGAGATTAACCATGCGGTTATCCGCAGCGTTGACGCTGCGGGCCACATAGCTACTGCCAAGAATGGGCGACTTCATCAGTAGTTACCGGCAAAAATGTTGAACCGCTGACGCGTGCCAACAATGCTGTAAGGCAGCGACATGATGTCGTCAGGATTGTTGATGCGCTTCAGATTGCGTTTTGAAGACATAGCAATACGCATCACGGTAGGCGTTGGTTCCACGCCAAACTCCGGTGCTAATTCGCAAGCCAGATTGTACCGAAAAGCACGCAGATAGCCGGGCGGGAACGCAAGCGTTGTGGACAACAATGCCGGCTGGGTCAGCTCTTCCACAGAAACGAAATGCCATTCCAGAAGCTTAGTGGGCACCGGATAGACATACATTTCGATGTCTGGGTAGCTCATATTTACCCAGATTACCTGTGGATAAGTACTGGTTACCGTTTTAACGGCAATACCGTCGTATTGTTGCTGATTGATGATTTTAATACCAAACGAAACGCCGTTGGTCGGGTCTTTGAAATATGTCGAGTCATCCAACAAGATTGGACGATTGCCGACAAAATCACCTGTAGGGCCAAGAGTGCGCGATCTAGCGTAAGGAGGCCAGCTAAATACTTGGTCTTGAGTGGAGAATACGGACAGACGTTCCGTGTTCCACGAGTCAATCATTTGGTTGAGCGCGGTCAGCGCGTCATTTGACGTTTCTGCAGAGGGCGTCTCACCTTCAGCCAAAACGCCAAGAAGACGCAGCGCACCGTTAATCTGATCGCCTGCTGTCGTCATTGGTCGCTAGTCCCTCGTTTGCTGGCCGTCTTCCCCGCCGCCTATGTACCAATTGATTGCCAGCTATTGCTGGTTCGGACGGATCGCCGGGAGTATAGCGCGTCCATCCGCTTTCTTCATCAAAAATAGCCTCTTCTTCCATAAAAGCAATTTTAGTTCCGTGATCGGGATGCTTCAGGTAGATGTTGGGCATATTAAACCTTTAAAAGTTGGCCCCTGCCGAAGCAGGGGCCATTTTTCTTACGAAATGGCGTACAGTGCCCAAGAACCGTCCGCAACTTTGCGCGCACGGAAAGACCGCACAGTACCCGCCGTAGCCGCAATGGTCATAAGACCCTGCGAACCGCTAGAGCCAATGCTCCAGCCGGTGTTGGTGGTCACGGTGATGACGCCCGCTGTCGTCGTGTTGATGACGCGGAAATCAAACGTAGAACCAGCTTTAGCGTTGCTGAGCGAAGCATCCAGATCGGTTGCCAACGGCAGCGTGTAAGCGGCAGTCGTCGTCGGCGTACCGATAATGATGCCATTGGTGAGTTGAGCAACAGTCAGCGTGGCGCTGTCAGTTGCAGTGGCCGGTGCAGCAGCAACGGAAAGCTTGACTTCATTCAAGTTGCCATCATTGAACTGATAACCGCCACCAACGGAAGGAAGAGCCATTGTTTTATACTCCTGAAAGAGAGGATAAAGCCCCCGGCGAACCGGGGGCTAAAAGAATTAACCCCAGAGGCGGCAAGCCATCGGAGCGCGGATTACGTTGTAACCGTACAGAACGTCAATACGGCAAGGCATACGGTCGTTGTTGATGTCATACTGACGGACAACGCGGAGCGAAATGCCGTTGTGAACCTGACGCGAAGCCATATCGACACCCTGCGGAAGCAGAAGGTCGGCGGTGGCGAAAGTGATCGCGTCCTTGTGGTAAACAAGGTTCTGCGGGTAGTAGGTGCTGGCAGCGCCCAAGAGCGTAACAGCAGCATCAGCCTGCGGGAACGAATCGACAGTTGCGAGAGCGTTTGCCGAAGTGTAGATCGCCGGCGAGAACGTGACG
>Ga0209296_1002351_pt1 | contig 13670 bp, 21 predicted proteins | sample S_130206_EF_Meta_FD_187319 | JGI IMG/M metagenome (GOLD analysis project Ga0209296, IMG submission 187319) | Freshwater microbial communities from Lake Simoncouche, Canada to study carbon cycling - S_130206_EF_MetaG (SPAdes) (version 2) | ecosystem: Environmental > Aquatic > Freshwater > Lake ...
CTGCCTTGATGCTTGCATCTAGGTACTGTGATGATGTTAAAGGTGCTACGCGCTCTTTAACTTGGAGATTTGCTACAACAGTTGGGCGAGCGGCTTCAACAGCCGTTGCCTCAACTTCTGGTGCTGCTACGGTGTCTGGAGTATTTTCCACGACCGCCTCGCTTTCTGTTGGTGTGATTGGTTCAGCTGGAAGTTCTACTTCCTCTGCTGCGATCTCTAGAACTTGTGCTGACGCGAACGCTGGCTGGGTTACTAGAGAAACTTCTTTTAGTTTTGCTGATGAAACAACAATGTGTCCATCGCGTGAAGGCTTTGATGCGATAACTTCTGCGCCTACTGAAAGACCGGAGACCAAGCCTTCTTGAGCCATGATCAACGCATCGTTACCGCCGGTTGACTTGCTTAACTTGAAAGTTGCATAGATGCCATCTGGACGAACTGTCGCTGTGATCATGCGACCGATTGGTTTCTTAATATCATGCTGAGACAGCAACTTAATTTTGGAAGGATCATCAATTTCAATCGATCCCGCTTCAAAGACTACGCCGCCCATATTGGTGTTACCGACTTCGCCAGTTCCCATAGGTACGATCTTGCCACTTATTTCGCGGCGTTCCTCGCTGCACTCGATTGAGGCTGCTTCGATGATTAGTTCTTGCATTAACTTATTCCTTCGCTTCCGTTAGGAGTTAAATCTGTCATTGCCATTGCTTGTTCAGTTGTAATAAGTCCAAGGCTGAGTAACTTTTCAAGAACTTGGATCTCGACTAGCGGATCTTGCTTTAGGAATGTGTCGCCAACGCAGAACTTGACTTCATGGCCAGCAGTTGAAATATCGTCCATTGATAGACGAGCTTGAATAGCCTGAACGTAAGGTTCGATAGATAGCGCATAAAATTGCTTGCGCTCGTCTTGGACGTTGGCATAAGTCATTGTTGTGTTTTGATCAGCTGAAAGGTAATAAGCGGGGACGTTCATTGCGCGAGCAATTTGAGTGCTGAGGTTTTGAACTGCCTCGTTATACATCATATCTTTAGGCGAGAATGAGACTGGAGAATAATCAAGCGTTGAAGTTAAATAAGCAGTTGAGTTATTCTGACGAGCGCGTTTCCATGCTGAAATTAAACCTTGAACTTCGTTAGGCGGCAGATCAGCCCCCGAGTTCTTGAGAAAGCCAGCCGGTTGGGGATTTGCAGAATTGAGAGCTGCTGCGCGATCTACATCGATCGCTGCTTGGATAGTGCGACCAGAACGATCCAATACACCTTCATCAAAACCTTGTATGGTGACAATATCGTTCATTGAGACTGGGTTCATGTCCATGTAGTACTGCGTAACCATTATGCCTTCAAGATCGGTTGTAAAGGTTATGCGAGAGTTAGCCACCCACTCGAAAGATGCTGGACGTCCGTCCTCGGCATAACGCTCAGTTATGAGAAGGTAACTAACTCCGTAAAATAGAAGTGAGTCAACAATCCAACTTAAAGTTATGAAAGATGGTTGGTTCTTTGATAATTGCTTTATCCATCGAGGTGGCGCAATAACTTCGCCGGTCGATGTTTTGTAATACTCAAGTGGGATAGATGCAACAGTCCCGCAGATCAAGTTACGAGCGCGAGCGACAGAAGGAACTGTCATGGCGTCGTGGCGGGAGACTCTTGCGACGATCGCATTGTAAAGGCTGGGCATATTCTCGCCCATGACCTGTGGCGCGTATTGCGCTTCGATTACTTTTGGCTTGCGATCGAATATACCCATAGGGTGCAATTATACACTACATGTAGGTCAATCCGTGTAGATAGCCGCTACCTGTTGTGGCTTCATTAACATTGAGACAACCATTGCCAAAGCAATTGGTGCAGATATATCACCAGCAGACTTTCGCTTCACAATTCTCCAAGCGGCATCATTTACCTTAGCTGCGCAGTTATTCATCTGCTGAATTAAGTTCGCTTGCCCATTGTGAACGACTTTGTGAGTGATCAATCCGTTTAGCAAGTCTCCGCAAGCCTGATAGAACTGCTGCCCTGATATGTCCTGAGTTATGCAGCCCGCATTTGATAACTTGTCTGCAATCGTCTGGGTTGCGTACTTGTCAAAGCAAATTTGGCGAGGGCGAAACTGATCAGCCCAGCCTTTAATATCGGCTGCAATCTTTAGATCATCGACTGAGATAGCGCTCTCCCAAGTTTGCAAGATGCCGACACCGATTCGTCCATCGGGGAGTAATTGTCCGGCAACTAGCGAAGCGTTGCGTCGAGATGGTGATACGTCAAAGCCAAAGACTGTGTATCCACCAACTGGGATTTGTAACTCGCTATCGCTAGTTTCCTCAAGTATTCCATGCGGCCATGGAGATGAAAGGCTGTCGATCCATTGGCAAAGCAATTCTGTGCGAGTGTTTTCTATTGGGCTAGTTGCCACGCTTTCCTCAAGCGTCTCTAACGTTACAAGATAACCCATAGCAGGATTAGCAAGTGCCCACGCTTTAGGATCATCAATCTTGCAATATTGAGGTGCTGAGTATTCGTAGAAGCCAAAGGACTTTGGCGGATTATCTAAGGCTCGTTCTCGCAGCTGGTTAAGTACAACGCTGAAAGCATCGCCAGCATTAGAAGTTAAGAATGTGTGCGCATTGGCTCTGGCTCTAGTTACCGGCATTGCTGCTCGGTATCCGTCCTCTGACCATTCTCGGATTTCATCGAGGAACAGCGCATCTGCGGATCGACCTCGCGCTCCGTCTCTAGTAGCTGCTACAACATCAAGTCTGCGACCGTCTTTCATCTCAATCGACTCTGTGCCGTTTGCGTATCTGATCTGCTTGACCAGTTGCATAAGGTTTTCGTTATTCTCAAAGACATGAGCGACTTGGCGAAAGGTATCAAGTGCCATCGAGCGATTAGATGAAGCAATGATCACGTTCTTGCTATCCCATTTGATCAAGTGAGCAAGGATCAGCATTCGAGTTAGATGCGTCTTACCATTCTGCCGAGCGACCAGAATTAGGTTCGTCTTGCGTATCCAGTTGCCTTTCTTGTCTATTCTGAGCATGTCTCGCAGCACAAACTCCTGCCAAGGCAATAGCGGCAGTTCAATTAACTTAGCGAGTTCAATTACATCATCGACCTTAGAAGCGCCCTTTAAGTAAGGACTGTGAAGCCTCGGTTCAGTTGCCCCTCGTAAGGCTTTGGATCGCTTGGCAGCCATCGGGTTAATCTTGCACTGGTCTGGCTGTGAATGGACTGTCTTGGGCTATTTCGGAGCGTGTCGGAGAGAGGAAGCCAGAAAAGACAGGGGGGGTAGACTGCCTACCTAAAAAAACGCCTTGATTTCGGCTGCCCTTGGCGCTGTTGCATGACTGGCAACAAGCAACTGCGTTATCGAATGACACTACCAGATCAGGCGCTTTGCTAATTGGAATAATGTGATCGACTGTTGCTGCTGGCTGTTGGCAATAGAAACATGACCATTGATCCCTTGCCAATACCTTTAGGCGAAAGGCTTTGTAATCTCTTGTTAACCTTGGATCACCACGCTTTGCCATTACTGCCAACCTTTAGTCTTTAGGTGATGTAGTGCCTTGCAATAGTCCGGTATCTCATAATCAAGACCATATCGATTAGATACATAATACCAATAGATGTAGAACTGATAGTCATAAGGCTTATTTTGCATAGACTTAGTACGCATTTGATAGTAACCATAATGTGATCCGTTAACTGCATCGATCTTCCATCGAGACTCTCGATATACGATCTCGTTATGGCATTGATATTGCTTATCTGTTAGCTGCTGATTGGCTAATACTTTTAATGATTTAATAGCATCTAATTGAGCCTCTGCTGACTGAGTTCCACTCAGACATAGGACTCCCACTAACACTCCAGCAACCCACCGCGATGCGCCTTTCAGTCGCGGCGTGAGCCCTTGAGGGGCTCTTGCTAAGAGTGTACTCGCCATGTCAAGCATGTGTATAACATGGGCGTGGCGTAAGCACGAAGTAAAGTCTTGCCCCTTACTTATCCACAGGTGTGCATAACTACTTGTCCGTAGAATAGAAACCAGTTCCCTTAAACGATATACCAAATGACGAATAGATTTTACGCATCGGTTCATGACAAAAGCCGCATTCAACATCGTGTGGTTCATTGATCTTTAACTCCTTCTCGTAGCGAAGGTTGGCTTCGCATCGATCATTAGTACATTCGAATTCGTAGATGGGCATTACTTGGCAACTCCGTGCATTGTCTGAATATGGTTTAGCATCATTCTGCTAACTTCTTTCTGACCCAAGAAGCCGTAAGCCGATAACAACGAATAACCGCAGAAGCACGTGTGTGCAGCCTTTGGAAGAATATTTCTTTCATCACCGGCTTTAGGCATTTATTGATCCTCTCGACAGAACTGGCATCTTTCGCCAAGTGCATATACGCCACAATCTAAACATCGAGTGATGTCTTTATCCTCGACAACATCTTTGCGCTTGTCATAACCAGCAGCTACGAGTAACTCCACCAGATCGCCTAGGCGGAGCATGGCAACGTATTCCTCACAACGTTCACCTTGTCCATTAAGCCTAAAGCAAGCGAACCCCAATAAGCCGCTCTTGGCTGTCCTAGTTTCGATCTGGCGGAGTGTTCCCGAGACATCGAGTCCTGTGCGCGCTTTTACCTCGCAGTCGAACGGGACATTGAGAATGTCGCGCCCATTACCTCGACCAACTACAGCACCTTCCCACCAGCGCCGTAGATATTCTGCTACTACACGCTCTGTACGAAAGCCTCGATGTTTACGGCTTTGACTCATTGACAGCGTGGCACTTCTTGCATGACCAAGTAATCGCTTGACCTTCGACCCAGAATGCTAGTTCTATAGTTGGTACAGGCTCGTTGCATAGATGGCACAATATCCTAACTTGCAGCGCATTGAGCATCTCACGCGCCTTTGCCTTCTCGTAAAGTTCATCGTCGCTTGGGAACTTTTCCCATTCACCATCTTGATTTAAGAACTGTAGCGTCATGCTCGATCCTCCTGTGGCCGCCAACTTCCGTCTGGTGCAATGCGATACCAAATAACATCTTTGCAGGCATAACAATTAAAGTTAGCCCAAGGTTGTTTATTCTTACTGCTCACTCCTGTTTTCCAAGTCATCGGCTTATGATCATGGCAGTTGCGGCACAAGGGAATGTCTTTGTCGATCTTGACTGCACCTAATACATCTTGCACTAACGCAACTGCCTCAGCTGCTGTGCCCGCCGGTGCGACTGCCTTGACTGTCCAAGGATCGTCCTCAACAGGAGTAATGATCTTGTCGCTTAACTTCTCTGCAAAAGGCTTTGGTTCAGTTGCTTTGACTTTAGACATCTCCTCGCGGCTAGGACGTTTGCCCTTCGAAGCATAACCTGCGTTAGCCAATGCACGCCCGATCGCACTTGTTTCGCAGTTCTCAAGAGCTGACGTAGAGTTAACTCCTCGAGTACTGACGGTTTCCTCTGCAAAGCCAGTTGTCCAAGCCTGTGCATCCACTTCAGTTCGATAAATAGCAGCCTTAACAATAAATCGCTGCAACGTTGACTCAACCAAAGAAGTATCAATTCGACCATCTGGGTGTTCCTTCCAGAACTTAGTTAGGCGTTCTTCAACTGTCTCGTAATCCTCAAGATTAAACATAGAGTTCATTCTCCTCAGTATGTAATTGTCCGGCAATGGCTAGGTAAGCAACTGCATCGACATAGGTATCGACCTTTGCTGTCTCCATGCTTCTGGCTATTTTGACAAGTGCCATGCACGTTGCAACTTGATAATCTGTAATTGGCATCTCCAGATAACTTGACCAGAGAGCTGCTGTTCTTGCCATATTGTCTGACGGATGACCGTAATCGAGACCACGATCTTGGATTGTTGCTCTTGCTTCGTTGAGGTAATCACGAGCCATCATGCCCGTACCTTGTCGATCGCTTCGTATTGCTTGCGTACTGCTTTGCGACCAGTTAAGTAACCATCGCGATGACCAGTCTTGTAACCGATGAACCAAGTCGTGACGCATAACGCCAAGATCAGTAGTTGTGCTATAGACATTTAGTGCCCTTCTGCTGCGCCCTTCGCAGCTTCTTGGCATAAGTGTTGCATAAATATCAGACAGTATTGCGGTATCTTGTATAACGAAACGGTAACAATTCTGTCTCATCTACCGCATCGTCGATTGTTCGCTTGATGTCGTTATCTAGATCGTCCATAGCGACGCCCATGCACAACAAATGTGCCATCCTTTTCTAGGTTAACTAAGGTCACTTGAGTATCCTCAACTAGCACAAAAGCTTGCTGCCAGTTAAAAGTACCCTTCGTATAACCCGCCTTGCGCACGTCCATTAGATGCCCGCCTTCTACTCCACGCAAGATGCGCCCTATTTTGCCCCCAGAAGCCTCTGTAAAGGCAGACATTCCCGCTCTGTGAGTGTGACCACAGACTACGCTTAAACCGTGCCTACGAGCCGCTCCAAGGGCTGTAAGACCCGCGTTAGGGTTAATCCCCTGCTCATCGCCGTGGACGGCTACCCAGCCCTTCTGGAAGGCGTAAGGCTTCTTGTGATAGGTAATGCCTAGTTCATCTAGTTTTAGAAACTTCTCAAAGCGTAACTCGGGCAATGCTAAGAATGCCGGTATTTTTTTCATAATTACGTTATACAGGCGATCTGTGTGATTGCTTCTAATCATGTGCGCTTCTTTTGAATGCTCTACTAAAGACCAGAGAACTTCTACTGCTTGATCTCGATCATCTCCGAGAGTCTGCTCGAACCAGCCCGGCATTCCTTCTGTCCATCGGCTGATCTGTGGGAGATCGATTTCATCTCCCAAAGTAATAACGCTATCGGGGCGGTAAGCCTTAATAAAACTTGCAACATTTCTTACAGCTACTTCATCGTGGTAGGGAACTTGTAGATCGGGAACGATTACAGTTCTTTTCATTGTTAATCCTCATCGTCATCGTCATAGGGGATGCGGTCGGGAAGCAAGGGCAACCAATTAGGTGCTGGCAATATGGTTGCTGGATAAGTAGCAGGTTCTAAGAGAATGCACAATGCAGTTTCAACATCAAACCCAGCCCTGCGAAGTGATTTGTAATACTCATTTAGCCCGATGCAGTACTGATCGAGCATAGAGTAAGCCTCTAAGTCGATAGCCTTTTTACGCGCCATGAGATAAGTGTTACTTACGCAACATCTCGATAATCGTATCGACACGCGCTTCGAGTCGATTAACTTGATCTTTTATAGATGAACCACTATTGGGCTTCAACTCCGCTAAATAGTGTTTGATCATGAACTGGAGCATCGCAGTAATGCCACCCAGAACCGTTACGATCGCTACTACAAGAGCAGCATAATCTTGAGGACTCATTTTCTAGGCGTGGCATAACCGAAAACGCCCGCAACTATTGAACCAAGAATTGCTCGGTAATCAAGTGAGAAGTTAGAAGTAGTGCCCCATACTGCTAAGAATGCTCCAATAGAGATTATTGCTGGGTGCTTCATGTTCATGTAGTTGCTCCTAGTAGTGGGATAAAAAAGAACGAACCGTCCTCATCACCTTTGCTAGTAAAAGATACGTGGCAATGATGGCGGTGCTGATTGATGCCTGTATAAGTTCTCCAACGCCAGACGCTTTTAGCGGACGCGATCTTGCCGTCAAAGATGATGTAGCTGATGCGTTTATCAGACTTTGCCAGCTGACGAAGTTGATCTGCCACATCGGGCATGATGTCGGGCTTGGGTTTGCCGGATAGATCGCGGTCAACATCAATGGCACGAACCCAGCCTTGCTCATCTGGATTATGGTCAGACTTACGAGCTGAGTGCCGACTATCACCGATCCAGCCGTCCGAGGTACGATCACGATCGCTGAAGCAGTCATCGAACTGTTCACGAAGTTGCACGCCTGCTTTGCATAACTTTGGTTTCATGCAAGTAATAAAGCGGCTTCTTCAGCAGTAATGCCTAAGCGTTCAAGTAATGCGGCTTTAGCTGCTGCCTTTACCTGTTGTTCTGCTTCGATTGCAGCCTGTGCATCCAAGCCTGCTTGGTACTTAGCCGCTTCATCGTCAGTCATATCACGCACTTCGTCATCAATTTGTATTTTAAGTTTTGTCATTTATTCATCCTTAACTGTTTTGGTATCCATAAACGCGGATTGTTCCACCTGTAATTGTGCCTGTACTCGTGGTTAGCGTAAATGCCGTGTATTGAGTTGTATCTGCTAAATAGCCTTGTGGATAATAGATTTCATTAGTGCTGGAACTACCAGCAGCAAATCCTACAAAGTGAGTATTTTTTGCAAGATTTGGACTTTGCAACTCAAAATTGCCAGTAAGTGAATTAGTGCTGCCTAGACCTGCTCCATAAAAACTGGCTGTATTTGAACCATTTGACCCGCCAACGGTTGACACAGAATAAAGCGCGTTAATTTGAAATCTGTAATAGCCTGTGCTTGTTGATCCTAAAGTTAAATTTAGGACATTGTTTGCGCTTGCGACGCCACCGGATACTGTTATTTTGTAGTTATCATAAGTTGAACTAAACGCAGAAGTTACTGCAACGCTTGATACTGCTGAGCCTATTGTTTGGGTTTTTACCAAAGTCAATCCGCTAGTTGAAGTAGCACCGACAGCGACCCAAGCCGATCCTGAATAATACTCAGTTGAGTTGGTGTCCTTTAGATAGGAAATCATGCCCTCAGCCAAGACGCTTGCCAAAGCAGTAGTTCGAGCGGCAGCATCGGCAAAGACCATGACGGTCTGCTCCTGAAGGTAATTATTTACCTGCGCGGCGGTAAGAACATCACCTGTCGCGTAAAGTTTGTATCCTGCACCTGCCATTATTTTCTCCTAATATGCCAAGACCGAGGTATCGATTATACCTTGGACTGAGCTGTTTAATGTGAACCCATCGGTTATAGGCTCAAGGGTTGTCATTGTTACCTGCATCTGATTTGGTGTGATATTCCAAGCAAAACCTTGGCATTGTAGTGTTTTAACTATTGTAGATCCGTCTGGCTGTATGTTTGTGATTTTAAGCGGCGTAAAGTAATCAATCCCAAGGATTGTTCCAGTTGGTACAGAGGGATCTTGCAGATCAACAGTCATAGCATCGATACGGATAGTTGTCTCTTGTCTAGTTGCCACATATATCTTGGCAATGTTAAGAGTATCTGCGTCGGTCTGTGCCACTAAGTTTTCTTGGTTTAACTGGTGAGGGAAGTACTTGGCGATCGAGGTTGCATTCTCTGAGACTTGCTGAGTTCCGCCTACTCGGGTCATGCCAGCAGAATTGATGATTAACTTGTCATCAAAAGCAAAGACTAGGTTTGCGTAAGGAATGCCACCAGTCTGATTAAACTCAATAGGTGTCGCACTAGCTGAAGTGATTGTATTTGATCGGTTTTTAAAGATAGCTGTTCCTGAGCCGTTAAAATAGAATGCGCCTTGTTCCGAGAAAGCCGCATTGAAGATGGCATCTAGGGCAGTTCTAGAGGTTGCTGGGTCTGCAATACAGGTTGTCGCGCCTGTGTCCAAGGTTCTCATACTTGCTGGAAATGACACTTGATCAAGGATTTTGCCAATGCGAGTGCCGGTATCTTGCCCTGCTGTTGCGCTGGCAACCGTAGTAACTGTCGCTTGTTGCATAAGCCTTAAAGCATCCGAACACACAATATCAACGTAACCCAATTCCTGACCTTGAGGATAAGTGTAAAGATACTCTGTTGTATAACCTGAAAATAGAAAATAAGAAGTCCCAGCAAAGGTAGCCGCTACACGTAACTTACGGAGAGGTGTAAGGAATGGATAATAAACTGAGTTTACGTTCTGAGGATTCCATGAGCCGTCTGTGTCAATAACTCGAACTGTGCAAGTCCCAGCTTCATATTGATCGCGCATGATATTACGACCTCGACGAATGCTGATCTGACGAACTTCTGGAGTTAAGTCAACAACCTTGTTAAGAGTTTCAGAACCTAAAGTGCCAGTGCCGAGCAAACCGTATTTGGAATCACCCAAAGTTAGAGGGTAGCCGAATGTCGCTCCCGACGAGAAGTCGAAAGATACAGTGATCTGAGCAGGTAAACTCATCCTGCGAACGAGCCTTTAAGTCTGCCGATAGCAGATGGAGAACCTGAAAGAGAACGGTTTAGAAGGCCGTTAGATATGGCATCAATTAGATCGCCTTCAGATACTACTGATCCGCCTACATAGACATTAACGTTACCTGCTGCATCTGCTCGAACGCTTGTCGCTCCGCCACCGTAAGAGCTGGTTATGGCATCGATCGCCGCTCCGTTGTAACTTGGAATTACTGGTGATCCTTCTCCGGCTGTCTTTGGTGTAATGCTCGCAATACGTCGAGCCTGAGCCTCGATCATGTCGAGATAAGAAGCCCATGCTGAAAATGGATTGCTTGCTTTTGGTAAGTCTGAAAGATAGGCAGTTAACTGACTAGTCAATCCTTGAGCCTTGGCAATTTCACCAGCAAGTTTAGAAGCCTCAGAAGTATTGCCGGTCAAGATTGCTAGTTGCAGTTCTAGGCGCTTGCGTTCTTCATCTGTAATCTTGCCCTTAAGAGCTGCGATAATCTGAGTCTGCTCAACATCAAATAAAGTTCCAGCCTTTTGAAGTGCTGTCTGTTCTTTAATTGCCGCTGTATTTTTCTTAGTTAAAGCGGCTTGCTCTTTGGCTCGCTTTGCTGCTGCTTTTTCTGCTGCCGCCTTAGATAATTCTGCTGCAACCGCAGGAGTAATAGTTGCCTTTGCTTTAGGTTTAGCAAAAATGCCCGGTATTTTTGTAAACTGTAAATTCAGTATTGTGTCTAGCAACTTGAATGCTTTGGCAGTATTAGTAGCAAAGGACGACATGGCATTAGCGGCGTTATCTATCTTTGTAATGATGTTATCAAGTCCACCTTGGCCGCCACCGCCTAAAATTGATAGCGCATCGACTAAACCTTTACCGATAGTTTCTTGAGCGTTTTTGCTGGCAACCGTTAATTTATCAAACGAACCAGCATAAGTATTAACTGCAATTTGAGCCTGTCCACCAAATAGATCGTTAATTCTTGTCTGAACTTCCTCAAAGGACATCGCTTTAAGTTGTGCCTGAGTTAGTCCTATGCCGTACTTAGCAAGTGCGCGAGTCTGACCTACATAGCCTTTAGAAAGATCACCGGCAACGGATACAACATCTTGACCACTAGCTGCTGAAAGATCAAGTGCCGTTTTAAGCAAAGATTGAGACTTAGCAACATCACCTGTAGTAGTTAATAAACGTTGAAAGGCTGGGCGAAGTTGATCATCAAGTACGCCAAATTGCTTTTCTAGATCCGCAATGAATGTGCGGACTGAAGGATCCGCAAATGCCAAGCCTAGGTTATCGAGTGATTTGCTGAGAGTTCTGGCTGCTTTGTCATCTGCTGCAAAGGCTTTGGCTGCACTAAACGCTCTGCGCCCTAATTGCTGGGCTGTAAATAATCCTAGGTAAGACTTAGCGAGTGTTTTAACCTGATTGTTAAGTCCAATCGTTGACTTAGCGGCATCGTTAAAAGCCTTCTTGCCAGAGAATACCGAAGCAATATCAATCTTTAGATCAGCCATTATTTAACACCAGTTCTTGCTCTAAACTTGTCTGCTGAACCCTCAATGGCTTTAACCACTGCGGCAGTAACTTTTCCTTGATCCTCTGAGAATGCTCTAAAGATTACGCGACCAGTCATTTTGCGAGTTGATCTGCCTACTTGACCTTCTTGACGTGGCCGAGCATTGACCAATGACCCAAGTGCATTGGCGCGAGCAATAAATTGCCTGCCAGCGTTAGGATTGAGAGATTTGTTAACTTTGTTAGACGTATCGATATAGTCGCTATAAATACCTCTAGTCGATGCCTGAGAAGGTTGACCATTAGGGTTCTTGCGGCCTGATGTCTCATAGATAGCACCACCGGCAGAACTGTTAATAATGCGAGCCAAAGATACAAAACCACGTTTATTAGGTCGTGATGGACTAATTGAGTATTTAACTCCACGTTTTGCTTCTGTTTGATCATATTTAGGAAAATGGCGATAATTAGTTGACTCAGTTGATGAGGATGCTTTTGTCCAACCAGACAACATTGAGTCTGAAGCTGGCATGAAGCCGCGAGCCTTATTAGTAATTGGATTAAGTGCAGCAGCCATCTCTTTATTTGTTTGCTTGGCTAGATCAGGCTCAAACTGCTTTAGGGCTTTACGAAGTTTGTCTGCGCCTTTGAGTTCGACTGGCATCGCTCTGCTCCTTTGCTCTGTCCTTCAGGGCTTGAAGTAAAGTCCTGAACATTGTGTGATCTAGTTCAATTAAAGTTTGGGGCGAGAATCCTGTCTCGAGCGATAGTCTCGCAACGAGATAGGTGAAGGACTCTCGCGTTACTCCAAAGGGTCATCGTCTAAGACCTCAACTCGCGTCAATGTCTCGAGGAATGACTCTCCGAAGGGTTTAACGGTTTCACCCGACCGACGGATTGCTTCCCAGCAGAGCCAATAAACATCGGTCTGCTTTTCATCATCTCTAAAGGCTTTGTGGAAGCCCTTCTTTGCATATTGCTCGAAGGCGTACTCGATCGCCGGAGTGATCTGGTACTCGTTAACGCTTCCGTCTGCCCTTGTAACCTTTAGTTTTGCCATGCTTTTGCCCCTTAGTTAGTTATTACGCTGTTGTGATTGCGACTGTGCCGTTGACTGTCCAAGTTACTGACTGTGTGCCAAGATCGCTAACAGCACCGTTGATGTCGGTTGTGTTGTTTACTAGGCATGTCATTGTGTAAAGAGGGTTTGTCGCTGATGTAGCAGCTGAAGTCTGCTTTAGAGTTACTGTTACTGAAGTTCCCCAAGCGGCCTGCAAAGTTGCGAGAACGTTTGCTGATGCTGTGTCGTTTAGGAAGTCAATAGTCAATGATGATGCTTCCAAGCCCTTAACAAACTTGTGGCCGCTATCGCCCATTGCTGTAACTTCGAGTTCATCGAATGATCGGTTAAGCGTTACTGATGTAACGTGGTCAGAGAGGGCAACCGAGTTAACAGTAACCACTACTCCATTGTTTAGAAATACTGCCATTTGGTTTATTCCTCGTCTTTCTTATTAGATGGTTTTGGTGTTGCTTGAGCGGTCTGACCAATCTTGATCAGGAACGCTTCGTTTTCTTTTTCCCATTCATTCATGGTTAACTCCAACTCGTTAGGACTGATACTTGCATTGAGCAAGTAAGTAGATCGCCAGTAGCAGCATTGAGAACACTAGGTGCGCTCACGTCTCCTACATTATAGACGATCGAGGAAGCCGCTAACTTGCCAAAGACAGCAACTAGCATCTCCTCAATTCCATTTAGGTTGCCTTCATTATCTAGCAAAGGCACGAATATATTGATATTAAAATTGGCTAAAGGTGAGATTGTGGCGCGACCGTTGTTGTTGGGTGTTACGTAAGGATCTGCCGGTGAGATGACTACGCTGTTAACGATTGGCGTAGCTGGTGGAAAAGCAAAGGTAGAATAAAGAGTGTTATCAACTAAAGCTGCTGCAATAGTGGCGCGAAGTGTTGTAATGGCTGCGGTCATGGTTAGCCAACCATCGAGCGCGGATCTAGGTAAGGCGCAATTA
>Ga0209296_1002352_pt1 | contig 13663 bp, 6 predicted proteins | sample S_130206_EF_Meta_FD_187319 | JGI IMG/M metagenome (GOLD analysis project Ga0209296, IMG submission 187319) | Freshwater microbial communities from Lake Simoncouche, Canada to study carbon cycling - S_130206_EF_MetaG (SPAdes) (version 2) | ecosystem: Environmental > Aquatic > Freshwater > Lake ...
TTCTTTCTAAGGAATGCAACACACTTGGTATACCACTTGAGAAGGTAAAGAATTACTGGCACAAGGGTAAGCACTTCTCAATTAATGTAGGTAACAATAAGCCGTTAGACTACAACGACATCAAAGAGTCAATCGTTGAAGAGATGCGTACCTACGCACCACTATACCCAAACATCCAAAGAATACATGATAGTGAAGGATACCTGCTGGTCATCGACCCGGCTGACGTTCACATTGGAAAGCTCGCAAGCTCATTCGAGACAGGTGAGGAATATAATAACCAGATTGCTGTTGCCAGAGTAAAAGAAGGCGTTCAGGGCATATTAAATAAGTGTGCAGGTTTTAAGCTTGACAAGATCTTATTCATTGGCGGCAACGACATATTACACATTGACACGCCCAAGCGCACAACAACTGCCGGCACATCACAAGATACTGATGGGATGTGGTATGATAACTTCTTGATTGCTAAGACATTATACATTGAGGTACTTGAGATGCTTGTGAGCGTTGCTGACGTGCACTTTACGTTTAATCCGTCTAACCATGACTATACCAATGGGTTCTTCTTGGCTGACGTGATACAAAGTTGGTTTAGAAACTGCGACAACATCACATTTGATTGCTCGATAGCGCATCGCAAGTACTATAGATACCACAATAATCTTATTGGGACCACGCATGGCGATGGCGCAAAGAATTCTGACCTGCCGTTATTGATGGCGCATGAGGATCCTCAAGGTTGGGCAATTTGTAAGCATAGATATATTTATACGCACCACGTACACCATAAGACTTCTAAAGACTATATTGGTGTCACTGTAGAGAGTTTGCGCTCTCCGTCAGGCACAGACAGCTGGCATAGCCGTAATGGCTACACAGGAGCCCCCAAGGCCATTGAGGGCTTCCTGCATTGCAAACGCAATGGCCAGATAGCGAGAATCACTCACTTATTTTAATCTTTAGGTGGAGTCACTCCATTATCTTTATACCATTTAGCATCTGCTTCTTGCTTTTCTTTTTGCTTTTCTGTAATCGCTCTTTTCTGAGCAATCTGCATTAAGTTATTTGCGATAGCGTTAAACTCTGCTGGCATAAAGCCTAAATTGTACAACGCTGGAATTGATGACCATTCTTTCAACACCTTTTGATCTTCTGGCAATAAGTACTTTGTTGTCTTTTTACCATATGATTCTTTCTCAAACTTACCTGTAAGTGCCATTTTTTCAAATTCGCTTGATTGAATAATTTTTGAAATGGCAATACCACCCGTCCCCATAAATACTGTCTCGTCAAGATTATCAGGAGTATAAAACTGCATCGGCTCTTCGGCTATAAGTTTTTTGTATTCTTCAGGAACATCAATTCCGTTATCTTTATACCACTTGATATCTTCTTCTCTTCTCTTCTTTTGCTTATCTGTAAGCTCTTCCTTACCTTCATTTTTATATCCATAATATTTATCTATAGCAAAGTTTGCAATGTCAAGCATTGAATTATTAGACATTGGTAATGGAGAGAATAAGTCAGTTGCAATTGTTCCTGCTGCATTTGTCATAATTCTTTGGAATTTCTTTTTCTTTTCTTCTTCTTTGTCGTCATCTCCAAGACCCATAATTGATAAAGATAAAGAATACAAACCATATCCTATTGCAGCTCTAATTGCTAAGTATGTTGACATCTCAGAAACAAGACCAGCCAATGATAACGCTGCTGCTGTTTTATCTTCTGAAGTTGATTCTTTTCTTGCCGCAAGTGTAATAATATCAGATTGCATTCTCGCCTTTTGGTTCATTGAGAATGTAGCTAACGGAAATGCAATCATTCTCAAGGCTTGATTTAATGGTTCTTTTGATGTAAACATATTACCCATTTGATTTGCATTAGATACGTTTTGTTGTCTATCAACCATTTGTTGAGCATATCTTAATGCAACCTCATTTGGATTCTTAGCTTCCTCAGTCCAATTTATTTGGTATACTCTCTTCCCTACCTTTTGAGCATAGTATGCAATGAAAGACATCTTTGCAATCCCTATATCCGGCTTAGCTAACGCATAAGTTAAACCCTTTTTAGGTATTTTACTAATTGCAGATATTGCCCTTAATCCTTTGTTTTTTGATGCTTCCTCAATTATTTTATTCTCGCTACTCAATGACATTGAAGACTCTGCACCTCTATTTGCTATCGCCATGCCAGATGAGTTTATAAATTTCCTCATAGGATTATTTAGCAACATAAGTCTACCTCCTGAATTTATCAATGTACTTATAGCAACTGGAAGTGTTTGGGCAATAGGTTGAGCAATACTAAGCAATGCCCTTGTTGTACCAATAGATGAAGATACTTTTAATAATTTTATAGCTTTATCAAAGTCTGACTTACTGGCAAATGATTTACCTCTTTCTGTTGCAATCCAAGTATTAATTCTGGCCTTTAATAATTGCATATCTTCTTCCGGACCAAGTTTCATGAATGATGGAGAATTAATAAATCCTTCAATTTTTCTTATTGATGCCGCTGTTTTAATATCAACTAATGCAGCTCTAAAAACATTTGCTTGATTAATATCAAAATCAAAACTCAATATTCTATTATCTGGTAATGTACTATTTCTTGTTGTTTTAATTAAGGCTCCAGATTTAGATTTTACAGTATACTCTCCAGTAGTCATTCTGTATGCCGATCCCTTATCTAATAAATCAACATCTTCTTTTTCATTTAGATCTACTTTCTTATAAACTTTAGATGTATAATTTGCGTCTTTTGGAAGATTATCATTGTAAACATTTTTAGATACTTCTTCAAAATCTGAATAATGAATATTCCAATTATTAATCCACCACAAAACAGCATCTCTATTTGTTTTGTTAGCATTGTCCATAACTTCTTGTCCATTTTTTGCATCTTTAATTAATTTATCAAATACCTTTTGAGCTGTTTCTCCTTTTTTAACCTTGTTTTTGTCTGATGATTTTAATAGTACATCTATAGATTGTTGTATTAATGATTTTTGATCTTCAAAATATCCTTCATCACCATTATCTCTAAACAACAACGCAGCAATTCCTCTTTCGTAGTTATTCTCTAATGTAAAGAAGTCTTTTTCTTTCCCGAATTTTGCTACATACTCGTCAATTGCTTCGTTAGATATTGTGTTTGCTGTATTTACACCCTTTTCCACGCCATATATGCCAGAAACGCTTGATATTGCTCTATCTTTAGACTGACCAACAAATTGTGTTTCAATTAATTTGTGCAAGTTCCAAATTTGATTTGCCATTGTTGTTGCAAACCATTTAGAAAAATAAAGTCTTAATGGTCTTGCTTTTATTCCTTGTTTTTCAAGATCTTTAGCAGCTTCTGCTCCTGTTTGTTTTTCAACAAAGCCTTCAACACCATCTGTAATTCCATTTGCTATAAAGTTCTGCAAGTATTCTACAGTTTGTTTTATATCAGCCAACTTCATTGACTCGAAGTTATCAGCAACTCCAATTAGTTTTTTAATTATTCCTTTTTGATTTTCTGTAAGGTCAATAATTGTATTTGTTAATGGATCTATGCCAGTAGTGATAATGCTTTGAGCAATAGACGATAAACTATCCGCTTGACTTTCTAAGTAGTCTCTTAGTATTTCAGGGTATCCTTTTTTATCAACTTTATTTTCTTCTACGGCCTCAATTACTTGATTGATTTCATCTAAGCTCATAGAGTCATCTATTACTCCGGCAGTTACTAAGAAATCATAATCCTCAAGTTTCTGTTGTTTTTCTTTCTTTTGCTGATCTTTTAAAATCTTATTGATATATGTATCTGTAGATACAAAATCAGCAGCAGATCTAATTCCACCTTGTGATGTCTTAGCAACGAGAGACGACAATACTTTATTAGCCTCAGATATATAATCATTTATATCATCAACCATTGCTGGATTTATTTCAGAAAATCTCTTTCCTACATTAACAACAGATATTTGATTTTTAGGATTTTTAAGACTTTTTAATATCTTTGACTTTAAAGAAGTTGCAGTATTTAATTTGTCAGCATACTCAGCATCCTTAAATACCTTTGTCATGTAATCAACAAACTTTCTAACATGAAGAGTGTTCTCAAAGTTTACATTATTAAGTTTATTTACAATAGCTCCAGCCTGTCTTGCGTTAATCTTGCCTCTTTTTTCAATGTCTTTTATTTCAGCCGCTAAGTTTTTTCTTAGTTCATTGATATACTTAACAGCATCTTTAGCAGCTTTTACTTCAAGTTTTATTTGTTGCTTTAATGCCGTTGCTTCATTAACAGTTACTTTAGTAATGTCTTTTATCTTGCCAAGGATTTTGTTTACAGATGGCGCTTTCTTAAGTTTCTCTCCAAGCTCTGTGCGTAGCTCACGCTCCATCTCATTTCTTTGAATATCGTCAGCTCTTTCGTATGCAAATGTATCTTTTAAAGTGTTGACAGCATTTTCTCTCGCCTCAGCAATTGTTTTTTGTCCACGATTTCTTGTCTTTTCAAAAGCATTAATAGCCTTTTGCTTAGCTTTAATACCGCCTTCAACCTGATCAAACGCTGATTTCTTTTTAGCTTTCTCTTCAATCGTAGGCTCGCCTCTTACTCCTTCAGCTTTTTGTTCTGGCAATCTTGTCCCCTCTTCTTGTATTGATGGTGCTTTAGCTTCTTGTACTTTAGGCTTTTTATTATCAATCGCCTTATTAATCATTGTTATTCTGCTACTGGTAAATGGTGTCAATGAGAATTTTCCAGTATCAAATGACCCAAAGTTATTTGGAGATTCATAAGAAAGAACATTTCCATCAACATCTACGATAGTTGCATATCTTCCATTCACAAATACTTCATCACCAACACCAAATACATCATCCTCTGTTTTCTTAAATCCGGTGGCTTCGGCCTCTGGGGTTAATCTTTTTGTTGTCTGTGCGCGGTAACTTTTTGCTCCTCCCCAATTAGTAACAACCATATCGTATCCGTTCTCTGCGGCAACCTTAGTCACCCAAGCTGCGGCGTTATTTCCATCAAATGCGTATTTTGTTGGATTCTTTACATTTCCACGGTTTTTGTAATCTTGGAATCTTCTTCTTGCCTCTTCCTCGAATCCTTGTGGATCGTGAGACACAGTTCCCTTGTCTGTGGTTCCATAGAAATATACTTTATCCTTTGGAACTAAAACTGTATGCGCTACATCTCCAACACCGTTCTCTTTCTGTCCTGCCTTCGTATAGTACATAGCAACGCCACCAACAGAGGCTATTGCAGATACTTCTTCTCGGCTTGTAAAGTTTTTATTAGATCCTGACATCGGTCTGATAACATCTCTTTTCTCGTCAGAGTAATGCACGAACACGTAATTGCCATTACCATCGTCTGTCAGAACCTCGTCTACTTCTGGAGGTACACTCTTCTGTGATTGTGTATTTTCTATGATCTGAGAAAACTCTTCCGGCATAAGAGCCATCTTCTGAGGAGCGAAATCCCTCTCTTTTGCAGATAAGTAACCTTCGTCACCTTTCTTTTTTAGTGAACCATCAGCGTTTCTCATCTGTGGCCCAAAGTTTACCCAAGAATTTTGACCTCTGGTCTCAGTGGTCATTGCTCTTCTGGCCTTTGGGGTGTACATTCTTGCGTGCACGTCCCAAGCATTCTCTTCTCCAACTGCACCAAATCCGTTACCTCTCTCTGTGTGGCCAAAGAAATCGTGAACAAATCTAAACAAGTCATTATAAAGAAGAGTCTTTCCGGTCTTGTCCTTGAAGCCAGAATCTTGAAGCAATTTATTTTGTTTTCTTTGCTCATCTGTGATCGGGGTGTTTCCAAATCCTTGCTCAATAGAGTAGATGTACATATGCTTATTATTCTTCACATCGTCAATCATCTCCTGTGCGTTAGCATATGGCTCACCTTCTCCTTGCCAGATCTCTACCTCGTATCCAGCGTCTATGATGTCCTGATGCTGCTTTGCAGTCTCATCGGCCATCGCGTTGTAAGCGTCTTGTACCTCTGGATCGTCTGGAGTGTCTTCTAGGGCCTCGTATGCGTCTGCAATCTTTGATGCATTGTCTACGTCTACTGACTCTATCTTAACACCCTCTGGCTCCATAATATTATTCTTCTCTTTGTAGGTCTTGGATATTTCTACAGTCTCTGGGTTTGGCTCATTAAATAACCTTTTTCCGGCAGGTACTACTTTCCCTTTATTTTCTTCGGCAACGACTTGAGGTTTTGCTTCGGGTTTTCCTTGCTCCACTTCTTGGCTAATTCCGGTTTCTGGCTGTACAGAAACTTCACTTGTGCTTTGCTCTTGAACGGCATTTGATATATCTATTAATTGGTTGTCTATTATTGCAATTCTCTTTTTTAAGTTTGATATAAGGTTTGGATCCTTGCCTTCTATTTGAGACGCAAGTTTTCTTTTTTCTGCAATCAAATCATATGCTTTTCTTTGATTCTCTACGCTGATGTTCTCTGGCATCTGACTAACAATGGCGTTAGCTTCGTTAAACGATGTCAATAAGCTCTGAGCCTTCTCCTTTGTTATTTCGCCTTTAGCTATCTTTGTTTTTAAATCAGCCACAAGTGAAGACTTTGTTGCCTTATCATTAATCATTATCTTGGCAATCTCAAATGTTTGATTGTCAAGTTTTTTACCAAGAGTATATTGAGATGTGTTGGTAGCTATGTTTACAGCTCCTCCCAGCCAAAAAGCCCCCAGCATTTCCATTTCACCATCGTACAAAATTTTATCTATTATTTCTTCGGTAGTTTTTGGGTTTTTAAATATTTGTTTTTCTTTTGCAATATTGTATAGTTCATTTGAAGCCATTTCAGATGCGCTTTGCAATGCACCTGTCTCTCCTTCGGCAATCATTGCTCCAGCAGTATTTAACGCTCCTTTAATTGCTAAGTTGTTAATCTCTGTATTTAATATTCTATTCAGACCATTGATGCCTGATTTAGGAGCCCACTTAGCCATAGACTTTAACAATAATGAATTTGCTAATCCTGCCTTAGAAAAAGTTTGCGTAATACCCACATTCTCTAACTTAGCTTCTACAAATGAATTTAATCCAGATAAGATAAACTTCTCTTCTTTTGGAACATTCTTCATGTCTGGATTATTGTCGTATTCTTCCATTCTTCTGCCAATACCTTGTAAGGTCATGCCAGCAACAAAGCCACCTGGAATAGCAAATGCAGGGAACATCTCTGGCACAGAGAATAAAGCAGATCTAAAAGGATGATCTGGGTCAGTCATATATTCACTCGTAGTAGATGATAACTTTAGTTCATTGAATTTATCATTAAGCCATTTGTTTGCGTCTTTTTCATATTGTGTTTTTTGAGCGTCATTTGTTAAACCCATTGTAAGAATATCTGTACCTTCCAATGCGGCATATACAATACCTGAAGCGACTGATTTGGTTCCGCTTAATAATGCATTATAGAATGCACCAGAAATATTTCCTTCTTCTTTTAAGAGCTTAACATTCTGAGCTGCAAGAGATTTAATTCCGGCATCAGCAAGAGAAAACACTGTCTTTGCATGATTCTTTTGGTTTTCAAACTCTTTGCTTTTCTCATTATATCTTAATTGAATATCATCTGCTTTTGCTTTTAACTCAGGAGTCATTCCTTGCGTTGAAACAATTGCGGCAATATCTTCAGCTTCCTTATTGATACCATCAATTTCTTTCTTGATATCATTCATTGAGTTTGAAGAGTATTGTAATTGCTCGTTTACAAACTTTAAACTTTTATCTACATTCTCTTTTGTATAAAGTCTTTTGAATTTATTTTCATCTTCAGGAGATACGCCATTCTCAGCCATAGACAAAAACTGTGTAGGGGTTAATTCTTTTTTATTAACACCGCCACTATTTTTAAATAAGAAATCTTGTAACTTTTCTTTTTCTTTTTTAGCAGCAATTTCATTACTATAAATCATTACAGGCATTTGCTCGCCATTATCTGCAATAGCTGTAATTTGGCCTTCAAAAGTACTGGCAATAGGATTGTCTGTCTTCTCAAACCGAACACCTAATGATCCAAATTCTTTGTTAAACTCGCTTACTTTCTCATCTACATTTAAATATCCTGGCTTAACTAATTGACTTTCATCAACATATGCTTTACCTTTAATTGCCTTGTCTACTTCTTGGTCTGATAACTTGTCTCTTGTTGGAAACTTAACTGCTGGCTGTTGTGGAGCAGGAGCTGCTTTAATAAACTTATTTGCAGTCTGTAGATCTTCATTAAGTAATGGATCAGAAGCAATGTTTGGATTACTGGCACGTAACTGCTCAAGTTGTGATTGAGCATTCTTTATTCCTACTGCGTCATTCTTTTGCGCAGCCTCTTGTAAAGAACGAGTTAAGGCTTGGTGTGATTGCCAGTCCCTAGACTCAATGCCTTTATTATACGTTGATGGATTCTTTGGAGATGCCGATAAACCAATTGTCTGACCCGAAGAGGATTGAGATACCCCAACGTCTTTTTTTTTTACGTCAGCAAAAAAATCTTGCTTGAAAGAATTAAAGTCATTGGTATATAGTTGATCTTTATATAATTGATCATGCAATGATTTTTGATTTCCTTCGTCTCCAAATTGAGAAACAAAATCTTCATAGCTGTTTGTATATAATTGGTCCTTGTATAATTGTTCGTATAATGGTTTTGAATTTGGCATATTTTTATTTTCCTAAATTATTATATTTTCCTACGCTTTTTGCTGGTATTTTTTGTGATGCAGTTGTACCTTTTGGTCTATTGAAATCTTGTACAGTTGTCCAATCTACTTCCAATCCTTTAGGTTCATTAAGCATCCTGTTAATTATATCTTGTTTTTCAAGTTCGCTAGCTATAGGCTTAAATCTTTCAACGTCAACATATTCATCTGAACCAGGCCTTTTTATTCTCTCAGTTACCACTGCATACAGTTTTACGTTTGGATTTTGTCTTTTTATAGGTGCTGGTATTTGTGATAGATCTGTTTGGAATGCCTCAAATCTACTCTCTCCTATATTATCTGGGTATGGCCTTCTTCTAATTTCTCCTATGTATTGAGATGAATCAAAGTTCTTACCGATGTCTAATACTTTTTTAAATCTATCAGTAAGATCGGCTTCCTTGGCACCCTGTTTTTCTTGTCTATTAATATCTGTTTGCGTAACTTTTTCAGGTCTGTCTACTGTGTAGTCAATCTGAGATTCAATTACATCATCTACAATTGACTTAGCCTTCTTCATCTGCTCTTCACTTAACTTCGGTGTAAAGATACCATTCTCATCTCTTACAAGCAAGATTGTTTTGTCACGCTGAGAAGATAAAGTATTAATTTCTTTTTGTATTGCCTTCTTGTCTGACTCAGATTTCACAGATTCCCTTTGTGCGGAAAGTTTGTCAATCTGGCTATTGATTGATTGAATTTCTTTTGCGTTATTCGTGAATGAATACTTCTCATCACTATTGTCAGCTAATACGCTTGCGGCTTTTCTTGGGTTGTTTGTAATGGCATCAATAATCTCTGGCTTAGTCTTGCTGTTAAACTTGCCTCTAATTGATTGAGAGATAACATATCTTCCATTAACCATTCTTGCCTCTGAACCTAAGTTCTTAACATAGTTATTTACTTCGGTAGAAACATTAAGTTTGTCTACGTTCTGATTTAATCCAGCATTTATAGTTTGAACGTCATATAAATCAGCTTCGCCTATAGCCTTGCCAGTTTTTGGGTCAACCTTAGCAATATACATTCTGCCATCTTTAGGATTGATAAATGTAGTCTTACCTTTCAAGTTAAGTAAGTCAGCTGTCATTTGTCTTTGATATAATTCTTGACCGGCAGCTTTACCTTCCTCAACTCTCTTTAATCCTTCCTCGTAATTTGCATCGTACTGCTTAGTTAAGTCAGCAAGTCTTGACCAACCATCTCTTGTGGTTGACACAATTCTTGAGTACTCACTTGGAGTAATCATTCCTCTTTTAAGCAATTGATTTTGCTCATACAAAGAATTTCTTACATTGTTTGCGCCATCCATTACAAACTGATTGAACGTAGGAGACTTAGATCCTTGATACTTGTCTACAATAGATACTACATCAGAGTATTGTTTATCTAACTCAACTCGTTTCGCTTCTCTACCTTCTTCTACTTTGTCAAGTTTCTCTAATATGTTCTGTGTTATGCCGCCCCAATCAATTGGGTTGGTGGCTTGGTATTGTGAATATTCTGGCATAATTAGCTTAAATTAGCGTCAAATTGATTAAGGATATTTTCATTATTATATATATTCCTACCTTGCCATCCGTATGGGCTTACAGATTGACTGAAATTTATATTTTTAGGATCTATAGATAATGGATTATTTTTCATTGTTTCCCAAGACTTAGACTTAAGCCCTGATGTTGGATCTATTTGTAATTTCTTTGAAACAATTGGTTCTTTTACTTTAAGAGATTCAGCTATAGCGGCCTTATCTTTAGGCTCTTGATCATATAATGGTCTGTTCTTCTCATATTGAACAGCCAATGCGCCAAGCGTTCCGGCAGCACCAGTAATACCAGCGTTGATATTGTTTTGACCTTGCGCTCTTGCCATTTGAGCGCCTTGTAGTTGTGTTGACAAGAAGTCGTTTTGCTGTGCAACTTTACGAGCTTGCATTGCTTGCTCTTGTTGTGCAACAAATGTATCTCTCTCGTATTTAGCCTGATCAAGTTGAGCAGCCAATTGTAAGTCTTGTGCAGTACCTTGTTGGCCAACACCTGGCAAGCCACCTAATACAGCAGCAGCGCCAGCACCTTGTAATGCTTGCACCTGATTTGCTGTTCTTTGAGCACCAGATTGTTGTGCTAACTGATAACCAAGTTGTGGCACTTGCACGCCAGCAACTCTGTTTTGTTCAGCCAACATTTTTTGTTGCGCTCCAATATCAGCAGCTGACTTAGCGGCAGCCTCAGATTGTTGTACTCCTTGATATGTTTGATATGCGTTGAGAGCTAATCCAGCTCCGGCAACTATTGCGGATGTTATTGCGGCCATGTCTTATTGTTTTATAAATACTAATTCTGTGCATCCTGTAGAACCCTCCAAGAAGCCAAACTCTTTCATGCTATTTATCAATGATGGGTTCTTCATTGACGAGTAGATATATGTTTTGCCAGATAAGAATGCCATTGCTTTCGCAACCTCAATCATATATGATAACGCATTCTTTCTCAATACTTTATCTTTTACTTCAAAGTTGCTAACGATAAATTCTAACCAGCAAATCTTTGAGTTTGTCATGTACAAAAAGCAGGCACAGATATCTACGCCATCTTTTGAAACCATAACTCCTTCTAAATTAAAAGGTAAGAAATCTTTAGCAGGGGCATCCCATCTCCAATCTTCCCACCATTTCTTTAAAATGTTCTCGTAATCAGATTCTGAAATGACTCTTGTTTCAAACTTCATATTAATGCAAAGATACTAAATTAAGGGTAACTTTTAAATACCTCTGAAGATACTTGGAAAACTTCTACAGAATCAGTGTTTGTGCTATCCAATTGCACGTCCATATAGTAGCCTCTTAGTCCAAATGATTCTGATACTGAATTCTTTACGGACAAGATAAAGTCGCCCACAATCGGTGCGTTAAGCGTTCCTGTTGCGTCAGCAATAATTCTTATCACTGTTCTGTTCGTTACAGGGTTGTACGTTCTTGTAGATGCCATACCTGCCTTTGCTTTTGCTGCTAACGATCCATTAATTCTATAAATGATGTCACCGCTAAATCTGCCTGGGCTATTCAAGTTAACATTCTCTCCAACTTTTCCGGAAAATGTAATGTCTACAAAGCCAGCGCCAGAAGAAACAAGTAAAACTTCAGATATCCCTTGAGCCGATAAGTACACCGTATTCGACTCATTATCCTCTCTACGGATATATGCGAACCACATTCCTTCCTTTCTTGTAAAGTTGTCATTGTTGATATTGCCGGATCCAAGGTTAGATAAAACTTGCGCTCCCCAACTATCGCTTGCCTCAAGATGCAATGTCTTAAACATCTTCTGTTCGTCAGGCGCATCATTGAATATTGTTCTTACAGAAGAATTGTATTGTGTCCCATAAAAGTTATTGTGCGTAGCATTGGTATTGTGCTTCCATATCTCGCCATCAATAAACGTATAGAAGTTGTTATTCATATTTGCCATCCAATCAGGAAAGTAAGAATGAAATGATGTCCATCCAGCCAAGACAGGAGAGTATGTTAATGTATAGTTCGCCATTACTGCAAATTTAATCTTTTTTTGGCGGAGTTCTCAATCCACTTCCAATATAAGTAAGAACACCTGTTGGGATCTAATCCTTTTATATCCAATCCGATTGGATCTACGTTGACATATTTGCCCTTCACAAACATTCCAGTGCTATCATCTATAGCTCCGGCATTATGGTAGAAGCTAACTTTATCCCATCTTGGTGCGCCACACGTTGCCCATGCAAAGTCAAACTCTGGCACAACTTTAGTCTCTACGCCTCGCTTCCATAAGCACCATAGCTCGGCCCACATACTGGCACACCATATCTGCACACCGTAAGGGTCACCGTCATTCTTCTTGTCTTTTAATTCTCCAAGGCCAAAGTATAGCGCATTGCTAATATCCTCAACCTCTTGCCAGTAATCAGCGTCAACGCCCTTCAATAGTTTCTGTGCGCCACCGCTCATCATTTCGTTGGCTTCAACAATATGGTGGTCAATGCCAGCTAACTCACACATCTTTAAGAATACGTCTTCTCCCTTACTCTTGATATACTTTGCGCCAATATAACTTATTGTGTCGGATAAATAGCAGATATTATCGTATCTATGCGTATCAAAATTCATCGGCCTTGTAAATAAGAAGTCACAATCGTGATAAAAGATGTCACAATTCTTTGGAAATTTGTGACACACTTTCTTTAATATGTGCGGCTGAATAGATGGAGCATACCCTTTATTCTCTCTCGTGTCCTCTGCGTAAATGAAATTTACTTTTGGATACATTCTCTGGCATCTCAACCAAGATGCCGGCAAATTGGTGTCTATGGCTGCTACAACATAAATATCCTTCTCATCTATTCCCATAGATGTAAAGTTGTTTAAGTAAACCTCAACCTGCCAGGCATAATAGTCCGTGGCAGGTTGGGCTGATAGATAGATTAAAGAGGACAATCTACTACTGTTATCCATTGTGTACCGTCCCAGTTATATGAAACGAATGATCCAGCAAATGTTGTCTTGTACCATCCAGCAGGAGCAAGTATTGTTCCTCCGGCATTGGTATATAGAGATCCAGAAGACCCAAATACACCAGTGTAGTAATATGTATTAAATGCATTGGATGCACATGACGCACCAGACGTTAATCCATAAGCTAAGCTTTTGCTTAAAACTGGAGGCGCTGTCGTTGTGGTAGTCGTTGTACTTGTGGTTGTACTTGTCGTTGTACTTGTCGTTGTACTTGTCGTTGTACTTGTCGTTGTGGTTGTTGTCGCACAGTTATACTTTGAAAGAACCAGTCCTGTGATTGAGATCTGCAAGGCATAAGTATTAGCTCCTTCGTTCACATAGTACCACTTGTTCAAGCCATTGAACGGCAATGTACCTATTGAGTTGGTATATATAAA
>Ga0209296_1002353_pt1 | contig 13656 bp, 15 predicted proteins | sample S_130206_EF_Meta_FD_187319 | JGI IMG/M metagenome (GOLD analysis project Ga0209296, IMG submission 187319) | Freshwater microbial communities from Lake Simoncouche, Canada to study carbon cycling - S_130206_EF_MetaG (SPAdes) (version 2) | ecosystem: Environmental > Aquatic > Freshwater > Lake ...
GACAGTTGCAGCACCAAGCCCCGTGATCTTAAAGTTTGCCATTGGGATATTGGCAGTAACAGTCGTTTGACCGTCTTTAGTGATTGCGGTGCTAAGACCCGTTGCCAAGTCAGAAGTCAGCGAGTTAAACGCTGTGCTACTGATAACCGTACCCGTTACGACCGGTTGCCCTGCCGTATTGATCTGAAAAGTACCGCTTCCGTTGTAGCTCATTGCTGTGCTCCTTGTTGTCTTGCTGCCGCAAGTGCGTTTAGTAATGCTTCTTCTTCGGGCCTCATGCCACCGAGAGGAGCAAGTGCGCGATTAGTCATGCCTGGCGAATAATTAGGTTGCGCCATCATCCTTTGATATGCGGGAGACGTTACTAGCGCCCTCGCCGGAATGTTTGCATAAGGTAATGTAGCCGCTAGTGTTCCCATAGGCCCTAATTGTGTGCCGCCAATCGTTCCAAGCAATGCGGAAGCCAAAGCATTGCCCGCACTTACGCCAGGCGTAGGGATTCTTTCACCTTCACGCATTGACGATGGGAACGCATTTGCAAACCGACCTGTTGTCGCTAGGTTGCCAGTAAACGGAGCACCTTTGTCCATTTGCCTCGCAAGGATTGGCGCTGAAATGTTGCCAGTTCCAATGTTTAACGCGTTCTCAATGTTGTACGATTTTGCTATCTGCTTTCGTGCTTCTCGCAAGTCATCAACTAGCTGTGGTTGATTTGATCTCCTAGCAATTTTTTCTAAAGCCGTTTCTAACATGTCAGCTTTATCATCAAGTTGTTTTGCTAGGTCTAATGCTTCGGGATCGGCGCTTCTGTTGTAATAAGTCCATTGTGTTTTTGCTTTAAATCGCGCATCTTTTAGTTTTTCTAACGTGCTACTTGCCAATGGCGATATGGCTGCAATTTCCTGATATGGCTTTGAAACTTTAGCCCGAAAATCAGACAATGCTTTTTCTGATATTGGCGTGCCTTCAGCAAGCCCCAATTCTTGACGCATCAATCTGTTGGTGATTTCCTGATTGCGTAAGCTAACTTCTTGACCTACTGCTGCTTTACCCGCAACGCTTTCAAGGATTTTATTGACTGTTGACGGATTGACCGTAGACGGGGGAATCATATATCCCGCTTCTTGACCTGCCCTCAACGTCTGATTTCGCAAGCCTTGCTCTGCTTCTTGCATTCTTGCTTGATTAACAGCAGCTTGTGCTCGATTGCCCGCAGCGCTCATTACGCTTGGGGTCGTCATGCCTGCAAACATACCCGCTATCGGGCTTCCTGTGGCTTCGGTTGTACCTTGCCCAGTAGCGCCGCTAACACCGCCTACAGCAACATTTCGCCCCATTCCACCTAGCGATGCAGCGGGAGACATGACACCGCCTCCTACGCCTTGTCCTGCAACGTCTAGCACTCGTTGCCCTGTAGTAGACGGCTCAAACTCAGGACGAATGCCACCGAGGGCGGTAAAAGCTCTGCGAGCCAAATCCGGCGTTGGCTGAATTTCAGGCGCAAGATCAGGCCGTCCCGCTGCGATTGCAGCAGTACCAACCCCCGCGCGTGCAAGGTTTGCCACGTTTTGTGGTGCATTCAACAGCATATCAATCGTGTTAGCCATGCCTTTGTTGACAGCATTGACTCCCACTTGCCAAGCAGCAGGCGATTCCTTTACCGATGCCAAATAAGCATCAGGATCGAATGCAGGCTGCTGTGCTAGATACGCATCAGGATCAAAAGTTGCCATTATTGTCCTAACCTTGTTCTAATAGCTTTGGCTCTTGGGTCAGTTGGATTTGATTTTGCCCATTCCAACGCTTTTTGATCTTCTGATATTTCACCTGTTTTCGGCGTTTGTTTGCCAATATACTTTTCATTCAATGCACGAACCGTTTGTAATGCTGCAACGCGACGAGAAACAGGTAGGTTTGAGTTTCCAATGTCTCCTGCCATTTCACGATACAACGCGACATCTCTATCAGATTGCGGCCCTTCCATGCGCGGCATTTTTGCCGTAACAATTCCCGCAATCGCTCTTAGTTGATCTGCCTGTGCTGCACCTGCGGGAGCATTGCCAAAAAATGCTGCTGCTGAATCCATTGCCGTACCCAAACCTGACTGAGTTGGAGTTATTTTCTTACTTGTCAGAATTTCTTCTGCTTGCTTTAAAGCATCACCCAAGCCTTCCATTGACGTGGTTTTCTTGCTTTCGGATTCAAGTCGACTTTTCAAAATGTCCCGCTGCAATTTTGCCGGAATGTTTTGTTCTGTTCCGGCAGGCATAACGGGTGCTTGCATAGCCGGTGCTTGCGGCATAGGTGTCTGCGCTACTGGGGCACGAACAGGAGCAGCAGGTTGTCCCATTGGCATTGCAGCAGGCTGTGCGCTAAGTTGTGCGCTAGGCTGTGCGGCGGGTTGATTCATCATTGTCTGACCCGCAATTGGAGGATTCCCTTGCAGCATGTTTATCAATGCTTGGGGAATTTGACCTTGACGTGGTAACGGCACACCACCGGTAGGGCCTTGTCCTGTCTCATCAATTAACTTTTGAACCGCTATGCCAAGTTGAGCATTGTCAATGCTAAGTTTTGCAAGTTGATCTGCGCTAAGTGTTTGATTTTTCCACATATCAAAATACAACCGTGCTTTGCTTTCAAGTGGCATAGCATTAAATGTATTTTGTGGCACAGCATCACCAATTACTTTGCGAGCACCTGTTTTTGAATACACTACCGACTGCGGAACTCCTTTGTCATTCAATTCGTAGTGCGGAGTAGTGCCAAACTCTTCATCTTTTGGAGCGGTATAAACAGGTTGGAATGTCTTGGGGTTAACCAATATTTCGCCCGGCTTCACGCTGATAGGCGCTTCCGGTTTCATTTGTGCAAGCAATTGCGACATGGCAAGTTGTTTAGCTTGCGGATCACGCAATGCAGCCAATATGCTTGGGTCAACCATCCCACGCGCACGCGCAGGCACAGCAGGCAACATAGCGTTGAAGTTGCCTTCATCATCAGTAGCCGTTGCGGGTGGACGAACGGGCTTTGCTTCTTGCCCTTGCATATGCCCAAACAATGTCGCAAAGTCGGATGCGCTTTCTCTTTGCGCTTTTTCGCCCAATGCTTTCTGCTCACCAATCAGGTCTTTCTGCGTCTTAGCTGCCATGTAGCCTTGCAAGGCTTTAGCAATGCCTGTAAGCGGCGAAGTCCTAGCCTGAATCCCGTTATAGCTAAAAGTCTCAGCGGGCTGGAAAGCCTGTTGCTGCATCAACTCTGCCATCTTCTGACGGCGAGAGATATCAGCCAGCTCAGATTGATACGGGCTTGGTAGCGAAAAACTTATTGCTTGATTTTCAGCCATCATAATTCCTAGTAGTCAATAGCCGGATTTGGCATCGTCGGATTTTGTGTCATGCCAACTTGAGGTTTTTTCTTGCCCATCATTGTTGCAACGTCCATCGGTGAAACACCACCGGCAGACGGAGTTTGCGGCATCTGAAATTTTTGCTCAGGCAGCACGTAATTTTCCAACGCTTGCGCCATGCGCTGCGGGCTTTGCTGATTGGTGAAGCTAATCATCTTGTTCATTTTTTACCTTTAACCGTATTTCATACCAGCATACGTTCCGGCTGCACCAAGCAAATTGTAAAGTCCTGCATTTGAAGCATTCACATTAGCTGAATTGATGCCGTAATTTTGCGTGTTTTGCTGCCCTGCTGCTTGAGCCGCTGCAAATATCGGTGGCGGTGCAACTTGAGCGGGTTGATAGCTTTGAAACTGCGGCATTTGAATCTGCGATCCTGACAAAAGCCCAGTAATTTCGTTTAACGGGCCTTGACGCTCTGCAAGTTGTCTTTGTCTTTCTTGCAAATCTGCTGCGTTTTGTGCCGACATTGATGCAGTTGCTTCGTTGAAACCTTGAGCACGCGAACCTGTATCAAGACTAATGCCTGACAATGCAGCTTGACTCAACAAATCATTTCGGTTCTGCGCTTCTTGCGTTTGAGCGGTTCGATAAGCCTCTGATCCTGGCGTGATGCCTTGATTCGCAAGCTGATTCTCTAATGATGCTTGACGGCGCTCTAATTGCGGAGCAAGCCTAGCCATAATTGCCGCTTGACCCGTAGTGCCTGCATTGACGGGCATTGCTGCCAAGTTAGAAGTATCAATTCTTGTTTGCAACGGGCCTGCTGCCGTTCCCGTAGCAGTAAACGGTTTGTCTAAAACACCTTGTGCAGTTGTTGCACCAGTTTCACCAAGACCAGCCAATAGCTTTTGAACCCGTTGCTGCGTGTCAAAGGTTTCTTGTGCGGTTGGAGTTAGCGATTGTTTGACGGTCGGCTGATTGGTTGTCGGGTCAAAAGTAACAAGTTGAGAACCTGCGGGCGTATAGACGTTCGGGTTATTGATAAAACCTTGAGTTATAGCCGTCTCTTTGTTAGCCGCGCCCTGTGCTTTTGCTTGAGCAGCATAATCAATTTGAGCAGGTTGTTGAGGAGATGACTCTGTCCCTAAAATGCTTGATATTACTTTACCCATATCGCCTCCAGTTTTTTCGTATACCGAGGCTGAATCCATTTCTCAGCATCGCTTTTCAACAATCCATAGATACACACATCACCCTGCTCATGTGCATCACGCATGACGCCTTCAAGCCTTGCGCCAAACTGATGAGCAAACCGCCGCGACTTTTTGTTGCTCTTAAGTATCGTTCCCGTGATTCGTTTGCATTGCAACTGCTCAAAAGCGTACCGAGCAATCGCATCCATGAAATTCCTGCTAAGTCGATCCGCAGAAATGTGCATACAAATGTTGGGATGCCTGTACCCATCAAACACAACGCCTGCTACTAACTCTTCGTTGCTGTTAAGCAAACCAATTGCAGAATAGTTACGCCATTCCTCGGTTTGCCCTTGTTTGCTTGCCACATAACGCCCAATAAGTTCTTTCGGCTCGGTAATGATTTTCATATACCTGCCCATCCGGTCTGATACACAATGTCCGTCGATGCCCATTCGATCTGCAAGCCTTTGCTCGCGCTTTTCAACGCGATTGCACCGCAGTAACCTATGCCCGTGATGCCTTGCCAGTTATTCGTAATCGTTGCGCCTGATCCCCACAAACCAACATCCCAATACGCTGAATCCCAAGACGCATAAGACTGAGGACTAAACGACAATGCTGCGGTCGTATCAGCAACGTCGAAATCAACGTTCATGCCAACAAAGATTGCCGGTTGCCCGTTAGTGAAAATGCTAGGTCTTGCGCGGGTGAAATACTTTTTAACACCGCGAGAGCCGTAGTAGTTGAATGCTTGCAGCGTCATTGCTTGAATGTTTGCAGCGTTGTCTTGATAGTCCAACGTCCAGGCTTTGCCTACAAAACCATTCCCACCGAAATATGGGTCATCTGAGAATATTTCCCAACAGTTAGCATTCCAGTTCGTAAAGTTACACCACGCCTTCGTGATGTTGTTCATCACATACTGTTGCTGTTGAGAGCCTTCAGCAATCGGCACATTTACAAACAACGCGTTGTTTTTCGAGTTGTAGATAATTTGCCAACCGAAATTGTCTTGATACGTCCTTGTAGCTTCAGCGAACGCTCCTTGAATCTTGTCAGATAGCGCAATCCTCGGATCAAGCCGTGAGCTTTGAATGGCCGACGCTAGAGGGTACAAACCGTCCAAAGTAAGGATCAGCAGATCGCCTGCATACTTGAACATACAGCGCTTGCCGATAGGCGTGCCGAGCTTCCAAACGCCCATCAGCGCCCACGTCGATGCAGAGGCCGGATCAGTACCGCGATAGGCAATGATCTCGCCATTGCTAGTGACAAACACCAAATTGTCGTCAGCGCCGTAGCCTGCGTCAATTGTCCATGTGCCGATTGAGACAAGATAGCCGCCAAACCTAGCAACTGAACTTAAGTCGATCTGCTCAGCCACACCCGCTATCGAGGAAGTCGGCAAATACCATGCAACTAGAGTGTTCTTTTGAATGAACCACACCCTGTTCTTGAACAGGGTCACATCGTCAAGCGTCGTGGTAGTCACGCCCGTAATGGCCGGGGATGATGATGCTGTGATTGCAGTCCAGGTCGTGCCGTTGTAGAGCAAAGGCGCATCAACGCCATTGGCGCAGTACATGAACGAGCCGCCAGGCGTGCTGACGTTGACATACTCCCACCGCGAGTTCGTCAGTCCTGAGACGACTGGAGCGCCTACAGCACCACCTGCGGTTACGTTGTAGATTTTCCCGCCCGCTACTGCAAACAGCTTTTCTGACGCGCCACCTGAATAGTTAAACAGACTCTCGACTTGCCCTGTGATGCCCGTGGCATATTGTTGATAACCGCCTCGCAGATTGACGCTCGACACAGCAGGGAACATATTGGTCAACTGCACAGCGTCGGTCGCCTCCATGTTGGCAAGCGAATCGCGGGCGTTCCATCCACCAATAGGCGCAGGCAAGGAAGCCACTTGCGCGGCTGTGCCTTGAACCATCATCCGGCGGCGTGCGCTTGTTGCCATCAGTTAGTACCGTAGCCGCTGTCAGGAATGTTGTCGTAGCCGATCAGGACTGTGCCAGGACGCGGTGCGAGCGACAGATTGGCAGACGACATATCGAGAGCTTTAGCAGCCTCAAACTCGGTCATATAGTTACGCATCATCGCCGTAGTGTCGAAACCTTTGGCCTCGAAATACTTTAGCTTAGTAGCATTGACCATCAACCGATCAGGATAGATACAAGTGTCGGTGTCGGCAGTAAACGAGTTCTTGACTGTGCCATCAGCAGCAGCCGCCCATCCTTTGCTGCGGTACTCCAAACCAAGATATTCAGCCGTAGACATACCCGGCCATATTTGGAAATACGCACCAAGCAAACGCCACCGAATACGCGGGCCAGTCGAGATATAACCCGACAGCAGCCATTCCCACTGCTGTGCGTCCTCAGGGCCTAGCATTTCCCAATGCTTGGATTTGTCCCACATAGTGCGCGGAACAAGGCTTTCGTAATCCGAAGGAAGCGAGTATTTGATTTTCTGAAAGTAAGCCGTAGCACCTGCGGCGTTTGCAGCAAAGTCTTGATTGACCGTGACTTGCGTACCTGAGTCAACCGAAACGATATAGGTGTTCTGATTGATGCCTGTGCCTTGAACCTGATAGGTCGTGTCCAAGCCCGTAGTGGAGGCCATCGTGATCGTGCGGGCCGCGGTTGTCCAAGTGCCGGTGGTCGTAAGGTATTGCGTGTAAAAAGAATATTGTTTAGTCAACTCCCGCCAAGCGTGGCGACGAAGAAACTCGTACCCGTTCGCATTCATCAATGCGAGAATTTGGATAACGTCTTGGTTAGTATTGCCTGCTACGCTTGTCGGTGTTGCAACGCCAAGCTCATTAGTTGTTTGCTGCACCAACTCCAGCATGGTCGTCGTTGACATTCTCTTTCCTCGGTCTGCCAGGTTTACGCTGCTCCAAGAGCATCGCCATCTGTGCCTTAAGTTCTTCAAGCTGTGCGCGGGTTTCTTCCAACTCGCCACTCGAAACCTTTTGGTTCTTGTTCAGTAGGTAATTCCGCGCACGTTCACGCAATCCCACACCGCCCATGCCGATTCGTTGAAGCTGATTATCGCTTGCCGTTGCAACTTGTTCAACCGTCTGAAACTTCAAAATCTGCAACTCAGCCAGTTGGTTGTCGTTCAACTCATCGGGACGGTCTTGAAACCAATCTTTCAGCGGCGTGCCAATAACCGGGCCATCACCGCTTTGCATCTGAAAATGCAGCCATTGCCGAGGAAACCGCTCTTTGTGGTCATCCCGCACCGGCTGGTCAATCACCGTTGTCTTGTCACCTGGCACTACGATTTTGATGAACGGCTTGCCTTTGTAGGGGTCTTTGTCGGACGTGTAGAACTCGACGTAAAGCTGCGAGTCTGCATTGTTGATATCTGAATCTAGTGCCATGATTTTGCTCCTGTGGGGATCAAATGTTGTTGACTTGCGTCACCGTCAAAATAACGGAGGGTATTGCCGGAACTGGACTGCTTGCTGCGATTGCTACAATCTGACATCGAGTGTCATCTGCTGACCACATTAATTCAAAATACTGCCCTGCTGTAAAACTTGTTACATAATTCCATGCAGCAATTAATTCTGCTGTTGATCCTTGCACCGCAGTTTTTCCTGCTGATTGCGCTACATCTGAACCATTAACTCTTAGCCAAATATAAATATTTCCTACTGCACCCGCTGTTTTGTGCAACTGCGCCGAAAACTGAATGTTGTAGACACCTGCATTGGCTATCAATATCCGTGAAGTCGGAGTGCTACGAGAAACCCCTACCGATAAATCAGTCGTGTTAAACGTCATCGCATAGGCAGTATTGATAACCGCTGCCGATTGCGTTGTCGTATCGTAAAACGAACCGTAATTCAGCTTTGGGAATGCCCCGTTATAGCCTTGCGAGCACTCCCACACCGCCCTAGTAACCGCATCAAAGATCGCTGTGCAATTCGGTGGGACACTAACTGAGCTTGCACCCGCTATCGTTGTCGTCGCTTCGTATGGATAAACTTTGAGCGCATTTGCTCCGCTGTTAGTGATCCATATTGTCTCGCCTTCCTCGCTCGAAGGAAGTAATACCCCTGTGCCTGATGCAACAGTCGTTAGGTTGTTGTAGACCTTAACAAGCTGTAAAGCATCCGTTCGCGTAGTTCCCGCAGCAGTAAGGCTCGTCGAACCGTCTCCACATATAGAGACAGTCGAGAGCTGACTTACGCCTGAGCCAAGAACCCGCGACGGAATAGACATTAGGCAGTAGTAACAGAAGCCCAGGTCGTTGCGCTAGTAGCAAAGAACAAAACAGCTTTGCCGTTAGCAATCGTGATGCTTGCAGCAGCAGCGTTGATCGTCGAACCGGTGGGCGGGTAAGCAACAATCGTCTGACCCGAACCGTTGAACACGCCAACCATTGCGCCCACTTCAGTCGGGGGCAGCTTCACGCCAGTAGAGGCTGAGGAGGTCGTGATGGCATTAAACACAGCCGACAGTTGCAGCGAGTCGGTAGCAGTCGAACCGGTAGCGACGAGGGCGGTAGCACCGTCACCGCAGATTGAGAGAGCCGACAACGGGGAATTGCCAGCGCCGAGAACTCGTGAGGGGATAGCCATGACTACTCCTTATTTGATGCCAACAATGCGTAGATCGCGCTGTGGCAAGTGAAAAAATGGTTCTTCAAATTGCACGTTCTGAAAACCTGCTTCGGCAAATAACGCACCGATTTCAGCTTTCGAGTAACACCACTTATGCTGCATTGTATGCGGTTCTGCCATTCCGAACAATGCCCTACCGATCAGGTCATCGTGCCGATAACCGGCATTCCATAAAGCAATAACATTGTCGAGACACGGCATTTCGAGCGATAGCTGTCCACCCGGCTTCAACACCCGCAGCCACTCAAGCAACGTTTGTTTAATCTGAGTGCGCTCAATATGCTCAAACAAATGAATTGCTGAAATCTCGTCGGCATGGTTATCCGGCAGATCAAGTTTCGTTACATCCGAGATCAAGTCTTGATCCCCAATGCAATCAACATTAACCCATCCTGGCCAATGCCTGTCACCTGCCCCTAGATTGAGGCGAATAGCGTGTTCCATTGCGCTCCAATCTGTTCGCGGGAATAGTGCATTCGGATGTAACGTTGGCCTTCTCTGACCAAAGCGTTCAATTCATGCCTGTAAGCCTGGGAGAACTGAATTCCACCCTTAACTGGCCCAAGGTAACAAAAGTGTCTGAATTCCTTGTTTATAACAATCTTACTGCCTATTACAAAGCATCCCGCCATGATTGCATTGATCAACCGATTGGGGCTTTTGTAGGTTTCCTCGGCATTTGGCAACAAAACAATATTGCTTTCACGCAATAGCTGTTCTTGGGCGGCTGTAGACCACGGCACGCACTCAATCAGATCATTTGGCCCTGTGCAGTACGTCATATCGTACTTCTTGAGCATTGCGTGGTACGGCAATATCTCTTTCAGATTGCTTTGATGCCCAAGCCACAAAAACTTGTTGCCATCAGCGTGCGGTTGACCCCTGTTTTCCCATGAATCGGGAATTACTTGGGCATCCCTTTCCGCATAGATGCGAATTCGTCGCGCCATTTCCGCAGTCGGACACACAACTGCATGAGCTTCCCGAGCCATTGCTTCATATAATTCTCCTAGCTGCGGATGCTTGAAATGGTCGTCGCATATATCGACCACCGTTTTCGCACCCCTAGCGTTAATTTGTCTTAAGACTTCAAGATCGTTAGGATGCGGCTTGGCAAACACCGATATATCCGCTCCCGTAGCATTAATCCGCGATTCGTCGTTGCAGTATGCAGAGGGTATCTGCGCCCTCAGTCGGTAGGATGCCATTTCAGCACCACCGCGATGCAGCCAGGTTACGCTGCGAGCTTCCATGCACTCCTAACCCGCAGGATTTCGGGTATCAGCCCGTCTCCCCGCGCTTCAATCGTAATATCCGGCATAACAGTAAACACAAGTTGAAACTCGTTAGCTTGCTGCGCCATCGCCATGTTGCTGATGAACTTCTTGCGGTGCGGCGCTTCGCCAACATAGATTTCGATGGTTTTACCGGCTTTCTCGCCCGTGAACCGCTTAGTCCCATCCTCACGGATCGAGCTGTCATAGCCGTACAGGATGAACTTGCGAAAACCTAACAAGTAACCAAGATTGATAGCCCGTAGGCCGGAAGTTGTCCCACCGCCTACTGCAAGCCTTTTACCTATTGCCTGGCATTCAGCATCCTGCGACCAAGAGTGCCATAGCAGCACATTCTTGTCGGCAAGCCAATCAAACATCACAGGCGGGCAGCGTGAAGCCACCATATAGACTGTGTGATCGTTCTTTTTCTGAATGCAATTAGTCCTGTCCCGTGGATCAAGATCAACCCACAAGTCAGGTTCTATGCCTTTGTCGCATAGGAAATCGTGTGCGCCCTTGATAGCGCAGATCGTCCTGCCCTGTTCGCGGTGCTGACGTATCTCGTCAACGAACTCAGGCATGGATGGGCCGCTCCCGACCAGCACAAGTGTTCCATCGTGCCGAGCAGGAGCGGGTTGTAGCTCAGGAAGTCCCCGCGCAAGCGCAGAGCGGATGTACTCCGAATTTTCGTCAGGCGTACCAGCAGCCTGCACAGAGATTTCCAGTTTATTCATTAAGTACCTGCGATGCCCGAAGCGATGTGCGGATAGCCTGCAATGCAGGTAACAGCAGTCGCGTTAGAGATCGAAGTCGTTGCAACAAGGCCAAACACCGCGCCACCCGAAACCACAGCGTCGTCCAGCACGCCAGCAGTTGCGGTGGTGTAGAGCGGCACGTTCGGGGCAGCACTAGCAGCCAGGTTAACCAACACCTTGCCGCCAAGTTGCACCCAACCGTAATAGCCGGAAGCGATTGAGGTCTGAGCGAAACCAATACGCTTGCAAGTTGCTGCGAGCGTGGTGGTCATCATCTGCGCCTTTTGGGTGTCATAGACTGCGACAGCCGCATAGGTGCTAATTTCAGACAGAGCTTGGACATAGACAGCTTGTCCACCGTCGGACAGGTTAACAACCGTACCGGTAGTGAATTGCGAAGTTGCATCCACGTTGGTCAGGGTGATACCTGCTTGATTACTTACGCTGAAAGTAGGCATTTTATTTTCTCCTTATGCAATCAGCACGCCGCAGAACTGCGGGCCGCTAGAGGTGAGGTTTCCAGCCCACCCGATTAATTTCACAATCGCGTCCTGGTTGACGGCCTGGCGCTCGCCACCGATAGGAACAAAGTTCCGGTCAGCGTGCGGACGGAACATCAGGTACTTGGTGTTCAAGAAGAACATATGGTTAGCGGTAGCGGAAGAACCGATACCACCGTCCAGCACCACGTCCGAAGCCATACCTGCGCCAAAGTATTTCAGCGAGGCAAAGCCTGCACCGGCCATCGACGAACCGCTATCGGTAATCCGCTGAATCGACTGGAGCGATTGCAGGTAGAGGCGATAGTAGTTGTTGTCAGCCACGATCAGGTCAGGCTTGTCCGTACCCCGGATCAACTGAACCGCAACGCTGTCCATGTACTGCTGAATGTTGCTTGCAGTAACAGCAGCACCGCCGTTAGTCACGCCGGAATAGGCAACCGAGCGCCAAAACGTCCAGGTCGCACGATCGATACCGCCGTAAGTACCGGTGGCCGGGCTATCAGGCACAGCAGCGCCCAAGCCGGTCAGGTTCTTACCTGCGTTGCCCGTTCCGTCCAAGTACAGGTCGCCGCTGATACGGTTAGCGATCTGAGCCTCGGCAACAGCCATACGGCCATCGAGCAAATCAATTATAGCTTCCTTGCCCGAATTTTGAATCATCTCAAGACCGCTGATCGAAACTGCCGACGCGTACTGAGTGATCGAGAACTGCGCCGCAGAGATCGGGCTGTTTTGGGACACGTTCAACACTTCATAGCCGCTATAGCTGTTGGTGTTGTTGGTAGCCGAGTCGTTATACATGATCTCCTGGAGGATCACGTTTCCGCCCGAAAAAGTACGCACATTCCCGCGTTCTTTCAGTCGGCGCAACAAGGCGTTGTTGTTTGTTACGTTGTCAGCGAGTTCACCAGTACGACTTTGGATGTTGGTCGCAATGATATCGCTGATAGAGCTATTGGCGAAAGCCATTATATTCTCCTATCAGTTTTTAGAGTCGATCCGCTACGTTGTCGAATTGTTCGGCAAGCATGGATCGTCGATCTTGCGCTTTGGTAGCCGTTGTCGCACCGGGTGCGGCGCTTCTGACACTAACCGCTGCCGCTCTAGCTTTCTTCGCAGCTTGATTCGCTACGACCTTTTGCTGGTTATCAGCTTGGGCTTGTCGGCCCTGCTGAACTTGCTGATAAAGGTTGTCGTCTAGGCGTATTGCTTTTTCATACGCTTCGTCCAATGTAGTCGCCACACCGCTTTGCAGCAACGAAATCATTGTCGGTCGCGCTTCTTCAAAGTGCTCAGCCTTAAGTGCGAAACTGTTGATCTCGCCCATCAATGACTGATTCTGAACCTGCTCTTGTTGCTCTTTCCAACTCATTACCTCGCCACGAACTCGATTCAGTTCCTGCTGAAGTGCTGAGATGTTCGGATCAATAGCCGCCTGTTGTTGCAGTTGGCTACCATCACCGAAGTTGACACCGTATTGCTGAGCTAACCGCATAAACAGTTGTTGCTTCTGTTGCGGGTCGCTGTAACGCAAAGCATGGTCTGCTTCCATTAGTGCTTTGACAGCTTTTGGCCCGTCAATCCCTAAACCACGGATCGTGTCCATGTAGGGACTCATTGCTTCTTGGTACTGGTCAGCGTACTTTGCTTTTTCCATCAGGGGCTGAATCCCTGCTTTCATCTGTTCTTCGCGCGTCCAGGCGTATTCTTTCAGCCTATCGTCGGCAGTCTGCCATGCGTCGTGATAATCCTTTTTCCATGACGCGGGAGGGCGCTTCCACACCGGCTCTTCAGCGGGCTGCTCTGCCTGCTGAACCATCGTCTGTTCGGCTTCACGCGGAGCAAACTTACCTTGTTCGTCTCGCGGCACATCCTCGCGGGGCATTTCGCCTGGCGGGGCATTGACGGCTTGGTCGAATTGCTGC
>Ga0209296_1002354_pt1 | contig 13655 bp, 10 predicted proteins | sample S_130206_EF_Meta_FD_187319 | JGI IMG/M metagenome (GOLD analysis project Ga0209296, IMG submission 187319) | Freshwater microbial communities from Lake Simoncouche, Canada to study carbon cycling - S_130206_EF_MetaG (SPAdes) (version 2) | ecosystem: Environmental > Aquatic > Freshwater > Lake ...
CTTTAATGTCGGGGTAAAGATATCAACGAAAGCAATTTTTCTATAAGTGGCAACAGTTTTAGCAGCATCAGCATAAAGCTTTAGATTCTCATTTTCTTTTTTACCTTCGGGAAGAAGGGAGTCACCTGTGGATTCAAAAGCAATGGGAGAAATGATTACAAACCTTGGGCTACTTTTTGAATCATCCCGGGCATACTTCTGAGAGTACTCATCAATAAACTTTTCGTAATCTGCCTTAAACTTTTCAACACCAAGAGGGCCGGCAAAAGATTCATTGAATCCGAAGAAACAAAGAAAAGTATCTGGGTTAAAAGTAAAAAGAGGATCATCAAGCTTGGTATAATCGTTGGCTCGCTGGCGGTTTGCAACTTCATCCGCTGGCCTGCCAAAGTTTCTGAACACCAATTCTTTTTCGGGGAAGCGTGCATGGAGCAAAGTTTCAAAATGACCAAAAAGGTTCATTCGTTCTGCGGTTGAATTTCCAACAAGGGCAATCCGTTCACCCTTAATGAATTGCAAAGGCAAAGTACTTGCAGGTAGATCAGCCTTCTTGGGCCTGGCAGCAGGTTTGAGTAAGTCTTTATTATCAACGCCTGAACCCTTTAAAGGTTCTTTCTTCTTCTGCGCTGATGCAATGTTGCTCATTGCAAACATTGCAGAAATAATCGCACCAATAACAAACAACCTATTTACATACTTCATTTAATGCTCCATGAATCAAATTCATTAGACAACCGTAATAATAAGTATAAACAAAAACCGTTGATAAAACCAATATGGAAGCTGAAAGATTACTAGAAAACCTAGAGAATGTTACCCAGTTAAATTGTCGAATTAACAGCAATTTTTGTAATTACTTTACTCGGCCTTACTCAGAGCTTAAACTTGATTTTGTACCAGCCTAATTCCACATGAAGCAGATGATGAATAATATAAAGAAATTCGCCTTAATGTTGTTTTTGGTTTGCGTGTGCATCTTAAATGCCCAAGAAACCAAATCCCAAAAAGCTGAAGTGTTTGATTTTGGCAAAGGATTGAAAATTGAAATGGTGTTAATTCCTGCAGGAAAGTTTCAAATGGGGGCGCTGGAATCAGAAAAAAGTTATTCCCCAAACGAAAAACTTCATGAAGTAACATTGACCAAATCTTTTTATCTGGGGAAATACGAAGTCACACAACAACAATGGGAGTTGGTGATGAAAAACAATCCCAGCACCGAAAAAGGACCCAAATTACCAGTTACTGATGTATCCTGGGAAGATGCCCAAACCTTTTGTGAAAAGCTGAACACTATTAGCAACAAAACATTCAGACTTCCTACTGAAGCTGAATGGGAATATTCCTGCAGGGCAAACACCAAATCGAGTTACCATTTTGGCGAGACTCTAACCCCTGCAAATGCAAATTATGTTGATTCTAAGCATGGCACCCCAATCGAAGTCGGTTCCTACAAACCTAATGGTTTCGGGCTTTACGACATGCATGGGAATGTTTGGGAATGGTGCAATGATTTTTTTAGTGAATATCCAGAAGGCAAAACGATCAACCCAAAAGGCCCAGAGGATGGCGAATTTAGAACAATCCGAGGCGGCGGTTTCGATGCTGTCACTAGGCTTCGTGCAGCTTTTCGCAATTTTTCATCACCAACCGATCAAACCAAAAGCATTGGCTTCCGCTTGGCTTTAACAAAAGGAACATGATTTCCCTCTGTACCTTTTTCAGGCTCTTTTATACGATCATTTCTTCTTGACTCACCGGCCCTAAAGGCCATACTAGAAATAGACTAAGGCTAAAAATTATAAATGCATCAGAACAAACCCCACTAATTGAGGTATCAAATGCGATTGAATATTACCTTGTGCATAGGATTAACTTTTGGATTCCCCTACAGTCACGCCTCTGAGCCGATTAAGCCTGAGCAATTTAATAAACTTCATTCAATCATCAAGCCAAATCCAGACGAAGAAAAATTCATGCAGATCCCCTGGATGATTGATCTTTGGGAAGCACGCAAAAAAGCTGCTTCTGAAGATAGGCCAATCTTGCTCTGGGAGATGGATGGCCATCCGCTTGGCTGCGTCTGAAACAACGGAGTCGTGGGCCGTGAGCTCACTTTTGCAGATGCGAAAATCATTGAAATTGTAAACAAGAATTTTGTACCCGTCGCAATGGACGATTGGTTTCAGCGTCGTAGGCAGGATGCCGAGGGAGATTTCTTCCGTAAGGTTGCAGATCAAGGACCACGGAAAGGACAAGGAGGCGGTACGCGCCAAGGAATTTACGCATTTACGGCAGATGGCAAACTCTTACAGTATCGCAACAGCCAAGACCCTGAAGTTATGCGTGCGTTTTTACTAAGCGCCCTAAAATCATGGGGAAGCCTTTCACCCGCAGATCGTAGCGCAGCCAAGGCTGGCGTTCCCGAATTGAAAAAAATTGATCCACGGTATGTGCCTGCTCTAACTAAAGATACCCTAGTAGTAAATGTTCATGCACGCATTCTGGAAAAGGAAAATGATTTTTTCTGCCATGGCACTTGCAAATTCCCTGGTGGACAAAGGGCATCTCATGATCATATGTGGATTCGTGAACCCGAATGGCAGGCATTGCTTCCCAAAGATCCCAAGGTAGGCCAAGAGATTGCAATTCCGGAGAATCTTGTTTATCGGCTTTCTCGTTTTCACTTAATCGACAATACACGGGGTGAACCACCGATGTGGGCACGCAACGAAGTGCGTAAAGCTGCACTAAAACTTTTTGTTTCAGACATAACTAATCACGAAGTACGCTTAAAATTAATGGGTGCGATTTTGCTTGCAACAGAAGCAGATGTTAAAAATGCAAAACGAGGTTACGATGCATCATTGATGGGCGAAATCTGCTACGAACCTTCCAAAAGAAAGATCCTTAAGTTTAATGCTGTCGTCTTGGGCGAGCATTGGGGAGAAGGAACATACACAGGAGGTTCGCGCCCCGGGCGTTCGCCATTCGGAATTGCTTTTGAGTTAGCAGATCCTTCGAAACCAGCAGACCGTGTACCGCCGCAGGCAATTCGCGAATCTGCAGGATACTACGAAGCGAGTAAATAATAACCGTAAAAGTTGTTATTTAAACATTAAAATCAAGCCCTTTAAGAGTGCCTGTGCTTGATCCAAATTTATCCGCATTGATCCCAGTGCGTTGCAACATACTGACATAAAGATTAGATAAAGGCGGTGGATTAGCAGGATCAAAAGCCAGATGCTGGCCATGCTTGAATCCGCCACCCGCAAGAATAACAGGTAGATTTTTAGTGGAGTGATTGCTGGCATTACCAAGGTTACTGCTGAAAAACACTGAAGTGCGATCAAGCAAATTCGAATCCTGCTCTTTGGTTTCCTTAAGTTTTGCAAGGAACGCTGAGAAGGTTTTCATCTTTTCAATTTCAACAGTTTTGAGTTGAGCAATTTTGGCAGGGTCTTGACCATGGTGCGAAAGATCGTGATGCCCCAAACTCACCCCTGGAATCGGCGGGACCAAACTGGTTCCCAAAAGAAGCATAGTAATCAATCGGGATGAATCAGTTTGCAAGGCAAGATGCGTTAAATCAAACATCAACCTAGCTTTGCCCGCTACATCTGCACCATTCGCAATATTTACTGGTTGCTTTGCTTCAACTTTGGGTTTTGGTTTCCGAGACCATTCTTCAGCAATGGCAAGGTTTCTCTCTAGCTCTCGAACACTAGTGAAATATTCATCCAGCTTAGACTTATCAAGCTTACCCAATACTGGCGTTATTGCTTTTGCTTGTTCTGAAACTGAATCAAGAATACTTCGCCCATCGCGAAGCCTTTGAATTTGCGATTGAACTTCATCTGGCCGACCTTCAAGGAAAAGCCTAGCGAAAACGCTGGAAGGAAAACTATCGGAAGGCACGATGGCACCACTGCGTGTCCAAGATAGGCTGAAACCCTCGCAGGAAAGCGCGAGGCTAGGGAAGCGGGTATTCCCACCAATAAATGAAGCAGCATATTGATCAAGAGAAATGGAATTACGAAAACCAGCCCTGCGCTCTGGGTGAGGTGCTGCGGTAAGGAAACTATAAATGGAATCATGGCTGGAACCAACATCAGGGTGTGAAAGCCCGGAAACTACAGTGAAATCATTTTTGAAAGGAGCCAAGGTTTCAAGATAAGGCGAAGGAGTGTAATTTTTGCCAGCTTCCTTGGGGAAGAAGTTGGCGGGGTGCAAGCTTAATGGAGTGCAAATGCAAACCATACGCCTTGGAATATCCGCTGCTGGGTTTTGAGCAAAAGCTTCAAGCCAAGGTAAAGCCAGAGTGACGCCCGTAGCTTTTAGGAAATTCCTACGTGTTGCTTTAGGGTTCATGTACATGATTTCCTTGGTTATTTATTTAGAAAGAAATCACTTGCAGTAATTTCATGGACCAGTGATTTAAAACCATAATTATTCGTGCGAATCTTTGCAACTATCGCTTCGATACCTGGTTGATCCGTTGGTTGCGGAATAGAGCCGGTGGCATAAATAATAAGCCGTTCGGTAAGGGATCGCGCTATTTGATCTTTATCGGTAAGAAGCAAGGTCTTTAATTCGTCAATGTCTTTAAAAGCGCGCCCATCTGACAGAACATCAGCGGGATCGATTTTTCGCCCCTTACGGAAATTAGCAGGCCTGCCATCAAGAACATAATGCTCACGCCAACCGCCTATTACATCAAAACTTTCTAAGGCAAAACCAGGTGGGTCGATTTTGGAATGACATGAAGCACAAGATTCAATGGATCTGTGCTTGGCAAGTTGTTCTCTTATTGTAATTGCACCACGAATGTCTGGTTCAACTGCTGCAATTCCTTCGGGTGGCCTTGGTGGTGGGGTTCCTAAAATACGCTCAAGAACCCAGGTTCCACGAAGAATCGGAGAGGTATAGGTACCATTTGCAGTAACTTTTAAAACGCTTGCCATGGTTAACAAACCACCCCGATGGCTATCTTTGGGAAGCATTACTTTGCGAAATTCCCACCCGTTCACATCAGGGATGTTGTAATGCTTTGCGAGCCGACCATTGAGCATTGTGAAATCTGAAGCCACAAAATTAGTGATGCTTAAATTGTTTTTTAAAACTTCTTCAAAGAAGAGGTAGGTTTCGCGAAGCATGGAAGCTTTAAGCATATCATCGTAATGGGGATAAATGATACTGCTTGGAATGGTAGCATCAATTTCACGAAGGTTAAGCCATTGACCAGCAAAGTTTTCAGTAAACGAAGAAGCTTTTGGACTATTAAGCATACGCTCAACTTGATCATAAAGATTTTTCGGATCGCTCAACTTTTTCTGTTCTGCAAGATCGAAAAGTTCATCATCAGGCATGGTGCTCCAGAGAAAATACGACAACCTGCTGGCGATTGCGAAGTCGTCAAGTTTGCCTGGCTTTTCCTGAAGAAAGAGAAAATCTTTAGAAACCATGATCGCCATGAGTCCGACCCGAACAGCTTGTTCGAATGAGTATTTATCTGCTAGGCGTGCTTTTACAAGAGCTAGATAAGGCGCAATGTCATCAGCAGAAACGGATCTACGAAAAGCTCTGCGAGCAAAACTGCGAAGAATCTTACCCGCATCAGATTCAGGGTCGGTAGAAGCAACCTCAACCCGTTTACTGTAATTGTAAATAGGAGCGGCTTTAGTGGGAAGATCGCCAAAGATTCGACGATGACTGGGTGGAGGCCAAGATTCGTAAAGAGGGCCTTCAACCTCAACCCACTGAACAGCTAAACCAGGGCCCTCATAAGAATCAGAACCGATTTTGTGAACCGCTTGGGCACTTGCCAAACCATAGGGAAGAATTCGTATCGTTGCGCGAGGTTCGAGTTCTTGAGTGAATTCCAGAACGGTGGGTTTATCTGCGGGTGCATCAAAATAACCAACAAGATTATTTTTTCCTGTCATCCCCATCACCCCCGCATCAATGCGATACACAACAGGTTTACTCTGGCTTTGAAACCCAGATGCGGAGATACGAAATTTATACTTGCCCCTATCTGGAGGATAGAAAGAAGATAAACTAACCGCTTGCCAAGCGGAGGAGGAAAAGCAAATTACAGTTCCATCATCTTGATGCCGAAAGACTTTCTCCGTGGTAGCTTTGACAGAGTGCATATCCTTAAGACTGTATTGTTTTTTGATAAGAGGCGGTTGGGGCAGATTGGCGATTGCTGTTTTCAATCCTTTATCGGCACCTTCCAAATATTTATCCATCAAAAAAGAAGATGTATGCAAGGCTTCACCAATGTTATCGAACCCATTGGAAGAACCATCTTGAGGCAACAATCCTCTTAATTCAACCGGAACACCCAAAAGATCACGCATGGTGTTTTCATATTCAATGTTGTTAAGCCTGCGCAAAACGACCCGACCTTCTTTTAATCGCTGAACATCGGCAAGCTTAGTGCTAGAGTTAATCCAATCAAAAACTGAAAGCGATTCTTTTTCTGTTGGCTTGGTTTTTTCTTTTGGAGGCATCTCGCCTGATTTGATTTTTTTAAAAACCAATTGCCAAGCATCGCGATTGGATCGATCCTCGAAATTTGAAGTAAGCTGATCAAGCTTAAAATTCCCCCTGAGCTTTTCAGAAGACTGCGAATGGCAGGAATAGCAATGTGTTTTAAGCGTAGCTAAAGCATTGGCATCGATTAAAGGTAGCGATGTTAAAACAGGTTCCTCTGATCGTAATAGTCCAGCAACAACAAAAAAGAGCAAAGCAAAAGGAACGATCTTTGCGCACATAAAAAACCCGTCCGGAGTTATCATCTTAAACTTGAGACTAATCAACACCAAAACTTATTTAACAAATGAAATTATCGCTTAATAAAAGACTTGTTGCAAGCCCCAAAACTCGAATTCTACCAGCCCAAACCACATATTTTTCCTACCATTAAAAAGCGAAAATCAAACGAGCAATACTATTCACCTTCACCCTTAAAAAATCAAAAAGATTGCGAAACTAAAACCCGATAAATGGGTTTAATTATAAGTTGCCCGATGTTTATTTTCTTCATCCCAAAGAGGTGATTTATGAAATTTCGATCCTTGTTATCCGCCGCAGTTGCATTGTTTATTCTTTCTGGAACCGTTGAAGCTGCAAAGTCTAAGCCTGAACAAGGCACCATATCCAAGGTAGAACAAGATAGCGGCAAAGAATCGGGAACTATTACTGTAAAAGTTACTCCCAAGAAAAAGAAAAGTGACACCACACCAGCACCAACAACAGCCGAAGAAAAATCATTCAAAATTACTGAATCAACGAAACTAGAAACCGTATCTGGAAAGAAAAAAGATGCGACCACAACGCCTGCAAAATTCAGCGACCTTAAAGAAGGCAGCGGAGTGTTGATAACAAGTAATAAAAAATCAGTCGACAGCGTCAAAATAACCAAAGCTAAGAAAACAAAGAAGAAAAAGACCGCAGCTTAATTAAATCTGTTTTTCTTCATTACACACAACTAGGGAGGTTTTTATGAGACTCACTTGCGCACTCATGATAAGCGGCATTTTAACAATCGTTGGTCTTGGCATTTCTGCTGAAACCCCTGCAGATGCACATACCAAAATGGTGACCATCGACAAAACAATTCTCGAAGATTCATTAATAAAAGGCTTTGGGGATGGTTGGAAAACAGGTAAGGGGAAATGGGAGAATGTTGACGGCAGCATTAAAGGATCAGAAGTTAAAGAAGATATGCATGGCGCAGTTTCAAGACATGATACCAGCTTTAGCGATGGAGTTGTTTCATTTAATTTCAAGCTTGATGGAACCAAGGGAGTCAGTTTGAGTTTAAACGGAACCAAGGGCCACATTTGTAGGGTTGCAATCAAGCCTACAGGTTTCTCTGTGGTTAAAGATTCACAGGACAAAAAAGCTGGCGATAAAGCAATGGTTCTTGCCAGCAGTGACATTATGATTAAAGCAGGGGAATGGCACTCCATGGTGTTGGAACTTCAAGGCCCAAACATGCTAGCAACCCTTGATGGTAAAACAACAATACTTGGAACCCACCCAGCGGTTGAAAAACCAAAAGCTAACATAGGCTTTACTGTTTCTGGTGAAAGCGCCTCTTTCAGGGATCTTAAAGTTTCTTCAGGCACCTTATCCAAGAATTGGGATAAAACGAAGGACGCCCTTCTTAAGAATAACAAATAGCCTTAAATTTCTCCTACAAAACGAAGAATGCATTCTGCCCTAAAGCAAAATGCATTCTTTTATTTTTATCACCCAGTTTTACCGATTAGCTTTTCTTGGCTTTCTCAGCTTCCACCACTAATTCATTTACTTTCTTTTCGAGCTCTTCACCGCGAAGACCTTTAGCTCTGATAACACCCTTGTGATCAAGAATGTACATCGTGGGGTAAAACCTAATGTTCCAATCTTTTAAAATTCCTTTACGATCAGCGAACCAATGAACCCATGGCATTTTTTCTTTCTCAAGAAAACTAGTAAGTGTTTCTTTAGTGTCATCTCCAGAAATGGAAATAAAAGCAAAAGGCTTACCCTTAAGTTTCTCGTTCATTTCTCTTTCATGGGGAATCATGGCTTTACAAGGCCCGCACCAAGTAGCCCAAATATCTAGCACAACGACTTTTCCTTTGTAATTGGAAAGCTTGTCTTCTTTATCGCCATCGATATTCAAACATAGAACTTCGGGAGCAACTTTACCCACACTTAAGTTTTGAAGCTCAAACAAAGCTGCTTTGATGGTGTCGCCAATAGTTCCACGGCCCATGGATACATCCGCATAATCCTTGGCAAGCTTTTCATAAATCATTTCAGTTCTTTTATTCAATTCCTCGGCTTGTTTGGGGCCAACATCACCAGCTTCTTTCTGAAGATTTTCAGTAATTGCATACCAAGCAAGGCCAGCCAAATTGCGATCTTCTGTTTTGGTTGCGATTTTTTCAAGAATAGAAACGCCATCAGGAGAAGCTGCTATGAACCCCAACACCGAAACCATCTTGGGGTTTTTGGAATGATCTTTAACAATCATGTCAACCGCTTCCTTCATGATCTCTTTATTGCTACCACGAGAAACCATGCTCATTGCAAAAACCAAGGAGTCAAAGCTTCCCTGATCAGAGGTTTTCATAGTCTTGGAAAGCGCAATGGCTTTCTTGGCATAATCTTCGCGGGGGAGTTTCAACAAATTTTGTTGAATTTTTGGAATCAATTTCTGTGCCTCTTCAGGAGACTTAGCATCTTTGTATTCCTGAATCACATCATCTTGCAATTTCTTAAATTCGTTACGAAGGGAATCAAGTTTTTTCTGACCTTCCGATTTTTCGGCATCGGAGTCAGCAGTTTTAATCGGAGTAGCAGTTTTTGTTTGAGGTTTTTTACCTGTTGTATCCTGCGCAAACAAAGGCAATCCCATCCCAAAAAGAACAAGAAAAGCAAATCGAATTTTCATGTCATCTTCCTTTAATTAAAAGACATTAAATATTCATAAAACAAACAAATATCTTATTGTATCATAAATGCTTTTTGCAAGCTTAGCATTATAGAATCCTGCATTTTAATAAATTAATCCTGAGATTTGCCTCTTTTCTAGAAACAACGGAATCAGACTTATTTTGCTGAATTGTTACCAACTTCCAGTTAGGATGCTGTGGTTAGAAGACGACTACAACAAAAGTGAGCTGATCAGGAAATTCGCTCTGCTTTCATTGCGGTCTTCCCTACAACATTAATTATCTTCTGGAGTCAGGCTTTTGAAAAATCGCATTCTGGGCAATACCGGTGCCAATGTTTCTGAAATTGGATTTGGCGCCTGGGCTATTGGTGGAGGGTGGGGCCCACAAGCCAACGATGATTCCATCGCAGCATTAAACAAGGCCCTTGATCTAGGTGTTAACTTTATTGACACCGCAGAAGTATACGGCAACGGCAAAAGCGAACAAATTATCGGTGAAGTGCTTCGGGGCCGTAATACTCAAGTTTATGTGGCAACCAAAACTCCACCCGTACCCGGTAAATGGCCACCTTCCCCATATTGCAAAGCAGAAGATCGCTACCCAGAAGCATACCTTCGAAAAAACATTGACGAAAGAAGAAAAAATTTAGGCGTCGATTGCATCGATCTTCTACAGCTTCACACTTGGACTCGTGCCTGGAATCGAAACCCCACCCCACTGGATGTTCTCAAAAAACTTCAGGCTGAGGGTAAAATTAAACACATTGGAATTTCCACTCCAGAGCATGACCAAAATTCACTTATAGAACTTATGCGCAAAGGTTACCTCGACGCAGTTCAAGTGATTTACAACATTTTTGAACAAGAACCGGTTGCAGAACTTTTGCCTGCCGCCATCGAGCATAATGTTGGGGTTATCATCAGAGTGGCTTTTGATGAAGGCTCACTTACTGGGAAGTATGAATTAGGGCAGGAATTTCATGCGGATGATTTTCGAAGCAGATATTTCCAAGCAGACCGGCTTGATCGAACCGTTTCAAGGGTCGAGCGCATCAAGGAAGATCTTGCAAAGTTAATGCCTGCAGATTCCTATACACTCGCAGATGTTGCGTTACGATTTGTTCTGGCTCACCCTGCAGTAAGCACTATCATCCCAGGTATCCGCAATGTTCACCAAGCTGAAGCCAATACCAAAGTATCGGATATGCCCCCTTTACCCGATGCAGTGATTCACAAATTAAGGGATCACTACTGGCACCGAGGCATTTGGTACGGCGGAAAATAAACTTTCCATAACAGAAATGCCCATTACATCTTATGACATTCTAGTTTGACAAATCCATAAAAGGAACATTTTCCATGAGAGTTTTATCTACCGCAATTGTTTTGCTTTTAGGCGTATCGACAGCCATGGTTTCAGGGTATGAACCCCAAAAAGAAATCATGCTCTGGCCCAAAGGCATGCCAGAACCCAAAGTTCAAACTGAAATGCCCGAAGCATCTATCAAGGGGAAAGACGGAATTTCCCGCAGATCAAATGTTTCTAATCCCAGACTTATTGTTTTCAAACCAGAAGCAGGATCCAAAGCATCAAAGGCTGCAGTCATAGTAGTTCCAGGCGGCGGATTTGGCATTCTCGCAGACGAACACGAGGGCTCTGATGCTTGCAAATGGCTAGCAAAAAACGGCATCACCGCTTTTCAACTTGTTCATCGAACACCTACAAACAAACATACCGAACCTCACGCAGGCCCTGTGCAAGATTTGCAAAAAGCCATTATCGAAGTCCGAAACAATGCTACAGATCTTAACATTGATACAGATAAAATCGGCGTGCTTGGTTTCTCCGCAGGTGGTCAGGTTACTCTTATTGCAGCTACCAACAAACCCAACTTTCCCATCGTTGATGATAAGGCCAACCATAAACCTGATTTTTTACTGCTGCTTTACCCCTACAAGATTTATGATCCTATGACTAAAAAATTAAGATCCGATATCAAAGTTGAAAACGGCCTACCCACTTCCTTCATTGCTCAGGCCAGCGATGACACAGGTTCTCTTCCTCAGGGTAGCACCCTGCTCTTCCTAGAACTCATTAATAAAAAAATCCCAGCAGAACTACATATTTACGAACGGGGCGGGCATGGGTTTGGCATGAACTTGCGACCAGGAACCACTGGGCCAGGGGATTGGCAAAAACGGGCATTCGATTGGCTTTCTCAGCATAAACTGCTAATTCAACCCTAATCCCAGTATAAAAGATTAATCTCTGGCTTTGATTTATTCTTTGTTTCCTTAAAATAGACACATTGAGTTCGTTTACCAGTTTTGTCTATTAATACTCTGCGGATTAACCTCACAGAGTTTACTATATTTTGCGCAGGCCCCTCACACTTGACTTCTAAGTTGGCGCTTGCAGGAAAGATCTTTTTATGAACGACGAGATCGTTGGCATCGATCTTGGCACCACTTTCAGCCTGGCTGCTTTTGTCCGTAATGGCAAAGCACAGGTTGTTAAGGATACTTCTGGTAATTCACTCATCCCCAGCATCATAAGCATCCATGCGGATGGTAGTGTATTTGTTGGCACAGAGGCTCAACGCCATTGCCTTACTGATCCAGAACACACTATTTTTAGCATCAAGCGTTTAATTGGAAGAACCTTAAAAGATCTTGAAAAAGACCTCCCTTTTATCCCCTATCAAATACGCGAAAACATTCGGGACGATGGCAGAATGGTTCTTACCGTTAAAATTGGGGACAAAGATTTCACCCCAGAGGAAGTATCTGCAATTATTTTGGGAGAAGTCAGGCGACTCGCTGGAAACCCCACGAGAGCTGTTATCACCGTCCCAGCATATTTTGATGATTCCCAAAGGCAAGCCACTCGAGATGCAGGGAAAATCGCTGGCCTTGATGTTCTTCGGATTATTAATGAACCCACTGCTGCTGCTCTTGCTTATGGCCTTGATCGTAAGCGCAATGGTACCATTGTGGTTTATGATCTGGGTGGTGGTACTTTTGACTGCTCCGTTCTTTCCATTGCTGATGGCGTTTTCAAAGTTTTAAGTACCAATGGTGACACCCACCTCGGTGGAGATGATTTTGATCACGCAATTATACAGCATGTTTTAGATGATAAACTTAACATCAAAACAAAACTGGATGCACGAACCATTGCAGCACTTAAATTAGAAGCTGAAAAAACAAAGCGAAACTTAAGCAGCAATGACCAAGCAGCTTTCAATTTAGATTCGCTTCCAACCCTCGGCATAACTCCTCTGGAAATCACAAAAGAAAATTTCGAACAAAAAATCACTCCGCTGATTGAGCGCACTCTAGCTTGCTGCAAAAAAGCCCTCAAAGATGCAGGAATTAAAACCACATCTGTAGACGAGATCGTTCTTGTAGGGGGATCTTCCAGAGTTCCCCTAGTTCAGAAGATGGTTCAAGAATTCTTTGATAAAAAACCATTAACCTCGATCAACCCGGATGAAGCAGTAGCCATCGGCGCTGCAGTGCAAGGCGAAATACTATCAGGCAAACGCAAGAATCTATTACTATTGGATGTCATTCCACTTTCCCTCGGTATTGAAACTTTAGGTGGGGCGATCAGCAAACTAATCCACCGCAACACCACCATCCCTGCAATTGCAACCGAACGATTCTCCACGGGGGTAGACAATCAAACAGGAATTGTTTTCAACATCTATCAAGGCGAAAGAGAACTAGCTAAAGATTGCAAAAACCTTGGCAAATTCACTCTTTCCGGCTTCCCACCCATGCCTGCCCAAATGCCTCAGGTTGATGTCTCTTTTATTATTGATGCCAACGGGATTCTTACTGTAAGCGCAAAGGAAATCCGAAGCGGCGTGGAAGCAAGCGTGAAAGTGCAACCTGCAAGCGGCCTTAGCAAAGAAGAAATCGAAAACATCGTTCTCGATAGTATTGAACACGCAAGTGAAGATTTTAAACAAAGAATGCTAATCGAGTTAAGAACCAAAGCAGGCATTGATCTTAATCATGCCAGAAGAATTCTTTCAAACTCCATGCTTCCTCTTTCTGAAAACGACAAATCGAATATCAACACGGCAATTGCAGCCGTGGAATCTTCACTGCTTCAGCAGGAACCTGCAATAATCAAAACTGTTCTTGATGAATTTCAAACAGTTTTAACGCCCTACGCCTCAATGGCTAT
>Ga0209296_1002356_pt1 | contig 13650 bp, 13 predicted proteins | sample S_130206_EF_Meta_FD_187319 | JGI IMG/M metagenome (GOLD analysis project Ga0209296, IMG submission 187319) | Freshwater microbial communities from Lake Simoncouche, Canada to study carbon cycling - S_130206_EF_MetaG (SPAdes) (version 2) | ecosystem: Environmental > Aquatic > Freshwater > Lake ...
CCGTTAAGCATCTAGAGCCAATGGTAGTCCGTCAAGGGCGAGAGTAGGTTATTGCCGGGTTTTTAAATAACCTCCCTTCGGGGAGGTTATTTTTTTATATCTCACTTTTCTGAATCACTTCTTTCATTTACCGCACTGCCTTTTCTTTCATTCACATCATTGTTTTTTCAATTACCATTTCATTTTATATTTCGCATTCTCAATCAAACCAAACCAAACCAAACTTGATTCTTAACGCCATCGTTTCGATATTTACCTTTCTCCTCTAAACCTTAGGTCTTAAGAAATAAATCCTATTATGGAAGTTTCCTTGGACCCACGAGCCTGATTCGCATGGAAGGATGGAAGGATGGAAGGATGGATGGATGGATGGATGGATGGATGGAAGGAAGGATGGATGGATGGATGGATGGATGGATGGATGGATGGATGGATGGAAGGATGGAAGGATGGAAGGATGGATGGATGGAAGGATGGAAGGATGGAAGGATGGATGGATGTTATTAAAGTTCTCACGTTGGTCGAATTTTGCGAGTTAGTGAAGAATGTATTTTTCAACCCAGAGCCGTTAAATAAATTCAAAGGTTCTGAAACACTTTTGATTGCGTTTCATACCTTTATAAAAAATAAAAGGTTGGATGCATGTCTTGATAATTTCTATTTATCGCTTTTAAAACTGGGATGCATCGTTTTAGTTATTAAGCAGAGCAGTTGAATGTAGTTGATTGGTTTGTTTTATAACATTAACAGTATGTTTCTGTTACTATTGGGTCTTCGCTTTTGATGAAGAATAAATTTTCATTGGTGGGCTTATGGGCGTGATTGGTTTTAAAAAAAGTGTTGTGCTTCTTTTTGTATTTGCATTTTCGTTCTTGATTGCAAGTCTTCATGGGTTAGAAGTGCAAACACCAGGCTCTTCATTTTTTAAGACAAAACTAACCCGTGTTTCTTCAGTGATCGATTTAGGTTTTTCTAATTCTGTTACGAAGCTTGATTTTCTACTTGAGTGGTCGGATAAAGTTGAGCCCGTTTTAATTAATACCGTTGCTTATGAAATTGAATCCAAATATGAGGGGAATACTCTTGCTCCTATAGCCACTAAGGGTAAGTCGTTTGCTCCGGTAGAAGGGGGTCAGAGTTTACCATTTGTTATAAATCTCCCTTATTTGAAAAGGGGAAAAGCTGATACTTTTTCGATCCAAGGAAAAATCCAAGCAATAATCCCGGTGGGTTTTGAGCAGATCGAATTAGGAAGCCTTTCAAAATTGGTTGCAGAAGGTGTTAAAGATCAACTTGGAGTAAATAAAAAAGGTTCTTCTTCCAGTCTTAAAAAAGTAAAAACAGGAACTACTAAAATTTCCTTTGGTATTCAGACAGAAATCGGGGCTCAAGGACCGGAGTTTGATACGAGCCAGAATTGGGCAGTCCTCAATCAATTAAAACTTGTTAACAAAAAGAGTCTTAAAGAATGGCCAGCGGATGGTTACATTATCGAGATGATGGAGAATCGTGCGGCATCTATTATGTATCACTTCTTGCTGAAAGATAAAGTATTGGGAGATTTTTCAGATTGGAACTTGGTTTATAAGTCTGTTACAGCCATGAAATATCAAGAAATACCATTTCAATTTGATATTGTTCCAATCCCGTAGTTTAATCGACTTTTTTTAAAGGTTGTTAAGTAGTTAAGCAGGGAGCAATTATTTGTTCAGTTGCTGGTTTTGCTTTTTGAGTAGAGTTCTCAGGAAGATTCCAAAGCCTGTAACAAGGGCGAAGGGCATACCGGCCATTAGGTAAATGCTTTTATTGAAAGCTTTGGCCTCGTTATATTGTTCTTCTTGGCTTGCTTCTGGGGAGTTTCGTGTTGCATCCCTGCAGTTTGGGCAAGCGTTTGCATTCAAATGCAATGCAAGAGCAAGGAATCCCGCTAGGCTTGTTTTTACAATGATCGATTTGTTGATGTTCATGGTTTTTTCTCGCTTAGTACATTCTATAGAGCATCCAATAGACCACAACACCAGTTATTGAAACATAAAGCCAGATGGGGAAAGTGATGCGGGCAAGCCGCATGTGTTTGGAAAGATTATCTTTAATGCCATGATAGGCAGTAATTAGGATCATGGGGGTGACAATAATTGCAAGGATGGTGTGTGAAATGAGGATGGTGAAATAAAGGTACCGGATGATATCTGGGGCATCAGGGTTTTTGTCACGAAAACTAGTTGCAACCCCGCCTTTGACAACCAAATGGTAGTAGAGGTAGGAGGCTAGAAAGATTGCGGATACAGCTACAGCGGTCAGCATAAAAGCAGAGTGAAGCTTTTTGTTTTTGCCTACTTTGATGGCTAAGAAACCAGCGATGATTAATAAGCCTGCCAAGCCGTTAAGGCTAGCATTCCACCCTGGGCAAATGAATTGGTTTAGGAAATCCACGGTCTTATTTCTCCAGGGAAAGTGTAACAATATGAGCTTCGAGAGCTTTGATTTTATCTTCGAATTTATCAGCCGTAGCGCCTTCAGGCGTGGTGGGCGTGCCTTCAAAATAGCCCCTAATATGTCCTGTCTTGTCAATAAGAACGATTCTAGGGCTATGGATGAACTCATTACCTGGTTTTGACTGCTCAGGGGAGTTATGGCCGACTGCGAGTCGGAATTTTTCTTTAATTAATTTATGTAGATCGTCTTCTTTGCCTGTAAGAAAGAGCCAGCGTTTGGGATCTGCGCGGAAGTTTTCAGCGTACAGGTTTAATTCTTTGGGGTTATCGCGTTCAGGGTCAACGGTGAAAGTAATAATTCGCAGGTCGGGAATATTTTTTAGTTTTTCCTGTAAGCGGGCAAGGGTAGCGCAAACTTGGGGGCAGGGGCCGGTGCAGCGGGTGAAAACAAAAGATGCTAGCCAGACTTTGCCTTTAAGGTCATCTTGGGAAATTTGTTCGCCATTGCGTTCAAGGAAAGAGAAATTACCTACGGTGCCAAAATCTTCAAGTTTTTCGGTGGTGCTCTTTTTATTAGTACAGCCGAGCACAGAGATGAGTGAAAAAATAATCAAATAAGAATAAAGGTAGGACTTCATGGGCGTTACCTTTGGCGATAAAAAATGGTATCTGGAAGGAGGCCTGCAATCAAAAAGCAGCAGAGTAAAGCTGTTGGAAGGATAATGAACCAGACGTTTTTAACATCGCGTTTAAGGTGCATGAAGTTTAAACCTGCAAGAACGACTTGAAAGCAGATGATCCCAAGGATTGCAAAAAGCCTGGTCTTGTTTTCAAGATAAGCCCCGATGATAGGAAGCAGTAGCGCATTGAATGCAAGAATAGCCGCGGTAATAAACAGCATGTTTTGGCTATCAGAATGTTCTTTGTGTTCCATGTTTGTTGCCTAAAGGAAATAAATAATCGGATAAAGAACAAGCCATACGAGGTCGACAAAATGCCAATACAGGCCTGTAACTTCCAACGTACCTTCCATGGATTGCATATTACCAAAAAGGCCTTTTACAAAGATTCCAAGCATGAATGCCAACCCAAATAGTACATGGATTGCATGTACGCCTGTAAGTGCAAAGTAGCAAGAGGCCCATAAATTCCCGTTAGGGATTGCGGGGGGCAGGTGCAATTGGGGGAACTCCGCCAGTAAAAGATTTACTTTTTCGCCGAGTTGCGCGGGGGATAAAGGCCTCATGTAATCGTTTTGGGAATCTTTCCCATCGAGGGTAAGCAGATACAGTCCGTAAGCATTTTTGATGACATCTGATTGATCTTTTAGATTGTCATTGTTGACCCCGGCGCAAATGATCCGTAATTGTGCCTGTACTTTGCGAACATAGGCGAGGCCATTTTGCTGAAGTAGTTTTTCTCTTTGTAAAGACATCCCCGGCAAGCATTCCCCGATATTACCTGGGATGATGCCGTGTGAGAATTTTCCTTTGTATTCAAAACCTTTGACGCCAAGAAAAACAGTTCCAAGGATAAGGGAAGTGCCAAGGAAAAATAGGGAAGAGGAAACTTTATGAGCTTTTAGGGCATTGATAGAAAGAAGAATAGCAAGGCTACTGCAAATCAAAATAACGGTGTTCACAGCACCAAGCCAAGGTTCCACATGAACGGTTTTTTGGTTGGGCCAGTGGGGAATTCCAGCACCAGGGATTGGGGCGCTTTCTCTTAAGAGCATGCAAGTTGCAAGTAACCCGGTAAAGAACATGACTTCCGTTGCAAGAAATAGCCACATGGCTAGCTTGCCATTGCTAATGGGTAGATTGGTTGTGGTGTTCTCGCTAACAATCATGATGAATCCTTACCGGCGGAACAAAAGATTAAGGGTGTGGTCAATAAGGAGTAAAGCCCAGATACCCGGGAGGTAAATTAAGGAAGCTCGCATTACACTTCTTGCATTTTGCATGCTTCGTTCTTTATGAAATTTTAAGGTGGGCATTAAGAAAAAGATTCCTAATAGAACAGCGCCCATTAGATATAGCGGTCCAGCAGCTTGGATCAATATCGGGAAAAGGCTGACAGGGATAAGAGCCAGGCAGTAAGCACGCATTTGCAGTGATGTTACATCGCCTGATGGATCAAAAGAGGGAAGCATTTTGTGGCCGCCCTGTGCATATTGATCTCTATAAAGCCAAGCGATGGCAAGGAAGTGAGGAATCTGCCAGACAAAAAGAATCATGAAAAGTGCAAGACCCTCTGGGTCGAGAGTGCCCCGAACGCCAACCCATCCAATAAGTGGCGGCATAGCTCCTGGAATAGCACCGATGAGTGTATTCCAAGTTGTGAGTTGTTTAAGTGGGGTGTAAATAAGCACATAAGAAACCAAGGTGGAGAATGCGAGTATTGCGGTAAGGATGTTAGGTACGGTGACTAATAGATAAGCAGTGCCACCCAAGCCAAGAAGCATACCGAAGAGAAAAGTTTCAAGGGGTTGCAATCTGCCTGCGGGAAGAGGTCGATTAGCGGTGCGCTGCATAAGTCCATCGGTGCGTCGTTCCCAAAGGTGGTTCAAAGCGCCTGCACCTGCAGAAACCATGGTTGTACCGATGACGGTATTTAAAACGACAAGAAGTTCAGCGCCTCTAGCGCCAGCATAAAGGCCGCCAGCAGCTACCGAAAATAAAACCATGGCAGAGATGCGAGGCTTAGTCAGGTCGAGGAAATCCATGGCCCGGGATTTGGTTCGGGCAGGGAGTTTCAATTCTAAAGTCGCACTAGCTTTCATTCTGTAGCCCTTTGTATTTTGCAACCTGACTTATTCTTAATGCTGCAGCAAAGGCGATGGCTAAAAGCAAAGCGCCGGTCAATGCATGTGAGGTGCGAACGGTAGCTTGTCCAAAAGAAACAGCTTCCTGAATCAAAGGTTTACCAGTTGCGAATTTGCCAAGGTAGGCCTCAACACCCAAAATCACCTGAACAAAAACAACCAACCCCAAGAGAATGGTGTAGGGTTTGAAAAAGGCGCGGGCATAGGTTGAACCAGCCATCCTGAGCGAAAGCCAAGCGACAATTCCAAAAACGATGAAAGCGCCAATCATGTGTAATCGTTGGGCCCAGGGTTGTCCGCCATGCCTTACGATTACAGCCCATGCAAGCTGAAATAAAAGAGCAACTACAAGTGCCCAGCCGATGAATGGGAGGATTCGTTTTTCTTTATCTTCAAGTTTCGGAAAAGGACCGGGGAAAGTTGCAAGGATAGCTGTGCCAGCGACCAGTGCGAAAACCATCTGCCCGGTTGCGCCATGAATGGTTGCAAGTTCTGGGCCGACCAAAGCATGAAGGTAAACTCGGAGCCCGCCTAGCAAACCTTGGCTAATAACACCTAGGTAGGAAAGAAGTGCGAGGAACTGTAAGCCTGCGTGTTGATGCTTGTTTCTAAATGCGTTGATTGATTGAACCACAAGAAATACCGCAGAAGCTAAAGCGATACCTAGACCAATTCGCATTTTCATCTGGTTGACTGCGCCTATTGGATCAGCCAAGGCTTTGGTTCGATCGATACTTGTCATAGCGATAGCGACGCCCAGAGAAACCCCCAAGATGCAAAATAATGAAGCGACCTTGCTGGTTATAGTTTTATTTGCAAGGAAAGATGTAAGAATCATTCCTAGAATTGCAAACCCACTGATGTAGCCTACGACTCTATGAATATGTTCGATGAAATACCCTGCAGAAGGTTCTGACCAATTCTGGCTTAACAGATACCAAGGTTCGGTAGGCCAGATGGGATCAACCATGCCAACTCTATAGGTGGTTATAAGCGTCCCTAGAGTAAGAAGCGAAAGAACTAAAACTGCTGAAATCCAGCTACAAACCGCAATGATGGGAGTTCTCGGTGGTGCTATTGTAATGATCTTATTCATGATGTTTTACCCCGTCGCTTGCTGTCGATGATTGGGTTAAATAATCAATTGGTCCATCAATTGCGTATTCGTAAGGGCCTCTTTGGACCACGGGTATTTGCTCGAAGTTTCCATGGGGTGGTGGTGATGGTGCATCCCATTCAAGGGTGTTGCAATTCCAAGGGTTCTTGCCCGCTTTTTCACCAAACCATAAAGAGTAAAAAATGTTGATTACAAATAGAAGCTGAGTCAAACCTAAAAGCATAGCGGAAATCGTCATGAATTGATTAAGGGGCTGAAGGTTTTCGAGATACTGATAAATCGTAGGGTCATAATATCGCCTAGGATGCCCCCCGATTCCCAGAATATGCATTGGGAAGAATGTCAGATTTCCGAAAATGAATGTGAGTGCGAAATGGACTTTGCCTAGAGGTTCGTTCATAAGTCGGCCAAACATTTTGGGGAACCAGAAGGTGATGCCAGCAAAGATACCGAAAATGCTGCTCATGAAAAGCACATAGTGGATATGGGCAACAATAAAATAAGTGTCATGGAAATAAACATCAACAGGGGTAGCTGCCATGAATATTCCACTTAATCCACCGATTACAAACATGGATACAAAAGCGAGCGCGTTGAGCATCGCGGTAGTGTAAAGGATGCTGGCTCCCCATAAGGTAGCAAGCCAATTGAAGGTTTTAATTGCACTGGGCACTGCGATGAGAATAGTAGCAAGCATGAAGCCGGTGCCAAGTCTGGGGTCCATACCACTTTGAAACATGTGATGGCCCCAAACGATGAATCCCAAGGATGCGATTGCAGCCATCGAGAACACCATGGGTTTATATCCAAACATCGGCTTTCTGGCGAAGGTTGCAATAATATCAGACACGACCCCCATAGCTGGAAGGATCATGATGTAAACAGCAGGATGGGAATAGAACCAGAAAAGGTGTTGCCAAAGCAGAGGTTGGCCGCCACCTGGAGTGGTATGCCAATTACCGAAGCTAAGCCCGCCTGGTGGAAGGAAAAAGCTGGTGGCAATAAGTTTGTCGAGCAATTGCAGCATTAAAGCAACGGTAAGAACGGGAAGGGCAAGGGCTTGAAGAATGGCGGTGATAAAAAGTGACCATACCGTAAGGGGCATGCGCATAAGATCCATGCCTGGGGCACGCATATTGAGAATAGTGGTGATGTAATTAACAGACCCCATCATCGAGCCAATGCCCACAAAGATAAGAGAAACAAGCCAGAATATTTGCCCCATGCCTGCACCAGGCGAAGAAGGAGAATTAAAAGAATCATCTTTGAAGACGGTGTAAGAGGCTATAGGCTCGCCTGCCTTGGCGGGGATTTTTTCAAGGCCCGCTTCTGCGCCAACATTTGAAAGGGTTGGGTAGCTCGTCCAGCCTGAACTTGCTGCACCACCATCCACAAAAAAGCTTGCCAAGATGATGATAAAAGCAGGCCACATCACCCAATAAGAAAACATGTTGAGCTTGGGGAAAGCCATATCCCTTGCACCAATCATGAGTGGGATAAGAAAGTTGCCGAAGGTTCCTGTCAGCCATGGAATGATTACAAAGAAAATCATGATGCTGGCGTGCATGGTGAAAAGCATGGTGTAAAACTCGGGAGACATTTTACCCCCCCAGCTTTGCGGGAACCACTTCCCAATGTAGGGAAGGTTGCCATCAGGCCATGCGAGTTGCAACCGAATAAGTAGAGCAAGAAGCCCACCTATTCCGAAAAAGATCAGGCCAGAAAATAGGAACTGAATGCCTATCATCTTGTGATCTTGAGAGAAAAGATAGGTGGTCAGGAATCCCGACTTTGTTTCAGTAGTATGGTTAGAATCATGGTTCATGGGTTGACTCCGTTGCTTGAAGCGACGACAGGAGCCAAGCGGGTCGATTCATGAATGCGTTGGTTTTTTAAAGCATCTGCAAACCATAGCTCGTAATCTTGCTTCGACTCATGAACGAAAAGTTTTCCCCGCATACGATAGTGGTTTCCTCCACATAGTTCTGCACAGGCGATTTCCCATGTGGAATTAGGGTTAAGATCTTCAATTAATCTTGTTTTTGGATTGTATCTAACATTCGCCTCGATGGGCGAAAACACCATGGGCATTACTTTTCCCGGAAGAGCATCTTGCTTAAGCCTTAAATTTGGCATGAAAAAACTATGGATGACATCTTGGGTTTTTAAATGAATCTTGACCTTTGCATCCTTCCAAACATGAAGTTCGTTAACCACGTGAAGGTCATGGAGATTCCCAAGATCAGCCCACGCCTGAGGATCTGCTGGAATGTGCCCTTGTGGATACCGCATGCGCCATTCCCATTGCCTGCCCAATACGGTTACATTCAAGTCAGATTCGATATTGGTGCCTTTGTACCTTATAGGGAACCATGTATCGATCTCGATGTATTTCATTTTTGCCCAAGTGGGCGTCTGAGCAAAACCAATGTAGAGCAAGATAATTGCTGGGATTGCAGTCCAGATGATTTCAAGTTTTGTATTGCCATGAATGTGTTTTGCTTTAACCCCGTCTTTTGCATTAAAACGGAACATGCAATAAACAAGCGTGCCTTGAGTAATAACAAAGAAGAACCCAGTTGCAACCAGGATGAGGTAAAACAAATGGTCAATATCTGCACCATAACTGGCGATATTCTTGGGCAACCACCAACCCATAGCGGGGGAAATTGCAAATAACCCGATCGCTGAGAGGTTTACTGCTGCAAATAATAGGCCCCAGCATCTATGCACTTAATCTGCTCCTGCTAGTTTTACTTCTTGTTTTCTGGAAGCACTGCAACCCCGCGGATTGCTTGGCCATAAACTTTTGAACGAACATCATCGGGCAATAACCCTGGGAAGGGAAGGGCTTCGATGAAGTTGACGAGGTCCCATATTTTTTGGCTTTCTTCGTTTGCTGGAACTGTAACTGCAGGCATTTTTGAAGGCGGAATTCCCCTCTTAATACGCCAGTAAAGATCAACAGGCCTTCTGCCACCTCGATATACGGATAGCGTAAGGTTAGATGGCCTTACCAAAGTTCCCCAGTCATCATACTGGTATAAAGTCTGTCGCCCGAAATCTTGATGGCAGCTCACGCAGCCAAAAGCATCCGATGCACTGCTGCTAAAAAGGTGGTACCCACGTTTTACGGATTCAAGCATTTCGGCATCAGAAAAGTTAGGATATGATGCTGGTTCAATTCCTTTAGCATCAGCTTTTTGATAAGCCTTAAGAAGATCTTTTAAATAAAGCTTTACGAATTCTTGCACGGTTTCTTTGGCAGGCTCTTCATCTGGTAGAAGTTCGAAAAGCTCTGTCACACTGTTTTTCTTTTTAAGTAGGGTGCGAGTTGTTTCAAATTCCACTTCGCCCCTTAAGGATAAATGAAGCACATAGCTGGTAAGTTGTTCAAGCGCCTGTTCTCCTAACAAGCCAAAAGCAGGCATGGAAGTTCCTTCAACCCCGGCTTTAAGGCTGCGGAGTATATCTTCCCTTCGAGGTTTGATTTTGTTGCCACCCGGGTTGGAGGAGATAAATTTAAATTTACCCTGCCTAAAGTCTCTGGGGTGCGGGTTAACCCACGGGCCGGTGGGCCCTCGGCCATCGCCTGCCAATCCATGGCAATGCAAACAATTCCTACGGTAAAGCTTGCTACCCGCTGCAAGTGTTTCGTCATCGAGTTTTAAGGATTTTGCAAGTGCGATGGTTTCGGTGTGGGTTGATATTCCAACAGATGGTTTGTATGGGGAACCAAAAGTAAGTTGCAATTCAGTATCTAATTCGGTTCGAAGGTTTTCTGGGAGATCTTTCGGGCTGAATGTTTTGCCACCCAGTTCTTTGATTTGACCGATGGCTTTATCCAATTGCCCAGGGCCAGGGAGGCGATCGTGGGTTAGTTTTGGAACTTCGTCAACAATTAGATCTGCACGGAACGGGTATACTACATCATCAGGGTAGGCGTCGTTATTGTTGCTGCAACCTAAAGTCATGAAAACGCAAACTGCAAGGGTGAGGGTGACAAACCCAATTAACTTGGGGAGAGCAGGAATCAAACTTGAGGAACACTTTGCCATAAGTTCGGCAATCCTTAAATTCAAAAGGAAACTATTCTAACCTAAACACTTTAACACTTAATCGATTCAAAACTAATCGATTAAATACTAAACCGAGCAAAACTAATGCCAACTAACATTTTATTTACTATTTGGAAAGATGGGAGAAGAAAGGCTGAAAAAACTAAGGAAGTCCTAATGTTAAGAAGTTCGGAATCTGGTTTCTTAAAATTAAGAAACTTAGTGGGGTGGAGTAGGATTTGTTTTTTGAAAGTAGAAACAATTAAACTTTTATCCTGCTTGCGACTTGGTAACATAGGGCATTAATAATTATGGGGTTCAAATTAATGCTTAAAAGCCTTGGTATTGCATCCCGGCTTGTAATAATCCTCAGCGCAGGATTATTCAATTGTTTCCTTTTTGGCCAGCAATCAATTCAGCCAGATAAAGAACTAGCCTCAAAGATAATTCAATTGGCAGGGGGTCTGGCTGGAAAAGACTCGAAAGTTTCTCAGGAAAACCTTTTTAAAATTATTGAAACAAATCCAGATGCGATGGTAACGAATACCAAAAATCACTTAATTAGGGCCTCATGGCTTTGTCAAGTGTTCCTCTTGGGCAGTGATAAGAACTCGCAGGAATTTAAAAAACACGAGGCTAATTATAAAAAGCAGTTTGATGTAGCTAAAACGCAAAAAGATTTGCACGGGCTTTATGAAATTGTTCGTAATGGGCTTTATTGTAAAAGTGGGATTGATGCAAGCCTTCTCCTTGGTGACAGGGCCTTTGAGCAATCCAAAATTGAAGAAGCGGAATATTGGTGGAACCTGCCCCTAGCGCTTTATTCCGAGGCGCATCAAAAGTCTAATCTTGATAAACCTCTTTTTTTTGAGCAGCTTCCATTGTTTAAGGCCAGATTAGTTGCAAGTTCTTTAGTCAGGGATGGGTTGGGTAAAACAGCAAAGGAAAGATTTGATCAATTTGCATTAGACTTTCCCAAAGAAGAAGGAATTCTAGCATCAAAAAGAAGGAATTTAGTTAAAACGCTTGAAGAATTTTCACAATCCAAATCATTCCGATTGATTCGCACCGACTGGACTTCCTACGCCGTAACTAATGAACGAAACCCAATTATTGCGCAGGGCCCAACTGTGCACGAACTAGGAAACTGGTGCGCAAGCCCCCCAACTTGGAAGACCTCGATTGCCACGATGGATAATGATGAGCCAGATGCGGTTTCTGCAAAAAACCTTTTGGCTCCACAAAAATCTCCTGATCTTTCATGCCATCCGTTGCGGGTTGGTTCGCGCATAATGTTTCAAGATGGTTCCAGACTGATTTCTTTCGATTTGGTTTCTGGTGCCAAAACTATCGTGTACGATCCTAACGCGATGTTCCCAAAAGGCAATTTAAACCAGCAATTAAGGTTGGGTCGAAGCATGGCTCTAACCTTTTGCCCGCCTAACAGGGTGCTGGTAACCCTTGATAGACCGATTAAAAACAAGGACAGGATCTTTGCCCCTGTAGCAACTGATATTTTAGATTGTGAAAGTTTTCTTGCTTGCCTAGAAGTTAATCCCGATGCGACTCGACTGCTTTGGGAGGCTAAGCTTCCCACGGGGGATAACAGTAGATTTGAAAGTGACCCGTTGGTTCATGAAGGTAGGGTTTTTGTTCTTGCTAGCCAAAAGGTCAATGGTAGGGAGGTGTCTAAAGTTCATTGCTACAACCTTAATGCAGGTACGCCAGATTTGCTTTGGTCTTGCGAGGTCGCTTCTGAAACTACAGCGGTTCAATTAGAAGAAAACAAGCAGGCATTTTTGACCTTTGCAGGTGGCCTAGTAGTTGCAACCAGCAGGGGCGGTTCTGTTACTGCGGTGGATCAAAAGACAGGAAAAACTGTATGGCTAAGGTTGGTTGCGCCAAATGAAAATGCACGCAGCATCAAAACACCAACACCTCTTCGGGCTATTTTTCATGAAGCTATGGTTTATCATCTAAATCCGAAAAATAGAGTGGTGCAGGCATTAGATAGTGGAAGTGGCACTCTTGTCTGGACTCGTGATGTTGAAAATGTCAACCAATTGATTGCGGTCAAAGATGGGATTTTGTTGTTAGGGACTGAGAATGGATTGCGGGCCTTAAATGCTACCAATGGTTTAGATAGTCATGCTTGGAGTATTCCCGCGGATGGTAGTTCCCTGCCTTCTGCGGGAAGGGGCTTTATCCTTGGCAATAATTATATTTGGCCTACAGTCAAAGGCGTGTTTGTTGTTGACATGAAAACTGGTTTGCCCGCTGCAGATCTTTCCTTATTTCATCGTTTACAGCCAGGCAATCTTTTTCTCTTTGATGATTTTTTATTGAGTGTTGATCGTAATTCGATCCGGATGTATCCGGGAAATAAAGCCGGGAAATCTAAGAAGCAGAATGCTGCTTTTTTAGCGCCACAGGCTTCTCGGAATTTGGAAATCAAGGCGCAACTGCCTAACGAAAAGAGTGTGAAACAAGATTGGAAAGTCGGAGATATAAAGTGGGTATCAAGGCAAACCGGGGCCGGGAAGCTTTTTGATCAAGGCTTAGTTCAAATTGCTAAAACCTCAAATTTAACAGCAATTGCTCGTTCTCACGATTTTAAGGTTGTTCGAAATTCAGATGGGTCTTTACTTTGGGAGTCGAAGTTACGAGAAGTCTGCACTTGGATGAAAGCCCAGGGCGATACTTTGTTACTCGGGTTTGAAAAATCGGTCATTGCATTTGATTTGGAAAAGTGCGCGGAGCTGTGGAGTTTTACACCAACCAACAATAGTGCCAACCCATTCGGATTTGTGATTTTAGGCGATAAATTAATTTGTCACGACGGTTCTTGGAAAATCTATTGCCTTGATTCCAATAACGGGAAAGTTCTTTTCGAATCCCAGTTTCCTTTCTTTGAAAGCGATTTTTCTGATCATCATCTTATCTTGCAAGAAATGGTTTCGATTAATCAGAATGCGTTCGTTGTGCCGGATAATAAAAACAATTACTGGTATGTGGAAAAGGGTGGTTCGCAACCCAAATGCGTGCCTAGGTTGGAGGATTCTCCTTGGGAAACCATGGCGCCTGTTCGGGATAACATTCTTGCGCTTAACTCCGATGGAAAGCTTTGCTTGCTGGAATCCAAGGGTTTTCAATGCATTATGAAAATCGCATTGCTTCCTTCATCACTTAAATCGGGGAAGGCAGGGACGATTTTTA
>Ga0209296_1002357_pt1 | contig 13650 bp, 2 predicted proteins | sample S_130206_EF_Meta_FD_187319 | JGI IMG/M metagenome (GOLD analysis project Ga0209296, IMG submission 187319) | Freshwater microbial communities from Lake Simoncouche, Canada to study carbon cycling - S_130206_EF_MetaG (SPAdes) (version 2) | ecosystem: Environmental > Aquatic > Freshwater > Lake ...
ATGGCTTTGGTCTTCCGATGGTATTTGGGCCAATCCTCACGATGGGCTAATTCAGGCGAATCGACCAGAGTTGTTGATTATCAAATTTGGTGTGGCCCTGCGATGGGGGCTTTCAATGAATGGGTCAGAGGTTCCTTCCTCGAAAAACCCGAGAATCGCAAAGCTGGTATTGTTGCATTGAATCTATTGCATGGCGCAACGCAGTTGATGCAATTCCGTATCTCCTCTTTGCTCGGTTTAGCAAAGCAGGGGAACCCTTCGCCATTGCCTGTCGAGTTTGAAAAACTTAAAGAGCAACTGGGTTATGCAGGAGTGTCCGCATGAGAGATGCAACTCCCAAAATGAAAATGGAACCTTTGGCCATCGTTGGAGCAGGTTGTTTCTTTCCTGGCTCCGAGGGATTTGAAGCTTTCTGGAGCTTCGTGAAAAGTGGCAAAGATGGTATTACCAAAATTCCCGATTCTCATTGGAACCCCGAAGATTACTTCGACAAAGATCCAAAATTCCCTGACAAGGTTTATAGTCAGACCGGTGGGTTCATCTCTCCTGTTGATTTTTCACCAGGCGACTTTGGCATTGCTCCCAATAACCTAGAAGCTACTGATACATCTCAATTACTTGGCTTGATGGCTGCAAAGCAGGCGCTTGAACATGCCGGATACCAATCTGGTATTGGTGACCCAAAGCCAGGCTTGAAGCCTTTGGATCGTTCGCGAGCCAGTGTTATTCTTGGCGTTACTGGTACTCTCGAACTCGTTATTCCTCTTGGTGCAAGGCTTGGCCATCCACGCTGGCGCAAGGCGCTTTCAAAGGCTGGCGTTGATGATGCCACCACCCAAAAAATAATCGATGACATTAGTGCATCCTATGTTCCTTGGCAGGAAAACTCCTTCCCTGGGCTATTGGGAAATGTCGTTGCGGGCAGAATTGCAAACCGCTTTGATTTCGGTGGCACCAACTGCGTTGTCGATGCTGCGTGTGCTAGCTCGCTTGGGGCTTTGCATCTTGCAGCACTAGAGCTTTGGTCGCATCGATCCGATATGGTGATTTCGGGCGGGGTTGATACCTTCAACGATATTTTCATGTTCATGTGTTTCAGTAAAACTCCCGCTCTTTCTCCCACAGGCCATTCACGCCCCTTCGATGCAGAGGGCGATGGCACCGTACTAGGTGAAGGCCTTGGCCTTTTTGTTCTAAAGCGACTTTCTGATGCTGAAAAAGCTGGCGATAATATAATTGCAGTACTTCGTTCGGTTGGTACTTCAAGCGATGGAAAGGGAGGCGCAGTTTATGCCCCCCGTGCTGAAGGCCAGATGAATGCGCTGCGAGCTGCCTACCAAGAAGCAGGAATCTCCCCCGATTCAATCGATATGGTTGAAGCCCATGGCACTGGCACCAAGGTCGGCGATGCGACCGAACTTTCCTCGCTTTTGAAAGTGTTTCAAGAGTCAGGCAAAAAAGGTTCTTGGTGTGCGGTTGGCTCTATCAAATCTCAGATCGGGCATACGAAAGCTGCTGCGGGCGCTGCTGGCTTGCTTAAAGCTGCCGCTGCACTTTACAATAAAGTATTGCCTCCTAGTATCAAAGTTCGAAAGCCCCTTGAAGGCATGAACCGTGGCAAAGGCCCCTTCTATTTCTCTGGCCAAAAGCGTCCTTGGATTTCAAACCCCAATCATCCACGCAGGGCCGCTGTCAGTGCTTTTGGTTTTGGTGGCAGTAATTTTCATTGTGTACTCGAAGAATATCAGAAGACGAAATCGCAACCTGATTGGGATGGTAATACCCAGATTCTTTCGCTTAGCGCTGCTTCCAAAAACGAACTGATGCAAAAACTCGACGCCTTGAATGCTCACCCCAAGTGGGAACAATGGCGCAGAGATTGCTTTAAGTCGCGTTCGAGTTTTGATCACCGCATGGATTGGCGCTTGTTAGTGATTACCCGCAAGGGCGAATCCGAGATCGCTCAAGTATTGCAAAAAACTCGTGAGTCTTTGGCGCAGTTTCAGAAAGATAAACCTCTTCCCCCAGGTATTTTCATAGAGCAGGGGCAAAACTCGGGTAAACTCGCTTTTCTATTTAGTGGTCAGGGCGCACAGTACCCAGGAATGCTTCTTGATCTTTCCTGTATGTTCCCCGAAATGCTGGATGTCTTCGAAAAGGCCCATGCGCTACAACTGAAAAATCAAGCAGAAGCAACATTGCTGGTCGATCTGATTTATCCTCAGACCACCTTCGATCCTAAAGAGGCAGATCAGGATCTTTTACGCTTGCAGGATACCCTGAATGCACAACCTGCATTGGGTGTGATTGAACTGGGTGCAATGAAGGTTCTTCGTCGCTTTGGCTTGGCTCCCGATTTAACTGCAGGGCATAGCTTTGGTGAGCTTGCTGCTCTCGCTTGTGCTGGGGTTTTTACTGATGAGCAGTTTCTCGACCTCGCGTTTCAGCGTGGCAAATGTATGTCTCATGCCTCGACCGGAAACGGTGGCATGATTGCAGTGCTTGCGCCTGAAAAAGATGTTGTAGCTTTGTTCCAGACCAATGGCATTTCTTTAGTTCCTGCCAATCGAAACACCTTGAACCAAATTGTTTATGCAGGGCCTATAGATCAGATTGATCTTGCTGAAAAAGTTCTTGCAACCAATGGGTTTAAAGCGAAGAAGCTTCAGGTTGGTGGAGCATTCCACAGCCCGATGGTCGCTAATGCTGAGCAGCCTTTCCTTAAGTTTATCCAATCGAACATTCAGTGGAATTCAACCAAGGTGCCTGTTTACGCAAACTCGACTGCCTCTGTTTACCCAACGGAAAATGTTGCTGCGAATAAAGTACTTGCAGGGCAGTTGGCGAAAAGTGTTGAATTCAGCCAAATGATTTCTGCAATGCACCGCGATGGCGCAACCACTTTTGTTGAGATCGGGCCTGGTGGCAGACTAACCGGCTTGGTATCTGAAATACTTAAGGGCCAAAAGCATAATGCGATTTCCCTTGATGCTAGCCAAGGTAAGAAAGCAGGCGAGTACGATCTCGCATCATTATTATGCAAGCTTAGCGCCTTGGGCCTTAAGGTGGATCTTGCCCAGTGGGATAAGGGCTTTGTTGATGCACCGGTTGAAAAACCAGGGTTCACTGTTGCACTGACAGGAGCCAATTATGTTCGTACCAAAACAGACAAAGTGGAACCCAAGACGCCAAGTGCTCCTAAAGTTGCTCCAGTTAAAGTTGTTGCAGAAAAAGTAATCGAAACTAAAGTTGTATCTCCATTAAGTTCGTCAAGACCGCTTGAAAATCCGAAAATTATAACCCCAACCATGACCCCGCAAGTAAATCAGGAAGTGAAATCCGTACCGATGTCAAATAGAAATATTAATTCAGAAGGCATAGGTCGTGTGCTTGATGTAACTAAAGCAAGCCTCGATATGCTGCAAAAATTACAAGAACAATCCTCCCAGATTCACAAGATGTTTCTGGAAGGGCAGGAATCTGCGCAACGAAATCTGCATGCTCTTATCCAACAGCAGCAGATTGTTTTGCAGGCTTCTTTGGGTTTGAGCACTGCGATGCCTCAACTCAAATTCGAACAAAAAGTTCAACCCGTTGTTTCCTACACCCCTGCGCCTCCAACTTCCTTCGTCGCTGAAGCAGTTGCTGCTCCTGTTGCAAAACCTGTTACACCTTACAAAGCACCTGCGGTTATTGCACCTGTGGTTGTAAGAACCCAACCCGTGCCTAATCCCGCGATTGTAAGAACGCAACCCGCACCTGAACCAGTAGTTGCTGCGCCTGTAGTTGCTGCGCCGCCTGTTGCGACTTCGGTTTTATCTGCCCAAAACCCTCCTCCAATTGGGTCCATCGCTTCGGTTTTGATGATGGTGGTTTCTGAAAAAACTGGCTATCCTACCGAAATGCTTGAACTCGATATGGCTTTGGATGCAGACCTTGGCATCGATTCCATCAAAAGAGTTGAAATTTTGGCAGCAATTCAAGAGAGGTTGCCCGAAGCGCCAATCGTTAAGCCAGAACATCTTGGCTCCCTCAACACTCTGCGCCAAGTTGCTGAATTTCTTGTGGGCTCCAAAGTTGAGGACATTAAAGTTGAAGTTAAAAGTAGTGCGCCAGCAGTTGTTGCTGTTGCGCCTGCTGTGGTTAGAAAAACAAGCTCAGCAGAATCTGTTTTGATTCAGGTTGTTTCTGAGAAGACTGGTTACCCAACGGAAATGTTGGAACTCGACATGGCGTTGGATGCTGATTTGGGAATTGATTCGATCAAGCGGGTGGAAATACTTGCAGCAATTCAGGAAAAGTTGCCCGAAGCTCCGATTGTAAAGCCCGAACACTTAGGGACTTTAAATACACTCCGCGAGGTTTTGAATCATCTTGATGGTGGAGGTGTTCAGCAAAAAGAAACGGCACACGAGGCGCCCCCCGCAAAAAAATCATTCAGCCAGCCTTCGATTCCTACCGGGCTTGACCGGTTGGTTCCTAGGTTGGCTAAGGTGGCTGGCAACCACGGGACCTTCAGTATTGACAAACAAATACTCGTGACAGGTTCAGATGCGGAATTATCGATCGAAGTTTGTAATGCTATTATCAAACGCGGATTCAAAGCTGAAAAAATCGGCTTGAATGAAGTGATTAATGCCTCTTGGGATCGATTGGGTGGGCTCATTATCCTCTCTTCTCCATTGCATTCAAACGAAGATTTTCTTTTGAAATCTTTAATGGCTGTGCAATCGGTTGGCAAAGCATTGCGCTCAGAATCTTCATCATCAGGCTCCATACTTTTTGCTGTTACGAGGCTAGATGGGGCATTGGGTTTTGAATCATTTGCAGAGGATCGCAATCCTCTTGATGCTGGTTTGCTTGGTCTAGTGAAAACCGCATCCCGCGAATGGCCCCTTATCCGTTCCCGTGCCATCGATATTGATCCACGCATTGGTATCACTGATGCAGCAGAGAAAATCGCAGACGAAATTTTGTTTCATGGGCCTATTGAGGTTGCTATCAATTCTTCGGGAAGAAGAACCATCCAGCTTGATGTTACTAATGTCGAGCTTTCCCAGACGGAATCAAAACTTGAAGGAAAATTAGTGTTGGTTACCGGAGGGGCCCGGGGCGTTACCGCAGCATGCGCCCAGGCGATTGCTGATCTTCATGCACCTTCAATTTTAGTTTTGGGCAGAAGCCCCGAGCCTACCAATGAGCCCGATTGGCTCATGAAGTTGCATTCGGAAATGGAAATTAAGAAAGAACTTGCAGCCCGATCTGGAGCAGGTCTTTCGCCCAAAGCCATCGGCGAACAATGTAAGCAGATACTTGCGAATCGCGAAGTTAGAACGAACTTGCAAAAGCTTGGTGCAAGTTGTTCTAAGGTGCTTTATCGCTCGGTAGATATTCGCGATGCGGCATCCGTTGCCCAGATTCTTGCTCAGGTTCAGGCTGATTTAGGGCCTGTTTGTGGCATTATTCATGGTGCTGGGGTTTTGGCAGATGCCTTGATTGAAGATAAAACCGCTGAACAATTCCAGCGCGTTTTTGCAACCAAGGTCACTGGATTGCAAAATATACTTTCTAGTATTGATGTTCATAAGCTTAATTTCTTGGCAATGTTTTCGAGTACTACTGCTCGCTTTGGTAGAACCGGTCAGGTTGATTACGCCATGGCTAATGAAGTGCTCAACAAGATGGCGCAGAAGTACTCACGGCTTTTGAAAAACACCCGTGTTGTCTCTTTCAATTGGGGCCCATGGGAAGGCGGTATGGTTGGCGAGGGTCTGAAAAAACTTTTCCTCAAGGAAGGCGTTGGGCTCATCCCTTTAAAGGAAGGGGCAGCCTTGCTAGCGTGTGAATTACTCGCAACTAATTCTTCTGTTGAAGTGAGTGTGCTTGCAAAGGGTTCTTCTTATCCCCGTGAGGAAGTTCCTGCCAAGCTAAAATCAGAGGCCCCTGCACTTCTTACTTTTGAACGCAGACTCGATCTTTTAGAGCATCCTTTCCTCGAACATCATGTGATTGATGGCAGGCCAGTGTTGCCAATGGCAATTATGCTGGAATGGCTTGCCCATGCAGCCTTGCACGAGAATCCGGGTTATCAATTTCATGGCTGTGATGACTTTAGAATTTTACATGGTGTGATTTGTGATCAGCCCGAACCTTTGCAATTGCGTTATCTTTCCGGCGTTCCGCGGGCAACTTCGAATGGCCTTATTATTCCTGTGGAAGCGCGAAGTTTTCGCAGTAATGGCAAAGATGTATTGCACGCTAAGGCAGACATTCTTTTAGTTGAAGCACTGCCTGGTTCTCCTGCAAATCTTCGATCCATCACCGCCCCAAAGGTCGAATACTTGATTGATGATCTTTACCGCGATGTTCTTTTTCATGGCAAGATGATGCATTGTTTGGAAAATGTTGAAAGCTGTGGCGAACGCGGAATCACATGCTGGGTAAAGGGCGCGCCTGAACCTTCCGAATGGATAAGGCAGCCTTTAAGGCAGCGTTGGATTCTTGATCCACTGGGGTTGGATGCGGTTTTGCAAATGATGATTGTTTGGACTTCCAAGATGCAGAGCATGGGGTCGTTACCTTGCAGAATTGGGAGCCTTCGATTGTTCAGGAAACCAGTCTTCAACCAAAAGCTAAAAGCTGTATTGGAAATTCGCAAAGCCAATGAGCTTCATGCGGTTGCAGATGTTGATATGATTGACCCGGTGTTTGGCGTGGTTATGCGTTTAGAAGGCGTTGAAGGCGTTTTAGATGCATCCCTAGCCAGAGCTTTTCGCAAAAATCGACTCGGAAAACCAGCCACAATCTAGACCGGGTTTTGCATGAACAACACAAAGCATAGCCCAGGCAGTCCTGATCACTCTTTCTTTTCTCCAATTGCCATCGTCAGCGCTGGTTGCGTTTTTGCAGGTTCACCCGACCTTGAATCTCTTTGGCAGCTTGTTGCTTCAGCGCAAAATGCTTCGAGCGAGGTTCCTTCTGGGCGTTGGGTTTTAGACCCCGCAACCCTTCGTGCTGATTCGATGGCGCAAGCCGACAAGGTTCATACCACCAGAGGTTTTTTTGCTCAGGTTCCCGAGCGTAATCCCGAAAAATATCCCTTGCCCCAAGAGATACTTCAGAAGCTCGATGCGGGTAGTTTGTTTGGTTTGGAAGCTGCTCATCAAGCTTTAAAAGGGAAGATTGAAAACCTTGATCGCCAGCGTGTGGGGGTGATTTTAGGGCATATTGCATTGCCTACCGAGGGCACCTGCAAACTCAACCTACAAGTGTTGGGGAAAGTTCTTTCAGAAGCTGCAGGGCTGCCCGTTCCCGAAGAATGCTTGGGAGTTGAGCCATCATGGTTATCGCAACCCGCTGCACTTTCCGCTAATCTTATTGCCAAGGCTTTTAATCTTGGGGGGCCTTGCTTCACTTTGGATGCAGCATGTGCTTCCAGTTTTTATGCACTGAAACTCGCATCGGATGCCCTTTATTATCGAAGAGCGGATGCGGTGCTCGCGGGGGGCGTTTCTGGTGCGGATAGCCTTTACACTCACATGGGGTTCAGCCAGCTAAGGGCTTTATCTATGTCGGGCAATTGCAGACCGTTTGATCATCGTGGTGATGGTTTGATGGTCGGTGAAGGTGCAGGAATATTTTTGCTCAAGCGCTTGCAAGATGCAATTGAAGCTAGAGATGAAATTCTAGGAGTGATCAGGGGCATAGGCCTTTCGAATGACATCGGGGGCGGCTTGCTAGCCCCCAATAGCGAAGGCCAATTGCGTGCAATGCGTGCAGCATATCAGCAATCGGGCCTCAAGCCTTCGGATATCGATTTAATTGAATGTCATGCTGCGGGTACCCCGGTTGGCGATGGGGTTGAATTTTCTAGCATGGCTGAATTATGGAAGTCAGAATCCTATAAAGCTAATCAATGCGTTATAGGATCTGTAAAGTCGAATGTTGGGCATGTGCTTACTGCTGCGGGTGGGGCGGGGCTTGCCAAGGTTTTAGTTGGTTTAAATCGTCAGCAACTTCCACCTACCTCAGGTTTTGAAGCTTGTTCTTCATCGATCAAAATGGATTCTTCTGCATTCCGGGTTTTGAAAACAGCGCAGCCTTGGGAAAGAAGGCAGGCAGATATTCCCCGCAGAGCAGCGCTTAGCGGTTTTGGATTTGGTGGCATCAACGCTCATGTTCTTGTCGAAGAATGGATAGGCCAGAAACTTCAAGTTGCAGAGCCTCAAGCAGAGCACGGCCCTCTTGCGGTTGTTTCGGTTGCAGCTAGAAACGCAGGCGATATTAGCACAGAGCCTTTCTTTCAGCGGGCGATAGGGTTTGGTAAAGTTGAAGTCCAACCGCTTGTAAATGCCTGGAATGTGCAATCATCCAAAGCCATTGCTGCGGATCTGCCACATAATACAACTCTTAAAGGAAGGCCCAAAAAAGCAGTAGAGTTGCCACTAGATGCGTTTCGAATTCCGCCTAGGGAACTTGAGCAGATGCTTCCGCAACAAGGATTGGCACTCGATACCGCACGCGAAGCACTTGAATCCATGAAGTTCAAGGAATCTGATTTTCAAAGGATGGGAGTCTTTCTCGGAGTAGGCCTTGATTTAAATACGACAAACTACCACTTGCGTTGGTGGTGGCTTGCAAACAATCGAAATCCTGAATATGCCGATGCTGCAGGCCCTGCCTTGAATGCAGATCGAACCATGGGCGCACTTGCAAGTATCGCAGCTTCCAGAATCGCCCGTGAATACAGAGTGGGCGGTGTTGCGTTTACGATTGCTGCGGATGAGAACTCGGGGTTGAGGGCACTCGAAATTGCATGGGATTCGTTGGTGTCTTTTCAGATCGATAGTGCCTTGGTCGGGGCAGTGGATTTTTGTATCGACCCACGCATGATTGTTCCCCTTGCAAAAGAAGGCAAACTTACGGATGCAATTCTAAACCCTGCTTTAGCTCTGGGGAAGACCGGTGTTCTTCCTTCTGATGGCTCCGCAGTTCTTGTTTTAAAAAGGCTTGAAGATGCGGAAAAATCTGGTGATACCATCCTTGCGGTACTCCGGGGCATCGGCACTTTTAAAGACCCGATCGCTAAAGGAATATCAGATAAAGCCTGTAGGACAGCAATGGAAAGTGCCTACCTTTCCTCGGGTATTCATCCCGCAACCATTCAATATCTTGAATCGAATTCTTCGGGCCTAGAGCAGGATGACGCTGCAGAGGCCAGAGCTCTTGGCGATTTCTTTTCCCCTAGGCAGGTGTCTGGTCAAGCGGTGCTTCATTGTGCCAGGTTTCAACTTGGTTGGTCGGGGGCTGCAACAGGTTTGCAATCATTGGCAAAAGCTTGCCTTTGTTTAAGCCAAAAAGTGTTGCCCGGAAATGCTCTTGAACAACCAGAACTTGATCGCAGATATGAGGATGCCCGATTTCTAGCAGAAAACTTCAGCCCCACTCCTTGGCTTAGAAATAGGGAAGATGGCCCACGCAGAGCAGGGGTTAATTCTTTGGGCAGCGATGGTACTTGGTTTCATATCTTGCTAGAAGAGACCGAATCGGAAACTAATGAAGCGCCTCCAAACCTTCTTGCCTCTGCTTTCTCTGATGCACTTTTTGCAATTTATGGACACGATGCCTCTACTCTTGAAGCTAATCTCTTTCTTTTAAAACAATTTGCTTCAGAGGGCGATTTTCCTTCGTTGCTCTATTTGGCAAAAGCTTGGCGTGAGAAGAATCTTGCTTTGGCTGATTCACCTCTGGCATTGGCTTTTGTCGTTTGCAATCTTAGCGAATTACCTTTGCTTATTGAGGCGGGATTCAAAACCTTGAAGGGCCAGCCTCTTGATTCTTCTGTTGCTGACAGGGTTTTTTATAGTCGCAGTCCGCTTGGAAACGAAGGGCAAGTTGCCATGGTTTTTCCAGGTTCGGGTGCGGATTTTCCTTCGATGGGTGCTGATCTATCGCTTCGCTGGCCACAGAGCCATCTTAATTACGACAAAAATAGTCTTAAATTAAGGGCGCAGGTTCTTCCCGAGTTTTACTGGCAGGGCAGGCCTTTCCGCCAGCCTTTGCCTCATGAAAGAATCATGGCGCAAGTTTCGTTTGGGTGCACTACTGCAGAGATTATGAGGCTTGCCCGCATAAAAACAGATTTGGTTTTGGGTTATAGCTTGGGTGAATCAACCGCATTGGTTGCAATGGGTTATTGGCCTGACCGCGATGGGCTTTGGCATGCGCTTGAAGGTTCGACTCTTTTTAAAGAAGATCTTGTAGGGAAACGGCAGGCAATCGCTCTTTCATGGGGAATGGAACCAGGGAAGGTCCCTGATTGGCTTGTCGGATTGGTGGAAAAATCCCCGGAAGATATTGAACAGTTCTTGGTCGATTTCGACCGTGTTTATTTGCTTATTATTAACAGCCCCAATGAATGTGTCATCGGCGGAGATGCGACTCAAGTCAAGAAACTGGTTAAACAATTGAACTGCAGGTTGTTTCCTTTAAGCACTGAAACTGCAGCGGTTCATTGCGAAGCTGCAAGGCCCATTGCTGATGCTTATCGAAGATTTCATTTGCTACCAACGAATCTCATGGTAACGCCCTATGTTTACAGTGCATCGTTTGGCTCTGCTTACGAGGTAACGAAGGAAGCAGCTTCGGAAGCGATTACAGGCTTGGCCTTGAGCACCATGGATTTTAATAAGTTGGTAGAAACTGCATACAACGATGGCGCACGCATATTTTTAGAGATGGGGCCTGGCTCTTCTTGTACCAGAATCATCGCTAATATTCTTAAGGGTAGGCCTCATTTTGCTAAATCGCTAAGCACTATGCGGGGCAGCCAATATCTCGGATTCTTGAAAACTATTGCAGCATTGATTTCTGAAAGGGTCTCTTTGGATTGCAGTTTCCTTTTTACTCCTGCTAATTTGGTGAGTGCAAATGGTAATAAGGTGAGTTTGATTACAGGCTCTGCAGGTTTTGCATTCAACGCCACCAGTTCGAATCGAATTAGCACTCAAGAAGTTATGGAAGAAAGAATACATTTCATGGAAAATGAAAATGCGCTGCATCTTCATGGTGTCGAACACGCTGTGAACATGAACCAATCTGCAATGGAAGCTCATGCTGCTTATTTAAAACTTTCGCAATCAACACTTGGGCAGATGACCGCACTGGTTGAATTCCAAAATCAGATGCTGCAATCGGTGAACTTGGGCGATACGGAGTTCGATTTTTTTTCAGAGGATGTTTCTGTTGGTACTTACTCTGACAAATCGTTTGAAATGCTTTTAACACCGCCTAGAACTCTTGATCGTAATGCTTGCTTGCATTACGCCCGTGGGAATATCGCGGGAGTGTTGGGTTCGATGTATGCCGAAATTGATGCCTACCCTACTCGAGTTAGATTACCAGATGAACCCTTGATGCTTGTGGATAGAATCTTGGCAATCGAGGGCGAACCTTGTTCGATGGGTTCGGGAAGAATAATTACCGAGCACGATGTTTTGCCCGGTGCATGGTATCTAGATCATGGCAGAATTCCCACTTGTATTGCTGTAGAATCGGGGCAGGCAGATCTATTTCTATCAGGCTTTTTAGGCATCGATCATAAAACCAAAGGCCTTGCGGTTTATCGCCTGCTTGATGCAGAGGTTACTTTCCATCGTTCCCTGCCCGTTGAGGGCGAAGTCATTCATTACGATATTCGCATTGATCGGTTCTTCCGCCATAATGACACTTATCTTTTTCGATTTTGGTACGATGCCACGGTTAATGGCGAACCTTTCATGGCAATGCGCGAAGGTTGCGCGGGCTTCTTTACAGAAGAAGCACTTGCTGCCGGCAAAGGTATCGTTATTTCAGCAAACGCAGATAAAAAAGAAGAAGTGATTTCAACTCCGCCTTTACTTCCCATGGTTAAAGAATCTTTTAGTGAAGAGCAATTAGATGCATTGCGCAGCGGAGATTTGGCGGCTTGCTTTGGTGCTCAGTTTGCCAATCTGCCTATTCATGATCCTGCAACTTTGCCCGGTGGGAAAATGCGGCTTGTTCATCGGGTGCCTCTTCTTGAACCTGAGGGCGGGCCTGCTGGCCTTGGCCGTATTTTAGGTGAAGCTGATATTCATTCTGATGATTGGTTTCTTACCTGCCATTTTGTGGATGATCAGGTAATGCCCGGCACGCTCATGTATGAATGTTGCCTACATACCCTGCGAATTTTTCTTTATCGCATGGGATGGGTGGGCGAAAAATCGAATGTTGCGTTTGAACCGGTGCCCGGTGTTACGGGTAAACTTCGCTGCAGAGGGCAGGTTACTGCTACTACGATAAAAGTTACCTATGAAGTTTTGATTAGGGAAAGAGGTTATCGCCCAGAACCCTACACCATCGTGGATGCATACATGTATGCGGATGGAAAAAATGTGGTTGAGATAAAATCCATGTCGCTTCGTATGACAGGATGGAGCAAAGAATCGGTTGAGGCGATTTGGTCGGGTGGGGTTTCTGGTGCGGTGAAGACACCACGCTTTGATAATGCCAGCATTATGGCGTTTGCGATAGGCAATCCTTCAGAAGCGTTTGGAGATGCGTACAAGGTTTTTGATGCTGAAAGAAAAATCGCAAGGCTTCCCGGGCCACCTTATAAATTCCTCGATCGGATCATGGAGGTAAACTGCGAACCTTGGAAGATGGTTTCAGGTGGCGAAATTGTTGCAGAGTATGATGTCCCACTCGATGAATGGTACTTCCGTTCTGAAAGACAGGCGGCAATGCCTTTTGCCATTCTTCTAGAAATCGCCTTGCAGCCTTGTGGTTGGCTTGCTGCTTATTTGGGATCTGCGCTTACTAGCAAAGAAGATCTTTCCTTCCGCAATCTTGGAGGGAAGGCTGTTTACCTGGAACCTGTTCTTGCAGATGCCGGGACACTTTCTATCAAGGTTAAGATTACGCGCGTGTCATCCTCTGCGGGGATGGTGGTGCAATCGTATTTGTTTGATGTTTTTTGTAAGGGCAAAAGTATCTATAAGGGGGATACTACTTTTGGGTTCTTTTCAAAGGATGCGCTTGCAAATCAGGTTGGGGTTCGTGGCGCTAGTTTGTGGAATGTTGAGAAATATGCCCGTTTGGATGCTTTGATCAGTGCAGAACCGCCATTTCCTGATGATTTTTTAAGAATGTTGGATCGGGTGGAATATCTTGAACAAAAGGGGGGTGCAAACGGTCTGGGTTACATCCGTGGAATCAAGCAGGTTAACCCCAAAGACTGGTTTTTTAAAGCACATTTCTATCAAGATCCAGTTTGGCCTGGCTCACTTGGCCTTGAAGCTATGATTCAATTAATGAAAATTCTTGCAACAGATTTCTGGCCCGAAGTGGACACTTTTTTACCTATTGTAAGCCCAGAACCACATATTTGGATTTACCGCGGGCAGGTTATTCCGCATAATAACACTGTGATAGTCGAAGCCACTATTACCAATAGGGATGACCCCTCTGGTTTATTGGTTGCAGATGGCAAACTATCCGTAGATGGCTTGATCATCTATGAAATGAAAGACTTCCGCCTAAAGGCTTGGAAGTCGTAACAGCGATAATTCAGGATAGAACTTTTATGAAATATTCCCGGGTGTATCTCGATGCAATTGGTTACGAACTTCC
>Ga0209296_1002359_pt1 | contig 13645 bp, 9 predicted proteins | sample S_130206_EF_Meta_FD_187319 | JGI IMG/M metagenome (GOLD analysis project Ga0209296, IMG submission 187319) | Freshwater microbial communities from Lake Simoncouche, Canada to study carbon cycling - S_130206_EF_MetaG (SPAdes) (version 2) | ecosystem: Environmental > Aquatic > Freshwater > Lake ...
CCCTTGGCCTTGGCTCGGCCCTTGGCCTTGGCTCGGCCCTTGGCCTTGACTCGGCCCTTGGCCTTGGCTCGGCCCTTGGCCTTGGCTCGGCCCTTGGCCTTGGCTCGGCCCTTGGCCTTGGCGCCACACCATGAACCGGTCGGTCATTCCCTTGACAATGGAATAGCTAGAACCGAAAAAATTGGGCGCGTCCGTCTCTTTGAATGCGTGCGCAAGTTCACTGCAAGGATCCGCATCGTTGAAAATGCAGCCGGTTCCAAGATACGTGTAATGGATGCCGCGGTCCGCACACAGCTGCGCAAGAATGATGGGTGCCATTAAATTGTCGCGCACATTTTCCACCAACTTTCCGGGCTGCTCCAAATAATCAATGGTTGTGAAGTTCTCTCCGTGCGTGCGTCCTAACAACGATATTATGTGAGTGGGCGCAAACTCATCTAGTTCCTCTTCCAGGTCGTGAATGTGATCAAAATCCACGCGACTGATTGCCACCCGATGTTCGATGTTTTGGTTTGACGCGATTTCGACAAATTGTTGCCCAATCCAACCGTTGCCTCCAAAAATCAACGCGCGCATAATTTTAATTTTAACATAATTGTGGCGATTCGTTTTAAATGCATATTCAGCATTATAAATATAAATATTTTATGTGCGCGTATATTAATACAATTAATACGCATAATCAAAAATGACGCATAGTCGCACTCGTAAACGCCAACAACATGGTGGAATGAAATTTGGTTATGCACTCAAACGGTATTTGATGTCCCAAGACCTTGAACTAAATGACGAGAATATAATTAGGTTATTGATGTCAATTGTTGATGTCAGTCGTGTTCGAATTGTGTGGGATGCAAGCACGTACTCATTCATTTTTGAACTAACATTGAGGCCCGGCATTACTTTATTAGACCCATTTGGAACATCATTGGCCCAATCGGCTGATACATTTGTTGCACATGCTTCTGCTGCTGCTGGTGCACCTGAACATGGAACTCCTGTCTCAAATTTTTGTGCAAAAATATCGTTCGTGCATGATGGGTCTAGACGTTTAGGAAATGAATATAATGGAGTGCAAAAACGGACCGTCACGTCTGTCAAGGCAAACAGAGAAGCTAACACTCAACGCAGGATTTTTGAATTGTTCGCTTGCCTCAGCACAAAGGCCCCATTTACGTCGGATGTGCTTGCTCATGCCATTTTAAGCGGAGAACAATTTCGCGCCATTTTTGGAAACGTATTAACATCCACGGTTGCTTCTACTACACCAGGTGTTCTTGGAACACCTAAAAAAATTTATGATTGGATCCGTGATTGGTATAGAAGCGACGGAATAGGGGTTGATGTTCTTTTGATGGAAATGTTGGATTTTCAACGCACTGCGCCTGGTGTTCCTAGAAGCATGCGGTTTCGAATGATTCATTCATTGAGTGGAACCCCATCATACGGTGTGGCGGCTCTTCGTATGGCAGCGGAGATTGCAGTAGTCGGTGGGAAAGAAATTGTACCACATGATTTTCACGGAGGCAATGGATTGGCAATACCAAATGGTTTACAACTTTATCTGGTTGACTGGGGAGGACTTTTTGATCTGGCAAACCGAGAAGACCGTGCCACGCTTTTAGATATTTTCAAAAAAATGTGCGACCGTGCGCATACCACAGAACTAGAAGAATCCGACCACGCGCTACAATTAGCCAGAAAAACTAGTGATCCCACACAAAAACTGCTTGCAAGATTTCCATGTTTGCAGGATTTATGTGGATTTTTTGAAATACCATTTATTGTTCCGCAGGTTGATGATGATGATGCAGCCCGCAATGAAAATATAAAAATGTTGAAAGCAAAATTTGAAGAAGAACTAACAACCGGTTTTGTGGACTTTGTGTGCGTTGCTCCTACTCCACAAAATGTGCATCACACATTGACATTGGTGGCATTCATTGATTTTATGTCAAATCTAATGGTTCGTGTTCATCCATATTGTCAATGCGGAGATGTTTTGGGAATTGTGTATCCAAAACAAGTTAATACATTTGCAAGCACCACCGAAATAGATGTTACTACCTTTCGTGATTTTAGAACTTTTTTAAGGCAGTTTAAGGTTAAAACTTTGCCTCCAAGCACGGAATTGGATAAAGTTGTTGGATTGATACAAGAAATTGTTGCACCATGTCCTTCCGCGTGTGTCGCCTTATCACCGCAAATGTTAAGACCCACATGGATGGAAACAAAAAGACGTGAAATAATGCTCGCACAAAAACAAGCAGAAAAAGAAGAAGCAATGAGATTTGTAGAAAGAGAAAAAGCAATAAGACTTGCAGAAGCAGAAGCAAGAAGACTTGCAGAAGAAAAAGCACGCGTGGAAAGAGAAGCAGAAGCAAAAAGAGTTGCAAAAAGAGAAGCAGAAGCAAAAAGAGTTGCAAAAAGAGAAGCAGACGCAATAAAACTTGCAGAAGCAAAAATAATTGCAGAAGAAAGAAAACGTGCATCAAAAGAAAGAACATCAAAATCATCAAAAGTATCAAAAGCAGCCATTGAAGGCATAAAGAAACCAGAAACCCTATCAAAACCTGAACATAAACAAGCTTTCCAAAAGGCTGCATCGGCTCATGCATCGGCATCGGCTGCTGCTGCTCCTGCTATATTGGCTGCTCCTGCTCCTGCTATATTGGCTGCTCCTGCTCCATCGGCTGCAGACGTGGCTGTTCCAACGAGTTGGTTGTCCAGATTGTCGTCAAAGTTGAATCCAAAGTCTTGGTCATGGTTTAAAAAACAAGGTGGCACCCGCAAACAGCGCAAACAGCGCAAATCTTTTACAAAGCGTAGGCACAATTGAATCCATCTTATGAAATATAAAAACACGCCACAATGTAAAAGAAAGGTTGGATGCCAATCGCGCACGTGGTTTTCATCATTATGGGAGTTGTGTTTGGAATTAGTGTGTTTGCGCGCTGTTATCTCATGTGTTGTCGCTCTAAAAGTTAATGTATTGACCATTGAATCATCATCATCGAATAAATCAATTGCCCCATAAACACATAAATACAAAAATTTAATGCATGCATTATATAATACGTAATATCTCTCAAAATGGTCCGTTCTAAACTGAACACAGACATCAATTATCGAGAGTACAAGCAGTTGGAGCGAGATGACGCCGATTATGATGCAACCATGTATGAAATTGAACTTTTAGGCAAAGAAGTGCGCATCGCAATCGGCCGCGGCAAAACCGACAAAAAGGGCATCATTTATTATCCAATGTACTTGATCAACACGGATGACCGAGTGGTGAAACAGATTGGCGTGTTTGAAATCCGGGCCGAACAAGTGAGCGACGTTTTAGACGATGAGGATGACCTGGACATTGACAAGTTGCCGCACCCTCTCATCTACTCGTTCGTCACGGCTGAGACGCTGGAGGCCGACAGTCGCGGCAAAAATGCTCCCGCTGCTGCTGCTGCTGCTGCTGCTGCATCCGTCGCTGCGCTAGACGAAGTGGAGACAAACGAAGCAAAAGAGGTTGCTGGCGCAGACGAAGCTGCTGATGTGGTTGTGGAAGCTGCCGACGTGGTTGTGGATTCACAAGAAGTTGACGAAGCAGCAAATGCGCTGCGTTCCAAAATGAAGGCACTTGCCATTCCTCCTCAAATAAAGGAAACCGCACAATCGGAGCACGCCGAGTATAAGAAGCGGCCCGCACAGCCGTGGATCCAGACGCACATGCAGAACAACAACTTCGGTATAACGGACAATGAAGCCGGCGGCGACTGCTTGTTCGCTGTGATTCGCGACGCGTATCGCACACGCGGCAAGTACGTGGAGGTGCCCGAACTCCGTCGCAAGCTGGCAGCGGAAGCGACCGAAGAAGTGTTTGATGGATACAAGGAACAATACACCATGACCGCGGACTCCATTGCCACCACAACGGCGGAGATGCGCGAACTGGTGTCTGCCAATGCGAGGTTGAAGCAGCGGCTGGAGCACACCAAGGAGGCCAAAGAGCAGCAGGCCATCATCATTGAATCGCGCCGCAATGCCACGCAGTTCAAGCGTCTTAAAGCCGAGGTGGCTCTCAGCAAGGAGCTGTTGCAAGATTTTCACTTCATGAAGAACGTCAACACTCTGGCCGATTTCCGAGAGATGCTGAAATCTTGCGCGTTTTGGGCCGACACGTGGGCCATTTCCACACTGGAGCGCGTGCTGCGCATCAAAGTCATCCTTCTCTCGTCCGAACGATTTCATGCGGGGGAAATGGGCGGCGTTCTGCAGTGCGGCCAGCTGAACGACCGCGTGCTGGAAGACAAGGGCACGTTTGAGCCCGACTTCTACATCATGGCAGATCACATGGGCATGCACTACAGACTCATCACTTACAAGGGCGAAGCACTGTTGACATTCCGAGAGATTCCATATGATATTAAGGTCATGGTTGTGGAAAAATGCATGGAACGCAACGCAGGGCCGTACAATCTGATTCCGCAGTTCCGCACGTTTCGCGAGGAGGAGCTCGGACTCAAAGGCGTGGAAGAGGACCAGGCCGTTCGCACGTCTGTCCCGGAGGCATCCCATGCATCCCATGCCCCGCTGTATGACGACGCAATCGTGTTCCAGTTTTACAGCAAGAGCATGGACAAGCCGCTGCCGGGCGCGGGGTCAGGCGAAACCATTGAGCGCGCCGACATTCCCAAGTTTGCCGAGCTGGCGAAGGAGACGCCGCAATGGCGCAAGATGCTGTCCAATTTTTGGGAGCCGCCGGGAGACGACCGTGCCAAGGCGCTGTTCGAATTGGACGGCCACAAGTGGCGCACGCTGGAGCATTATTTGCAGGGCATCAAGTTTCGCAAAGAAAACCCCAAGCATTATCTGCAATTCTCTCTGGACTCGGATTCCGATCTGTCAAAGAGTCCAACGCTGGCAAAGAGCGCGGCCAAAGACGACAAATACAAGGACATCAAGACCGACGCGGATTTCGGCGCGCGCGAAGAAAAGGAGCGCGAGGACGCGCAGTATGCCAAATACAACCAGAACTCGTATTTAGCGGACATGCTGTTGAACACGCGGAATGCCAAGCTGACGCACTTTAGACGCGGTAAACCGCCCGCGGTGTGCAACGAACTCATGCGCGTTCGGCACCGGCTGCAACGAGAGAAATTGAAAAAATCATAAACAGACATTCGGAAAATTCAAATATAATGAAATTCAAATATAATGAAATTACAGTGTATCATTATATTCATTGAACAAACCCACAAACAAAAATGCCCGTTCATTCTTTCAATGGCAAGACCATGCACAAGGTGTTTAAAGGCTTGTATTCGGACATGCAGCGCTCATTCCAGGAGTGCCGATCGAAACAATTCGAACCGACGACCGTGAAGACCGTTGACTCATGGATGCAGGTGCCGCTGCCGGCCGACATGCGACGTCGGCTCATGTCAAACGGGCCAAATGGTTCCGACGACGACTTCTTCCCCAAGGACATACAGCGCCACATTTTGAACGAGCAAAGCACGGCCGTCATGTACAAGTTCAGCGTGGGTGGACGCGCGGTGTCCCTGCATTTCGTGGAGTTCAATAAACGCAGCCACAATTTAAACATGAATGAAATGGCGGCGAAGGCAAGGCGCGTGTGTGCGCTCCTGCACCTGGTTTCAATGCACGCTGCTCGAAGCACGTGCTCGTCCACTCTGAGCATTTTCATTTACATGACCGATTTCAAGAAGCTGTTTCCGGATAAGAAGGGCGAGGCATTTGAATCGGAACACGCCAACACCGGGTTGTCGTATCACTGCGCAAGGAACAACGACGTCGTGGTGTATCGCAAAGAAGAGTGGTTCAAGGTCCTCATTCACGAGCTGTTTCACGCGTTCGGGCTGTCGTTCATTGAAAGCGACTTGCCGGATGGAGCGGATGCCGCCATGCAGGCCATGCTGCAAAAAATGTATGCCATTTCGCACCCAGTGCGCATATACGAAACGTATTGTGAAATATGGGCGCGCATTTTGAACGTGGTGTTTGCGTGTTTCACAGATGGGGATGGGGATGGCAATGGCAATGGCAGCAAGTGCATGGATTCGGATGTCGAACTCGCCGTGTTTGGCGAATGCGTCATGAAGGGCCTGCGCAAGGACGCGGCACATGCGCTGCACCAGTGTGCCAAAATCATGCACCACCTGGGCATTCCTTCGCGCGTGTTGCTGAATCCAACGGATGAGAACCGGGCAATCGTGGCAGAAAAATACCGCGAAAACACCAACGTGTTCGCATATTACGTGCTGACATGCGCGTTGCAGCACTCTCATGAGCTGTTTCTGGAATGGTGCTACAAAAACAACCCGACCAGTGCTAAAAAGCCGAGGACCAACGTCATGCAGTTTCGCACCAATCGGTCCAATTTCAACAGCTTCATGGAACTGCTGCACCATTCCAAGGGCCGGTGTCCCGACCCACCGCATCTAAATCCAACCGCAATTTCGGGTTCAAGCATGCGCATGACGTTGCCTGCGCACGACGTTGCCTAGCAGCACATAATGTCAAGTTTAGTGAAAAATTGATTTGGATTGTTTCCCCAAAATTCCCTTCAACTGCGATGGGCATCAAACATTTAAACCAATTTGTGAACCGGGAGTGTCCTGGCGCAATAAAAATAATTCCACTAACCGACCTGGCGGGCAAGGTGGTTGTCGTCGATGCCAGCATCTACATGTATCGGTTTGCAGCCGACGAGGCGTTGCTTGAAAACATGTACAGCATGGTGCGCATATTTCAATTGAGCGGAATTGTGCCGATATTTATATTTGACGGTAAACCCCCGGATGAAAAGCGCAACCTTTTGAACAAGCGGCAGCGCTTGAAACGAATTGCAGAAATGCATTACAATGAGATGAAGACGCATTTGGAACTGACTTCCTCTTCTTCCTATTTGCAGGCATCGGACAACGAGCACATGTTGAAGATGTTGAAACGCAGGTTCGTGCGTTTGTATGACGCCGATTTTGAACGTGTGAAGACGTTGCTGCAAGCGCTGGGTGTCGCTTACATTGTGGCGCCCGGAGAGGCCGATGCAATGTGCGCGCAAATGGTTCTGAAACGGAAAGCACATGCGTGTGCGTCGGATGACAGCGACATGTTTGTGTACGGATGTCCGCGCGTCTTGAGGCATTTGAATTTGCTGGATCAAACAATCGTCATGTATGACATGTCCAAAATTCTGGACTTGCTTGGAATAACAATGAACGAGTTTCGTCAAATATGCGTGGTGTCCGGGACAGATTACACTTTCAACAACGGCAACAGCAATGGCAGCAGCACAGCCTGCACCCCCAAACCATTCAATTTGTATTTGAAACTAACACTGAAATTGTTCAAACAGCACAAAAAATGCATTCAAGACGCCGAGGAAACGGGCAGCATTGTTGCCCCCGACTTTTACACTTGGTTGCATCACAACTGCGAGACAATTCATCCGCGGCTGAAATTCGATTACGATGCAATCACGTCGACACACGACATGTTTCACACAATTCCTTTGAGCGTCAATCAATTGCCCGGTGCAACAGTCAACCCAATCAACCATGCAATGCTGCACCAGGTCATGGCGCATGAGAATTTCATCTTTGTTTAGACTTATTCATAATTCAGCATGTGTGTCCAATGCTTCAATGTTAATTTTTCATATTTAAATTCTTTGGTCTTGAATGCTTGAATGGTTTCATCCAGCAGTGTGCGCGTAATTTCGCGCCAATCGTTGACAATCAACACGGGCAGACCCTCGAACATGGGGTTGAACACAGTTGACATGACGATTGGAATGGCTCCCAAGCAAAGCGCTTCCCACGTTCGATGACAGTCCATTCCCAAACCAAACGGTGAGAGAACAAACGCAAATTGTGTCATGAGTTTCCAGTTGGCGGTTCGTTTTACATCATTGAGATTGATTGCAAGCAGGTTGGGGGGTATTTGAGCCATGGATTGTTTCCGTTGTTGGAATCTGTCATTTTTCATTGTGAAATTCACGTAAATCATCGGCATTCTTTCATGAAATGGTTGCATTTTCTCTCTTAATTCAATCAACATTTTCTCTTGACCGATGGGTTCGCTTCGTTCACCGTGCGTTTTCCACTTGTGCATCGGATTGTCTGCAATGGTGTGATAGTCCAGCCCGATTGGCAGTTGAATCACCTTTGGATTGCCCGAAGGGAACATGTTTTGGGCAAACCATTTCAATAAATGGATACTGTTTAATAGCGCGTTCGTTTCTCTCGCATTCAAGGCGTCTGTTGGAATGCACTTGTCTGAATCTCCTGAAACCAAGACAAAATCGTGCTTAATGCGTGGCAACACATTCGACACAAACCATCCCAGCAAATCACTGCAAACATAGATCGACATTCCCTTGTGCATTTTGCCATGCATCAACATTTGTCGCAAATACGTGGTGTCAGTTGCACAGCTCGATTTCGCATTGGATGAATGGAATGTACAAGACTTCAACAGCCCGCGGGAATTCACAAACGCACAATCGTTTTCCATTCCATTGAATTAGCATTTTAAACTATTATTGTGATTTGAACAAAATAAAAACGTTGCATTTTTATTTTTTATTTGTAGCATAGTTTTGACGTCGACGTTCGTTTTCTTATATTTCTTCTGCTTCTTCTGCTTCTTACGCTTCTTCTTCTTATTCTTATTTTTCTTGTTCTTCTGCTTCGTCGCGTGTTTCTACCTCCTTCACTATCAGACCCGCTTTGTAATGCCTTGTAAAAGTTTTCTGGTATCGAGCGACAAGAGCCCAATATCATAACAATTCGTTTGTCGTTATACTCCGGCTTGCCAAAGTATCGCGACAAAACATAGAAAAGCGTTGACAGTTTAACCGTTCGGGTGCCGGGCACTGCATATTCGCCATCGGTTCGATGAATGTATGTATTCCCGCCGGGTCCAGGGTCATCAAACACACTTGTTAAAATTTCGGGAGCAATATCCTTGCATCTATCATGACCTTTATATGTGGCATCCAGATTAAACACATAAATGCCGTCAGGGTTTCTTTCAAGAGCAGGGGCGATTGAACTGTGTTGAGCATCTGGTTCAGGTATAAACAAGTTTAAATCCGCGGTTGTTTCTCCTTTAAATCGTATTTTTTTAGGAGACCCTTCTGTAAATATATTATCAAACAGTCCATCCTCTTGAAATATTGCTTCTCCGGTATATGCACCATGTTCTCCTTTTTCCATAGTATTCATAATATCCGGAATATGAGTAGTACACATCCATTCATATACTGCATGATTGGTGTATCTTAATACTGGCATTCCTAAATGGGAAGCAAGAACCGTTTCAAACGGAAACGTCGCTACATGCCGCGCGCTTGGTGCAAATGAAAAATCGTCCACGGCCATACCATGACATGCAATAAAAACGATATAGTCAATCGGCTTCGGATTCGATGTAAAATGGGTTAATTGTTGTCTTTCTGTTTCATCTGCTTTTTTACCACGGACGTTTCGGCGAACTGAAGAATTACAATATTCATCCCCGAATTTGTCGTTTGCTTTGCTTACATATTCACCATACGGATTGGACCTAAACATAGTTAATTAGTTACTACAGTTACTATAGTAAATAAAATAAATACTGGGTTTGAAATAAGCATCCAACCATTTTAATTGATTTTGTTTATGGTTTTGTGGGTTTTTGGTTTGATATGTTTTTATGGGTTTTGGTTTGATATGTTTTTATGGGTTTTTGTTTTGATATGTTTTTATGGGTTTTTGTTTTATCACGTGCATCATGCTTTTTAAGCAGTGGCAACAACGGCAACAGGCTTGCTGGCAGTGGCAAAGTGGGGGGACATGTAGCGCTGAAGGTTGAAGTAAGTGAGCTCCTCGCCCTTCTTGAGCTTCAGAAGGGACTTCAGCTTGGCATCGGGGTTGATGCGACGCCCGTTCTCCTTGTCCTGCAATGAGTTGTTGCGGATGTAGGCGTTGATCTCGCGAGTGACCTCGGTCCTGGCCATCTCAGCGCCGTCAGACTTTCCGAGGAAATCGGACAGCTCCTTGGAGATGAGGGTGGGTTTCACAAAACCAGAGGGAGCACGGTTGCCGACCTTGCGGCGCTTCTTGGCGCTGGCCTTCTGAGCAGTGCGAATCTCACGGACCGCGTGGCGCTCAAGGGCGCGAAGCTCGGAGCGAAGAGTGGCGGCAAATGCAACAACCTGCTGCAACTTGGCAGTGATGGAAGCAAACTGAGAAGCAATGGCGGACTCAATGGAAGGAACAACGGGAGCAGAAGCGTCAGCGGAAGAAGCGTCAGCGGAAGCGTCGGTGGCAGCGGAAACAACGGCAGCGGCTTCAACAGGAGCAGCAGAGGCCTTGGGAGTCTTGGGCTCCTTGGGAGCCTTCACAACCTTGGCAGGAGCGGCGGCAGGAGCGGCGGCAGCGGCAGGAGCAGCAGCAGCAGAGGAGGAGGTCGCGGGAGTAGTCGCCGAAGCGGAGGTCTTTGTCGTCTTAGCCATCTTGTTGGTTGGTTTATACCCTCTATAGAGAGGTCTTTTTAAGCTTTTTTACGAATTAAATGTTTAGTGCGGATTGACATGCAGTTGTCATGTCGTTTGCGTTGAACATTTGAACATTTGGATTGAATGGGTGAATTCAAATGTTCCTTAATGAATTCATTGGTTATTCATTTATTTTATTGTTAAACTGTATAGCCATAGCCATAGCACGAGATTGAAATCATGTCAGATGGCTTTAGTTGGTTAGACCATTATGGAGGTCCTGGCGCTAGTGCTGCAAGTGCGCAAGGTGGCGTTAGTTTGTTAGACCTTTATGGAGGTCCGGACGATAGGTCGGCAAGTGCGCGACCAATAAGATGGGATCAGGCACCACGATTGCCAGAGTGGTTAATAAATGAACCTTATGATTCAAGTAAATTTTATTTTCAACAAAGGCGGGTGGGGGATACTTTGGCTTTAGAGAGAGAGTCCACGAGAAATTATCGCAGCAAGAATGATTTATTCAATAGCCAAACCCCTGTTAGATATGTAGTTTATGCAGATGGGCATGGGTGTCAAACTGGAACAAAATCCGAAATTCAACCAAAAGTCCCAACTGTTTTTGCAAACTACATAGGAGAATCATCATCAGCGAAAAAATCCCACAACATTTTTAAAGTCCTTCTAGAACTTTTTGAGAGGCCTAATGTGCGCTCATCAGATGGCACATTGAGGGGGGCTCAATTTTTGTATCTAGTTCATTTACTTCGAGACGAAACTTTTTCAACAGGAAGTCCAATAAGTGTAAATCTCCCACAACATAAAGATGATGAAGTTCCTGATTTATTTTTATTTGGAGCCGGTAAGGTTTCTCATGGTGAATTTGTAAGTGGAATGGTCGTCAGAAATCCAGCGGTCTTTATGATGATAGACACTTTCACTGGTGAAGTGGTCGATTTAGGAAGCAAATATTTAACTGACACATATGATGCAACACCTCCAATAGTAGAAGGGGCAATTGTATCAACTACATCGCCTGCATACACTATGCGTGATGGTAGAATGGTGCAGCTGAGTGATGTGTATAATATCATACAAACTGAAATGCATCAAAAAGGTGTGAGAGATGCGAATCAAGTGACATTGATTTTGCAGTCTTGCAGAGTTTTATCTGATGGCTCAAGTGTTCGACAACCTTCTCCCACCCGTGGTCCACCCAAATACATAGGTGGCAAGAAGAAAAAACAACGACGCCGACACACCCGAAATCGAAAATATAAACTGTCAAAAAAACACTCGTCTAAACGACGATGAATGCATCTTTCTAAGCGTGCACAACCGCTTCATACAACCATGGCATGGCAATTTGCGCGGGTTGACTGACAAGGGTGAGGGCAGACAGCACATAATATGCCCCTAAAGATTGGCTGTCGCGAGTTGTCCCCGACGTGACGAATCGGTTCACGAGTTGAATGCCGTGGTGGCGAATCATGTCCGGCTGCACCTGAAATCCCCTCAAATCAATGTATCGAAACGGGTCTCCATTGGGCGGACAGATTTCATATTTCAATTGCTGCATAATCTGTGCTCGGTAATTCCAGATATCGGCCAACTCTCGCATGAATCGCATGATTTGCACAAAATTGAGTTCGCTAAACCAAGCAGAATCGGCGTAGTGCCCGTGCGAATTGATTTGCTGAAACGTGGCAAACAGCGTGTTGTCGTCTTGTTGCTGCATGGACAACACCGGTTCCGGTTCCACTTCAATGACACAGTTCGCTCCAATCATGTGCGACAAATGAATTTTTCGAAACATTTGGAGTCTCAATGTCAGTGGAAGCGGCATTCGATTGTATGGATTCATCATCGGCGTGGTTGATGACGCGTTCCCGTTTTTTGTTTCTGACATAAAATATGTGTACAAGGACATGACGTCAAACCCATACACCATGCCCGAATCATCCCTGACGCTTATGAATTGCCGGTGCGAAATGTCGCGCACCGGTTCCATGCTGTAAAAATCCGTGTCATTCACGCACAACGATCGGTCATGATATGCCGGTCCGCTCATGCGCGCGTGCGTTTTGATAAAACTTCTGCGAACCAGCCGTTGCATGCGAGGTATGAAATGCGACTGAACCAGGTGCGCGTGAATCCGTTGCTTCAAATCTTGCTTGGTTCCGCTGCACTTGATCCCGTGGTGTTTGCAAATTTCCTTAAGTTCCGACACCTTGTGCTCGGTTTGCATGAAATCACCATGTTCTGCAAATTTAGGAATGTGCAGCGATTTTTCCTTTTCAATGACTTTCACTTTTTTGCATATTCGTTTTTTTGCGACCTTCACATCCAATTCATCATTCATCAAATTGACCTGATTTATGATGTTGTTGTAAATGTGGTTTGATTCGTTATTGACAATGTAATTGTCATTGGTGTCGTGATTGTAATAATGAGGTTGAATGTTGTTTATTATTTCGTAATTTTGTGGTTGTGGTTGTGGTTGTGGTTGTGGTTCATGTTGCATTGCGTGAAGAGGTCGATGATTGCGTAGTTGGTTTTATTATACTCTTTATATTTTTTTATATCTGTTCATAAATGATTCAACGATTCAACCAATTGTGCAAAACATTAAGAAAAACAATATAAACTTTTTTTATCATGTCAATACATAACACCCATCATTTTCAAATGAAACTGACCCCGTGTTTGCTATTGCTATTTGCGCTGTCCATGACCGCCAGCATTCCGGTGAGTGTGCAGTATGATGCCAATTCAACGCATGATGTCAATCGGACTGATGCATTGCCACATTTGTTGGATGCAATGCCGAATGCAGTGCCAAATGCAGTGCCGAATGTCCAGCAGTCGGATCAACGCAAATTGTTGATATCAATAAATCACGTTCCTTCCAAGGCTGCACCCGCTCCTGCACCCAAGGCTGCACCCGCTCCTGCACCCAAGGCTGCACCCGCTCCTGCACCCAAGGCTGCTCCTGCTCCTGCACCCAAGGCTCCTCCTGCTCCTCCCAAGGCTGCACCCGCTCCTGCACCCAAGGCTGCACCCGCTCCTGCTCCCACGGCTGCTCCTGCTCCTGCACCCAAGGCTGCACCCGCTCCTGCACCCAAGGCTGCACCCGCTCCTGCT
>Ga0209296_1002368_pt1 | contig 13620 bp, 10 predicted proteins | sample S_130206_EF_Meta_FD_187319 | JGI IMG/M metagenome (GOLD analysis project Ga0209296, IMG submission 187319) | Freshwater microbial communities from Lake Simoncouche, Canada to study carbon cycling - S_130206_EF_MetaG (SPAdes) (version 2) | ecosystem: Environmental > Aquatic > Freshwater > Lake ...
GCATGCTCAGGCGCAAAATGCCTGAATTAATGCTTAGCTGGGTCTTTCGCTTGCGTACGATGTTGACAGGTGGTGCGCTGAGCGCCTTGGGCTTTACCTGGTGGCAGTTGGCCTAAGAGATGGAACTCAGAGAGCGTGCACTTGAGGCGCTGTGCCACGACACCTGGCAGGAGAAGGCTGATTGCTTAGGTGCCTTGGGCCAGAAAACGGCACTTGATACCGCGAGTATCTTTTCAGCCCCAACCGGCATCCCCGGTCGACCCCCGATCAAACTCGTGCCACCCGCCCAGCTAGGCTTACGCAGCGTGCACACGCTTGAAGGGCGCGCGGTGTTGATTCACGCATTGGCCCACATCGAGTTCAACGCCATCAATCTTGCCTTGGATGTGATTTGGCGCTTTGCGAACATGCCCGATAAGTTTTATTACGACTGGCTGCGAGTTGCGCAAGAAGAGTGCGAGCACTTTGGCTTGCTCAATCAGCATTTACAAACCTTAGGTTTTCAGTATGGTGATTTTTCAGGTCACGATGGCTTATGGGAAATGGCTGAGCGCACGCAAGACGATGTGTTGGCAAGGCTAGCTTTGGTGCCTAGAACGCTCGAGGCCAGAGGCCTGGATGCGTCGCCTGCGGTCAGACATAAGCTGGCCAGTGGTGGCGACCCGGCGGGCGCCGCAATCATCGATATTATTTTGCGTGATGAAATCGGCCATGTGGCCATTGGTAATCACTGGTATCGCTGGCTCTGTACCGAGCGTGGGTTAGATCCTATCAAGACCTATACCGAGTTAGCCGCTACCTATCGGGCGCCAAAATTAAAAGGGCCGTTCAATATTGAGGCTCGCCTCGCGGCGGGCTTTGATCCAGCAGAGATTGCGTTGTTATGACCACAACACAAAATATTTTATTCATCATGGCAGATCAGTTTCGGGCCGATCACCTTGGCTGTGACGGACACCCTTACTTAAAAACAGCCAATCTTGATGCGTTGGCGAAGCGAGGTGTGCGTTTTAGTCGTGCCTTTGTGAACTCGGGCGTATGCGGGCCTTCACGCATGAGCTATTACACGGGGCGCTATCCCTCGAGCCATGGCACGACCTGGAACCGAGTGCCGTTGTCGATTGGTGAACTGACCTTTGGCGAATATCTCGCACAGGCAAGACGTGATTTGATGCTGGCAGGTAAAACGCACGTGATCCCGGATCTTGCTGGGATGAAACGCCTGGGTATTGAAGGTGATTCTGAGCTCGGTTATTTGTTAGCGCGTGGCGGTTTTCGTGAACTGGATCGCTATGACGGGCATCATCCACCGGGGCTTGAGAGCGGCTATCCTGCCTACTTAAAGCGCCAGGGCTATCTCTCAGATGACCCCTGGACCGATTTTGTCATTGCGGGGCAACTGCCCGATGGGCAGATCGTCAGCGGCTGGAATATGCGTAATACTTATCTGCCCGCGCGGGTGGCCGAGCCTCATTCTGAAACGGCCTATATGACCAATCAGGCGCTTGAGTTTATGCGCGTACAAGGTGACAAGCCTTGGATTTTGCACTTGAGTTATGTCAAGCCGCATTGGCCTTACATGGCGCCAGCGCCCTATCACAACAGGTACACAGCAGAGCAGTGCTTGCCCGTTGTGCGCAGTGAGGCTGAACGGCGTGATGCACACCCAGTTGTGGCGGCGTATCGGCAGCACGAAGAGAGCCAAAACTTTAGCCGCGACGAATGTATCCGAACCGTACGCCCCGCCTACCAGGGTTTGATTCAGCAATTAGATGATCACCTAGGGCGGTTGTTGGAATACATGGACGGTGCAGGCTTGATGAAGAACACGCTGATTGTGTTCACGTCAGATCATGGCGATTTATTAGGTGATCACTGGCTTGGCGAGAAAGAATTGTTTTACGATGCCGTGCAGCGCGTACCCTGTATCGTGATGGATCCCGACGCGCGCGCAGACACCACGCGCGGCACAGTCGATAACCGGTTTGTTGAAGCGGTCGATATGGTACCAACGTTTCTTGAAGCGCTTGGTGTGGCAGGTTCGCCTGAACGTATTGAAGGTTATAGCTTGTTGCCTCTTACGCGTGGCGAGCCCACGCGATGGCGTGACGCTGTATTTTCTGAGCTGGATTACAGTTTTAGGCAGGCGCGGCTGTTACTGAATAAAAGTCCGCAACAATCGCGCGCCTATTCGCTTCGTACGGAGCGTTGGCGCTATGTGTATTGGCTTGACGAGCCCGAACAGTTATTCGATTTAGAGAATGATCCGAACGAGCTCAATGATTTGGGCCGCGAAGCGCTGTACCTCAGCACGCGCGAAGCTTTACGCACGCAGTTGCTTGAGGCGCTCGCGCGGCGTAAGCGGCGCGTCACGATGTCTGATGAGGCTGTTGAGCGCGGCACCAACGCGCATAAGCGCGCGGGCGTTTTTTTTGGACAATGGTGAGATAGGTTTAGATTGGGGCGTTTACACCGATAGGCGCATTCAGAAATACAAAGGGGTTTAGAAACTGTCGCCGCCAAAATAGCGTTTGATCGACTTCGCTTAGCGAGGCCTCTTCACAAACCCCTTGCCAGGCGTGCTCAATGATTTTGACTTGCTGATTGACGATGCTGATAGCTTCGTGTTGATTGAGCAAAAACAGTGATGCTGCGGCAATGCAAGTGCCGACTTGACTGGTGCGATCGTTGTCGCGAATCAGCATGGCTTGCGAGGCTTGTTGACCTGTTCGTGATTGGGGACAAAGGTCATAAGCTGGGGTCAACGTCAGTTGTTGTCCATCCCAAAACGCGGCATGGTTGCGCGCGTGATCATCGGTATTACCGCACAAAATATTGAAAACAACTCTTGAGAAAAGCTCTCGCAGAGTCGACTTTGGATTAGAGAAGCAGTGCCGAATAATCTCTGCTAGTTTTTCGTAACTGGCGTAGGCCGCCATCATCTCGTCGAGCTCGAGTATCGTCAGCGCAGACACCATCGCGTGCCTCTGCCAACTTTCGTCGCGCCATGTTCTATCAAAGCGTTCAATTAACAACACGTCTTTACCCAACGCGCGCCGTAAATGTACGGGTGCCACATTTAGCCCAACTTTTTCGGCGAGGCGCATCGCGATAAATTCTGCTTTGACGACGCTGTACAGATCGTTGCTTGCAGAAAACTTAGCGATGAACTTATGCTTGCCATCATTAAGCATAACTTTTGGTCGTGCGCCGCCCAGCGAAGTGCCGTGCAATAAGGCCTGATCCAGTTCGGAGGAGAGCGGCACGCCGCGATCGACTTTCTCGGCTGCAGTTAACAGCTCTTCAAGCGTGGGTTGCGGTGTGTGTCTTGCGACATATTGCGTCGCAGAGTGTTGAAAATCTAGTGCACCGATTCTGTCAGAGCCTGACTCAAGCAAATAGGTCAATTCGCTGAGTTCAATCTGTGAAGGATCCACCCCCGCTGTGCCGAGTTTGCGGTTAACGAGCACACGCCGTCCCCAGGCGTCTGGTGAGGCGTCTCGGATACAACTGGGCATACTCATCAGCGGTAGTAGTGGGTGTGACCCCGGGCGCAGCGGTAGTTCGGGCGCATATAAGGCGATCGCATTGTCTCGCGCGAGATAGCTTCGACCATAGTTGAACACTAACTGCTGGCCTTGTTGAGAGAGCAAACCCGCTACGACGGGTTCGGTGGCCTGTGGTAGCCAGACCCAGACGTAGGCTTCTGAATACTTAGTGCCGATTTCAGAAGTCATCTTTGACTTCTTTGGCGATGGTTCTAACTGCTTTAGGGAGTAATGCCATTTTTTCTTGGTGTAAGCCGAGGTGGGAGGCAAGCTGCCTGGCGTTTTGCTCAAATAGGGGTACGCCACAAATCGTGGCGACCTCGAAGACGGCACCAATTGAACAGCTTGGGTCGCCTCGCTCAAGGCGTTGAAGAAGAGCACGTGAGATGCCAGCGCGCGCAGCCAAGTCGGACGTGGTCATGGATTTTTTGATACGGGCTTCACGCACGAGTTGCCCGAGCAGCTGCAGTGCATTGCTGCTGTGTTGCGAAATAGGGCGTGAAACTGGTTTAACCATGTTGATTTAGGGCAGACTCATCAGCCAAAAGGTTAGGCTGCTATTTGAAATTTGGATGAGTCAGTTTCGCATAGGCATAGCCTAAAATCAATAATTTTGATTCATTAATGATTCATTAAAGACATTATGACTCATTAATGAGTCATTTGTATAAAAGTTTCACAAATGCACACTGCCGCGATAAACGTGTGATTTTGTCCGGCATGACACTCTATCTCTTAAGCGTCGTCGTCACTGCGCTTTAAAGTCGTGCCGCTCCATCAGCCAAGACACCACAAAGCCAGCCACCAAACCCCAAAACGCTGAGCCGATATTGAAGAGGCTGACATCCGCGACTGTCACCAACAGGCTCACAAGTGCGCCCAAGGTAAATTTGCCCGAACCAAACGAGGTGACAAAGGCGCTTTGCAGCGCGCGCAACATGGCGAGCCCCGCTAACACCATAATGAACGATTTAGGGGTTGCCAACGTGAGGTTGGTAAACGTTGGTGCGAGCACCCCAAAGACCAAGGCTAGGCAACCGAAGGCTAGCGCCCCAGTGTAGTGACGTGTTTTTTCGCCAGAGGAACTGATCAGGGCATTTGTCGGACCGGTTAGGCAAGAGCTCACGGCACCCACACTGGCGCTTAAGGCTGCACCGATGCCGCAGGCAACGGCAATCATGGTGATGGGGGGCTCGTGCCCAGCTGCCTTGAGCACGGCGACACCCTGGCCATTTTGTACCACTAACACCGTGATGGTCAGTGGAATCACGAGCTCTAGCATTGCGGTCCAAGACCAACTTGGTGTTTGTAAGACGGGCTGGGCAAAGCCAAGAGCACCTACGTCGCCAAGATTGAGACGGCCCAGTATGGCGATCATGATTGCACCCACTAACAACGCGGCAATGACCGGCGGCATCCGCCGCCCGAGCGCCGGGATTGCGGAGCATAAGAAAAATACAAGCACCATGGGGGCAGCAATGGCAGCATCACGATCAAGCGCGTGGATGACATCCAAGCCAAAGTGAAGAAACACACCCGCGACCATACCCATCACAATTGGCATAGGTAACGCTGACATGATGCGCTTGACGAACCCGCTGAGCCCAAGCAATAGGATCAGCAGGCTGGTGGCATAAAACGCGCCAATCACGGCAGAGAAAGGTAGGTGCTGTAAGGCCGGGCCGACTAAAACAGTGCCAGGAATTGTCCAGCCGAAGGCCAGTGGTATTTGGTAGCGCCAGCTCAAGACAAGCGTTAGCAGACCATTCACAAGAAAAACACCAAACACCCATGAAGCAAGTTCTGCCGAAGTCAGCCCGCCTCGCGAACCGACTGAGAGAATCACCGCGAAGGGCCCGGTTGCTGCGAAAATAAAACCAATCAGGCCGTTGGCGAGATTGGTTGTAGAAAGATCAGCGAAGACTTTTTGTAGACGTGCTGGCGGCGCGGCTGGCCGTTCAATGTTTGAAAACAAAACGTGCTTCCTGTGGAGGTGTCGAGCGTAATGTGAATACGACCGTCGCGTTACTTCGCTTTGATATGCCGATTCAAACCACTCAGTACCGCCTTGAAAGATGCTGTGACGATGTCGCGATCAATGCCCACGCCAAATCCTGTTGCACCCTCTTCGATGCGCGCCTCAACATAACAAGCCGCGCGTGTGTCGGTGCCAATACCAATGGCATGCTCGTGATAATCCATTACGCGAACTGGAATCCCCAAGCAATCCACAAACGCAGAAATCGCACCGTCGCCCGTGCCTTTCAGCACACGACGTACACCGTCGACTTCGAACTCAGCCTCGATCGTAAAGTGCTTGCCTTCGGCCGCACTTGGGTCACCCGTGATGCTGTGTTTAATGAGCTTCCAGGGTTCGGTTTGTGTCAGATACTCAGCGTTAAAAATCGTGTAGACGGCTTCAGCGGTGACCTCACGGCCGGTTTCGTCGGTGACGCGTTGAATGGCCCGGCTGAACTCAATTTGCAAACGTCGGGGCAACGCTAAGCCATGTTCTTGCTCAAGCAAATACGACACACCGCCTTTGCCAGACTGGCTGTTGACCCGAATCACAGCATCGTAGCTACGCCCCAAATCTGCTGGGTCGATTGGCAAGTACGGGACTTCCCAGATGGCATCGGCTTTTTGTACGGCAAAGCCTTTTTTGATTGCGTCTTGGTGTGAACCCGAGAAGGCTGTGAAGACTAAGTCACCGGCATACGGATGGCGTGGGTGCACAGGTAACTGATTACAAAATTCAACGCAGCGACGCACTTCGTCGATGTCTGAGAAATCAAGACCGGGGTGAATGCCTTGCGTATACAGGTTTAAGGCTAAGGTCACTAAATCGACGTTGCCGGTGCGTTCGCCATTACCAAACAGGCAGCCTTCGACGCGATCGGCACCAGCCATCAAGCCTAACTCGGCTGCAGCCACCGCGGTGCCGCGATCGTTGTGCGGATGCAAGCTGACAATGACTGAGTCGCGCTTGTGCAGATTGTTATGCATGTATTCAATTTGATCGGCGTACATGTTTGGCGTGGTGGCCTCAATTGTCGCGGGCAAGTTATAGATGATTTTTTTCTGTGGCGTTGGTTTGTACAAAGCGGTAACCGCGTTGCAAACTTCAAGCGCGAAGTCGGGTTCAGTCGTACTGAACACTTCGGGCGAGTATTCATAGAGCCACTGAGTTTGCGGATACTTGGCCATGCAATCCATCACGCACTGCGTGCCCTCAAGGGCAACTTGTTTAACTTCTTGCCGGTTCATGTTGAAGACAATGCGTCGAAAGCCGGGTGCGCAGGCGTTATAGAGGTGGATCATGGCGCGTTTGGCACCAGCGGCCGATTCAACGGTGCGCTCGATTAACTCAGGGCGGGCTTGGGTCAGGGCGATAATCGTGACGTCGTCTGGGATGAGTTTGTCGTCGACCAACTTGCGCACAAAATCAAAATCCGTTTGGGAGGCCGATGGAAACCCAACCTCAATTTCTTTGAAGCCGATTTTGACCAGCAATTCAAAAAAGCGCAGTTTACGTTCAACACTCATCGGTTCGATGAGCGACTGATTGCCATCACGCAGGTCGGTGCTCATCCAGATCGGTGGGTGAGTGATCTTTTTAGTAGGCCAGGTGCGCTCTGAAAAATCGCGTTCGAAGGGCTTGAACGGGATGTATTTTGTGGCGGGATTCGAAAGCATGATTAACCTTAAATCTGTTTAAGCGATGAGACGGTACGTACGACCTGGGCTCATCGATGGCGTAACACGCCAGGGTTTGGATTAAATCTAAAAATTTTTGAGGAAGGCTATAGCTGGGGTGGCGGTTGGTTGCCGGACTGCCACGGGCACTAGGCCCGGCAACCGATCGCTAGTAGTAGCGATAGCAGCCCTAGAGCACCAGCACGGTTGCCAGACACGACCAAACCGCGACCTAAATTGGCCGAGCAGTGTGTTTGAGGGCAGGCGAAGCCTGTGGCAAGCGTGTTCATACCCTCTAGTCGAACATAAATTGGCTTGAAACGCAAGCGCGGCGGGCGCTTACGTGGCGCTTGAGCAATGTTGGAGCAGAACTTGACCAGTGATTGAGCAGGCTAGGCAAGCATTGTGGGTTCGCGCTGACCAGCCGCGTTGGCGGGCGGCAAATCGAGTGTTGGGACAGCCGTGGTCGGGGTGTTAACCGGCCGGCTTTGCAGGGCAGACTGGAGTTCGAGCTGCTGCGCCCGCGCTAAGGCTAGTTTGCGTGCCCGCCCGCTGGTGCGCTGGCTGAGTACGGTTTGTAAAATCCCAACAGTCACAGGCTGAGTCTGATCTTTCCAGACCCAATTCAAAATATCCAGGCCTTCCGGGCTGAGTTGAGCGCAGAGCTTGCGCACATCACCGAGCGGCACGAGCGCTGCACGACCACGCTTTAGGCTGCTGCGTAAGTAACTGATCAGACAGCTGACCGTGATCAAGATCAAGATCAGAATCACAAACCACCAAAAATACTTTTGATACTGAATGACAAAGTCGATGACGGTCTTGCCAAGAATCTCAGACAGCCCCGTCAGTTTGAGCGCAAAATCAAGCCAAGCTTTACCCGACTGCATAATACGTTGCGCGCAATAAATGACTAAGGCGATAGCCGCTAGAATGACGACTATCCGCGTCAACAGGCGCGGTAGTGCCAACCGCAACAGGATGCTGCCCAGTAAAGGGGTGTCTTTGTGTTGCGAAGTGGTGCTAGGTCGATTCATCATGCAAAATATTGTACCTATGAGTCGCAATTTTCTCGAGCTTCGTCAGGGTCAACAGTTGACTCTGACCCCCGCGCTGCAACAGTCGATCAAGCTGCTGCAGCTTTCGACGCTGGATCTTGAGGCCGAAGTTGCGCGGGCTTTGGCTGAAAACCCCCTCTTAGAGCAAGAGGGCACGCCATTGTACGAGCCAGGAGGCGCGGCGGCGAGTTTACGGGTCGGGCAAGAGAGCGCAGAATTTGACTCGACCCAAAGCAGTGCCGATCGTGGTCAGGACGCAACACCCGAGGCCAATACCGATTACGCTCCAGCCTCAGAGCGTGAGCCTGAGCGTGACCGACTCGAGTTTTCGTCAGAATCACGTGGCTCGCGCGACGATGATTTTCCCGACCGCCCCGAGCCAGCTCGCGAAAGCAATCTGCGAGAGTATTTGCTTGAGCAGTTAGGCATGACACGCTTAAGCAAGCGCGATGCGGCGATTGTCGAGCTGCTGATTGATGAGCTCAATGATGATGGCTTTTTAGCGTCACCGCTTGACGAGATTGCGAGCTGGATGAGCCCAGAGCTTGGTCTGGACGAAGACGATTTTCGTTGTGCGTTAAAAATGTTGCAGTCGTTTGATCCGCCGGGCGTCGGTGCTCGCGACCTTGGCGAGTGCCTCGATTTGCAGCTTCAGTTCGGCGACCCCAAGCGACTTGAGGCCTTGCAAGACCCAGCTCTCGTTGCGTTGACGCGAACGGTGTGCCAGCAGCACCTCGCTGTCTTGGCCACCGGCAATATGCTCAAACTACGTGAGTTACTGCACTGCGATGCCGAGATGCTTAAGCGCGCGCATGCGTTGATCGTAAAACTAAATCCTCGGCCTGCTAGTGCCTGGAACAAGCCCGCAGCAGATTTTGCCGTGCCCGATGTGCTGGTGCGAAAAACCCGCAAAGGCTGGGTGGTGTCACTCAATGAGTCTGTGATGCCTAAGCTGAAAGTCAATGCGATGTATGCCGAAGCCTTGGGCAGTCCGCGCAGCGGTGCGCATACTGCGCTGCATGGGCAATTACAAGAGGCGCGTTGGATGATTCGAAATGTGGCGCAGCGGTTTGAAACGATCTTGAAAGTTTCGCAGGTGATTGTTGCCCATCAGCAAGCGTTTTTTTCAAGCGGTTGGGGGGCAGTACGGCCGCTGACACTGAAGGATATTGCCGCTGAAATCGGTATGCATGAGTCGACGATTTCGAGGGCTACCACGCAAAAATTTATGTTGACGCCGCATGGTACGGTTGAGCTCAAGCGATTTTTTAGCACGGGGCTCACCACCGAGGGCAAAGAGGCTACTTCGGCAACCGCGGTACAAACGCGCATCCAAATACTGATTACTGGCGAAGATCGCAAAAAGCCACTGTCGGATAGTCAACTCGTGAGCTTGCTTGATCAAGATGGGATTACGATTGCGCGGCGCACCGTGGCTAAATACCGAGAGCTGTTGCGTATTCCGACGGCGCCACTGCGTAAGTCGCAGGCGGGCGCACGTTAGTTACCGGTGAGTTGTTCGTTTTGACGTGCGGGGCAGTCGGCAGTTTTGCCCCAGGCGTCGTTTGGCGCGCAGTATTTACTACGTGCGTTTTGTAAGCAGGTTGGGCGTTGAAAAAAACCCAACTTGCCACATTGTTCGAGTTCTTGCTTGAGCGTTTGTTGCCACGAAATCACTGTTACGGTAATGCCGGGTGGCACTGGCGGCGCAGTGGGTCGCGCAGTAGAGTTTGAGGATGGCGCTGCACTTGCTGTGTTGTCAGAGCTCTCTTTTGTATTTCGCGCTAAACGTTTGGCGTCTGAGGTTTCTGAGCCGTCGTTGACCTGGTCGTCGTCATCGTCACCCTCAACTTTCATGCGGTTGGGATCCGTTTCAAAGTCCTCGGCTGTAACGGCTTCGATCGCCCATTCAATTGGATCGAGTACGCGTGGGACGCCTAAGGTGCCATCAATACGAGGCTGCGGTGGTTGCGCCGTGATCGGACGACCGAGGGCATCGAGTTTTAAGAGGTTGTAGTCTTTGTCGGCCACCGAGGCGACGGTATCGGGCGCACGTGTCACAAGCCAATTGCCTAATTGCACGCCGCCCTGCCATGAAGCAACCCCAGCAAGCATTAAAAAAACAATTAAGACACGCCAGGACATAAGGGATCTCTGAGGGGCGAGGATTAAACTTTATCGGCAAAAACTTGACCGCCATGCTCGCGCATCGCGTGAAAACGAATCGCTGGGTAGCGTTCTTCGGCAACGCGTAGCTGAGCGGTAGAACTCACTAAAAATGCTGGCGCTTCGACCACATCATAGGCGATGTTTGAGACGTTAGCATCGATGAATTTGCGCAGCTCTTTTGGGTCTTCTGCGGTGACCCAGCGCGCCATGTTGTAGCGCGAGGGCATCAGTCGTGCTTCGGCACCGTACTCAGCTTGCAAACGATGGGCGACGACCTCAAACTGCAATTGACCGACCGCACCCAGCAGCAGTGCGCCACCGGCAACGAGTGGCCTGAACACTTGAATTGCGCCTTCTTCGCCGAGCTGTAATAGACCGGTACGCAATTGTTTGGTGCGCAAGGGGTCTTTGGTTTCGACCGCTTGAAAAAGTTCGGGGGCGAAAAAAGGTAGGCCCGTAAAGTGCAAAGCCTCGCCTTCAGTTAACACATCACCGAGATGCAAAATACCGTGATTGGGGATGCCAATCACATCACCGGCGTAGGCCTCGTCAACGAGTTCACGGCGTTGCGATAAAAACGACACCACGTTGTTAGGGCGAATCTCTTTATTGTTGCGCGATACCTTGAGCCGCATGCCACGCTCAAACTTGCCAGAGCTAACGCGCACAAAGGCCACACGATCGCGATGCGCCGGATCCATGTTGGCTTGCACCTTAAATACGACGCCAGTGAACTTTGGTTCTTCGGGATGCACCACGCGCTCAAGCGCCTGACGTGAGCCTGGCGGTGGCGCCTGATCCACCAATGCATCAAGCACTTCTTGAACGCCAAAATTATTAATGGCTGAACCAAAAAATACGGGCGTTTGTTTACCAGCTAAAAAGGCCGCTGGGTCAAAGGCGGGTGCTGCCGCCTGGATGAGTTCAATCTCGCCTTTGGCTTGTTCAAACGAGCTACCAAAGCGCTTGGCAATTTCTGGGTTGTCGAGCCCGTCGATAAAGTCATCGCCGGTATCGTTGCGACGCTCTTGGCCGGATTTAAACAGACGCATACGATCACGCTGGATATCAAACACACCGCCAAAGGCCTTGCCCATGCCGACTGGCCACGAAAACGGCACGGCATCCATGCCGATGTGTTGTTCGATTTCGGATAACAGCTCAAGCGGTTCGCGCACTTCGCGATCCATCTTGTTGATGAAGGTGATGATAGGGGTATTGCGGGCGCGACAGACCTGCAGCAAACGGATCGTTTGTGGCTCGACGCCGTTGGCAGCGTCAATCACCATTAAGGCTGCATCGACAGCGGTCAGCACACGATAGGTATCTTCAGAAAAGTCCTGGTGACCTGGGGTATCAAGCAGGTTGATGACGCAATCGCGGTATTCCATCTGCATGACCGACGAGGCAACCGAGATACCACGTTGTTTTTCGATTTCCATCCAGTCAGAGGATGCGTGGCGCGAAGCCTTGCGCGCTTTGACGCTACCGGCGATCTGGATCGCACCCGCAAAAAGCAGCAGCTTTTCGGTGAGCGTCGTTTTACCGGCATCAGGGTGAGAAATAATAGCGAACGTTCGGCGTCGCGCGACTTCAGTTTGAATACTCATGATGGCGAATTTTACAGGCTGGCGCGGCCAGCCTGTGTGCGTGCAAATTACTTGTTGAAAAGAGCTGGACGACGAGGGCGATTTGCTTGGTCGCCACTGGCGCTGCGAGGCGCTGAGCCACTTGGTGTACCGGTACGCGACCCGGTACGTGCGCCAGCACCCATGCCTGTACCGGTTCTGACCGCGCCACCGGTGCTGTGGGGTGCGCGCGCACCCGCGGCGGGCGCGTCACGGCGTGGCGCCGAGCGGCTATCGCCCTGCGAATCACGACGTGGTGCGCTGCTTGGACCCTGACCTGAGCGCGCGGGCCGTGCCCCGGCACCCGAGCCGCCGGGGCGGGCTGAGCGTTGTTGTGGGCGACGCTGACCATCGCGCCGGCCTTCGGCACGGGCTTCGTCGTCGGCTCCGTGTGGTGAAGGGGGTGAGGCGGTCCAGCCTGTCGGCGCTGGCAATTGAGGAATCGTCTTTTTGATGATGCGCTCGATGGCCTTGAGGTATTTAATTTCGCTCGAGTCGACTAAGGAGATCGCAGAGCCCGCCGCGCCAGCACGCCCTGTGCGGCCAATTCGATGCACATAATCTTCGGGGATATTAGGCAGCTCAAAGTTCACGACTTGAGGCAGTTGATCAATATCGAGACCGCGAGCGGCGATATCGGTGGCGACCAACACGGCAACTTTGCCCTTTTTAAAGTCATCGAGGGCGCGGGTTCGCGCAGCTTGGCTTTTATTGCCATGAATGGCTGAGGCCGACAAACCGTCTTTGACCAGCTTTTCAGCTAAACGGTTTGCGCCATGCTTGGTGCGTGTAAAGACCAACACTTGGTGCCAACCGCTTTCGCTGATGATGTGGCTCAAGATATCGCGCTTGTGCGCTTGATCAACCAAATACACAGTTTGTTCAACGCGTTCGGCCGTTGTGTTGCGTGCGGCAACCGAGACTTCAGTCGCGTTTGATAAAACACTTTTTGATAATTCGCGGATTTCGTCTGAAAACGTTGCCGAAAACAGCAGGTTTTGACGTTGACGTGGCATCAACGCCAGGATCTTGCGGATGTCGCGAATGAAACCCATGTCGAGCATGCGATCGGCTTCGTCGAGCACCAAAATTTCAACACCTGATAAGTCAACGGTGCGCTGTTGGCAGTGATCTAACAGGCGACCGGGGGTGGCCACTAAAATATCAATGGGCTTGCGCAAGGCAGAAATTTGCGGATTGATATTGACGCCGCCAAAAATCACCATTGACGAGATTTTTGTATGGCAGCCGTAGGTTTTGACTGATTCTTCGACCTGCGCCGTGAGTTCGCGTGTGGGGGTCAAAATCAATACGCGTGGGCGACCGGCTTTGCGTACTTCGAGGGGTTTGGCAAGCAGCATGTGCAAAATGGGCAATGTGAAGCCAGCTGTTTTGCCAGTGCCAGTTTGGGCTGCGGCTAATAAATCGCCGCCAGCAAGCACGCGCGGGATCGCCTGCGCTTGAATAGGTGTTGGCGTGGTGTAACCGGCATCGGCAATCGCACGCATAAGGGGATCGGCC
>Ga0209296_1002373_pt1 | contig 13603 bp, 18 predicted proteins | sample S_130206_EF_Meta_FD_187319 | JGI IMG/M metagenome (GOLD analysis project Ga0209296, IMG submission 187319) | Freshwater microbial communities from Lake Simoncouche, Canada to study carbon cycling - S_130206_EF_MetaG (SPAdes) (version 2) | ecosystem: Environmental > Aquatic > Freshwater > Lake ...
TGCGTTGTTGACACCTTTGTAGGTCTTGTAGTCTCTGTACCATCTATCAACAAGGTAGGCAACACAAGTCCGTAAGTCAGGAAAATCAATAAACCCATCAACAATTGTGATCCAATTACCGTTAACGAATTCTTGTGTAGATCGATTAGAGCCTGTTCCTTTGAGTCCAAAATAATTGTTTTTACCCGAGACATCTTTTCCCCAGTTTGATTCTAATGCCCATTGCGCTGCTACTAACTCTGGATATTTAGCACCAGAGACCTTGGCTGCTGCTACAACACCATCCCAGTCATTGGTGTAGGTGTTATCAACTGGCGCATCAGTGCGATATTTGGTAAAGAATTCTTTTAGCTTATCGGCAGGTGTAATAGATTCCAGATAATTGAATGCGTCATCTTGTTGCTTAAGTCCTTTGTAAAATTTAACTGCATCAATAATTTTGTCTGCCATGATAATAAAAACCCTTAGTTGATTCTAAGGGGCTTTATTTGTAATCACGTTTTTATTGTTGACAATACCAGGCTTTGCGTCGTTCCAATGTCGTATGACACCTGCGACTATACAAATATTAGTAATGAAATAAGTGACAAAGATTCCGGTACGAATCAATGCCACCATATCAGCTTCTTTGTTGTGGCGCCCAGCTTTGTCTCCAAGAGCTAGGCACCATATACGCCAAAGGTTTTTAATCAGGCGCCAGTTGCCCAAGGTACGCCAGCAGCTTTGGTTGGTGCGGCTTGCTCATCAAGTTGTGACTGAAGAGCAGCTTCAATTTCGGTTACCTTATCGGCACCAAGAGCTTCCTGTACCCAGCTAATTACTTGAGCTTCGGTAAGGTCAGCAAAAGGAATCAGGTTTTCAGGACGCTCAAACCCAATGCTGCCATAAGCACCTGCTGAATAAGCAGCACTTTTGGCCGAAATGGTGTAATGAGCGGTAAACACAAAACCATCTGCGGTTTCACGTTCCAGGTTGGCAATAGCCCAGGTAGTGGTAGTGACGGATGTCATAGTAGGAAAGAATGACGTTACAAGTCTAACAATACTATAAGATAAATACCACTATTAGGTGAGTAGTGAAGGTGACTACTGGATTTATTATGCTGCTAAACCGACAAAAGAAACATAAGAATCTAGACCGTTGACAACACCAGCATTGTTTATATAAGTAATGGTCAGCTTGATGGCCCCGCTAGCGCCATCATTCGCTATTTGAACAGACGAAACTGGGCTTGTGCCCCGTGTAACAGTAGATACTGCCGCCAAGGTTGCGCTAGATGTTCCAAGGCTAGTTGTGACAATACTGTAGACACCGGTAAAACAATTTGCGCCTCCAACTATAACATAAAAATGCCCTGCCATTGCCTGGTTATAAGGGTTCCCAGCAGCAGTTCGACCTACCCAAACATCAACGGTTGAATTATTAACCGCAGCAACAGTACGTGTATCAGAAATACAACGAACAATACTACCAGAACCTTTAGAGAGTTGACTTGCTGTTAAAGCGTTGTTAAAACCCTCTACAAACGCAGTAGACGTGCCAACTAAGAGCCTGCCGGAGCTGTCGATGCGGGCGCGTTCATCAGCGGTTGACCAGTTAGCTGCACCCGTACTGCTTGCGTTATAGAAGACAAGCGATCCAACACCGTTTGCATCGCTACGAATGAGGCCGACGGCAGCCTTGGCGTAAGTTGCATCCGAAGAAAACTCAAGGCCTGCAATGCCGGTGCCACTGTTGCTGTTTTGGGTTCTAATTCCCGCAAAATTGTTGCCACCAGATTGTAAGACATGTAGAGCCTGAGCAGGGCTACTAGTCCCCAGACCTACTAGTCCTGCGTTCGTAATCCTCATCCGCTCCGTAGGACTAGACGCGCCGTCTGCCGTAGTGGAGAACACTAGGCGGCCTGGCATGTCGTTAGCGCCGGGGGTGGCGTCTACTTGGGCAGTAATTGTGGCCGCTATAACATCTTGTGTTCCATCAGCCCCATAAAAATATAGTTGACCCAAAGAGTCCCCTGATAAAACGGTTGTAAAACTTCCAGTTGCTGTTCCGCGTGATTTATAAAAGCCAAACCCAGGCCCAAAAGCTCCCGCATTGTTTCTGCGAAGAGAAAGTCCAGAGTTGGATTCAGTGGTTCCTTCAACTTGAACCTGAAAACTCGTAACGCTACTAGACGTGCCAACTAACAGTTTCCCAGAGCTGTCGAGGCGCATGGCCTCTAGATTGGCCGATGTCTGATATGTTTTGAATCTTAATGAATAGAGGGCGGGGCTTTCTCTTACGTTTTCAATGCTACCTGTTGCGGTTGTGCCATCATCAAATGCAGAAAAGTCAATTCTCGCCCCTGTTCCATCAGTTTGACTATTGTTTTGCAGAAATAACTGAGTAGCTATTGCACCTGCTGAAGTATTGACGACGTGCAACCGATAATTAGGGCTACTAGTTCCTATGCCTAGTCGCCCACTGCTATCAATGCGGGCTTTTTCGCTGTTGCCAATACCAAAAATAAGATTTGCTTCTGATCGAATAAGTCCATCTGCGGTCGAAGACCCAGTAAGCCAACTTGACCCAGCGGTGCCCACGTAAAGGGCTTGAGTGTCTGAGCGAAAAAACGTTGCACCACCCCCACCAGCGTTAGTGGTATTAAGGTATAAAGGTTGATAACCAGATCCAACAACATGAAGCTGGCTCTGCGCATTAGGCCCAGTAATGCCAATCCCTACAAGCCCTCCGGAGGTGATGCGCATTTTTTCTTGTATAGCACTAACACCATTTGGTCCACTTGTTACATTATTTGTATAAAAAGCCAACGCGCTATTCCAACCAGCAGCTTCGCGCAAAAATCCAATGCCTGCTGCTATCCCAGCGCCGCCTACATCTCCCGTACCAAAATAAACCTGCTCGCTATTATTAGCAATACCACCAAGTGTAACAACACCATTAGCGCCAAAAGATCCTACGTTAACAATGGGTGTTGTAGCCGAACCTGTCAAAGCAATATGTAATTTTCCGCCAGGACTACTAGTCCCCAGACCTAAAAGCCCACTGGAGTCCAGGCGCATGCGCTCGGTGCCAGCCGATCCAGTACCGAAAATAAGAGTTGAATCTCCATTTGACTGAATACGGGCAGATTCAGTTGAACTGGCATTTGGATAAAAACCAATTGCACCGATGTTGTCTGCACTTCGCCCACGCACCCCTATTGCCATACTGGAACTGTTGCCAACAACCTCTAGAGGATTACCGATTGCTGCTGTAGATGCTCCAATAATTACCCGTCCACTTGCATCAACAAATAACCGCCCAGTGCCATTAGTTGAGATGGCTACTTGGTTTGCACCAGGGCTATATATGCCTGTATCCGTGTCGCCGGTGAAGGCAATTGATGGTGCGGCAGCACTGCCAGCAGCAAATATACCTGAAGTGATATTAGTTGTTGTTACGTTTATCGTGCCGCCGGTAATAGTTGTACCAGACAACGTGACAAAATTAGCTGTAGTACCGGTAACAGTGGTGCCGGTAACAGTAGTAAAACCAGCCGTATCACCTGTAACAGTAGTACCGGAAAGTGTTACAAAATTAGCAGTAGTGCCAGTGACTGTAGTACCAGTGACTGTAGTAAAACCTGCAGTGTTGCCGGTGACAGCAAGACCTGAAATAGTTGTCGTACCTATAACTGTAACGCCAGTGATTGAAGTAAATTTACCAGTATTACCTGTAACTGTTGTGCCAGAAACTGTTACAGCATTAACAGTGTTACCTGTAACAGTAGTGCCGGTAACAGTAGTAAAACCAGCAGTATTACCTGTAATAGCAAGACCTGAGATAGTTGTTGTACCTACAATTGTAACGCCAGTCACAGACGTAAATTTACCAGTAGTGCCTGTAACCGTAGTACCTGAAACGGTCACAAAGTTTGCTGTTGTACCTGTAACTGTTGTACCAGTGACTGTAGTAAAACCTGCGGTATTGCCAGTAACAGCAAGACCTGAAATAAACGCAGTGCCTACAATCGTGCCACCTGTAATTGAAGCAAACTTGCCAATACTGCCTGAAACTGTTCCAGTAACCGTTAAATTACCTGAGATAGAATCAACAATACCTGAAACTGTAACGCTTTGATCTAAACTGTTATTAGTAAAAGTAACTGTATCAACTTTAAGAATTCCGTATGCCATAATAATTTTTAGTGTAATTACATTAATTCTATGTTACTTATATCCTAGTAATTTTATGCATTACAACATTAAATAGTTTAATCACCAAGTAGTTATTCCTGTTCGCTTCCATGTATTGGTAGCAGTGCAAACATAAATATAACTGGTATCCCAGCAAATTTCTCCAGTATTTCCTGATGCTGATGCAGAGGCTGGAGTTCTTGAAGTTGCGACTTTAATTCCACTGCTTTGAACTGTTAAATTATTCTGTATATCTAAAGACCCATACAAGGTCCCGCCAGTAGCTGTTAAATAATAAGTATTCAGGTAATCCTTGTAACCTGATATGGTAATTTTTTTATTTTTTAAACTAGGATCAACTTCAAATACGTGCACCAAGGTAAACAGGTCCTGTTCGCTTACCTGGTCGCCTGCTATACTTGGGAGTTCAGATATTCTTCTATTAGCCATTTAACAGGCAACAAATTCTCTTACTAAAATTATAAGTCCTATTTACTTACTCCACTTCACTTCAATGCGGGGAAGATTATTTGCCAGGTGCCAACCACCTTGAATACCTAGTACCAGGCCACAAGAAAGCATAAATACAATAATCAATTCCGCTACGGTCAAATTACGACGGACGTAGACAACCCGATCAGGGGCAGAGGTAGACCTAGGTGCTGGACGCACGGGAGCAGGGGGTACACTCTGATTCAATGTTGCCTGAATAGCTTGAGCACGAGCTTGTGCTTTGAGTTGTTCCAGGATTTCTGGAGAGATATACCCTTCAGGAATCTGTGGGATTTGCGGGGGTGTACTGGCGGGAACTTGATTTTCTTCCATTGGTAACAATTTGTTTGTTTTAAAGCTAGCATAAAAAAAGAAATATTGACACCATGCAACACGGCCTAAGAAAAAGCCTTGAGGATATTGCGGTTGAATTAAAGGGTATCAAAACTATCCTGGGTTCCATGTGGCATTCACGCTACAAAACCGAAGAAACGGACCTGATGAATCCTGAGATGTACGCTGACGAATACATTTCAACAGAAGAATGTGCCAAGCGCCTTAATATTTCTGATCAAACAATTAGAAATTGGATTAGCAAAGCAAAAACTAAGGGCGGCACAGGGTGGGTAGAAGGTATACACTATATTAATATTTGCCCTCGCGCCAGTGGTAAGGCGGTTATTCGTATTCCGTGGAATGAATTAGTCCGATCTTTCTCTAAGGATCGACCAGTGGAACCCAGTGATTTACGAAATAAGACCATGTATGTCTACAAGCACAGCGCCCACTTGTGATATGACCCATCTAATAGAAGACCTAGACGTAACAACCGTCACTCTTGAGAATTATTCTCAATTACTCCCTAGTATCATAGCAAAACAAGTTACCCTTTTCCTGCCACCCTTTGGTTCCTTTGATGACGGATGCCTCCAGCGGTACCTGTTAAACATCAGAGATTACGAGGAGGAGGACGCTAATTCAAGTATGACCCTTGCCAATAGATTACGGTTAGCGTTTGCTGACATGACACCTGATACGATCTGCGGTAGGTTCCCGCAAGCCGAGTTATCTCTCAAGAGAAGATTAAGGTGTGTTGCTGAGTACTTGATTCGAGCCAAAGAATTTAATAAACTAAAAGATGACAACGGAAACCTCGTAAAGAAACGAGGCATTATCGGTAAGATGGTCTGTGTGTACCAGCCGCTTCCCAAGTTGCTTGAATCTCTTACCAAACAAGGACTTATTCAACCATGACCAGACGAGAAGACCTGCTAGCCAATCTGCTTGACAAGGACTATTCCCCTGAGAAAGCAAAGATTCTAGATACGACCGTACGTTTTGTCCTCAGTGACATGGGTCAAATGTATCTTGAGTTCTGGGACAAGGAGGGTCCAGGGGTCATGGTATTTCAGCCTCAGCTAGAAGATCGAAGCATGTTCTATTGGACCCTTGAGGAATTACATGGGGCACAAGAAGAATGTGAAGAAGCCAATAACGATGATCTTGCCGAAAGCTTTCGTCGTATCTTAAATGCTGCTCAGAAGATTGATCCTGCGGAGAAGGCTGGGTACATCATCAATGATCACAATGGTTTACGCTATTTTGAAATCAACTACAACCAGGTGACAGAATAATGGGCGTCAACTTTAATATGCGTAAAGAGGACCAGGAGCTTATCACGAATGCAGACTTGGTTACCGCAGCGCACAGCCTCCTGGGGGAAATTGATCTTGATGCTGCTAGTTCCAAGCTAGCCAATACGTATGTAGAAGCCACTAACTTCTATACGCCCCAAGATGATGGACTAAATCACATTGAATGGTTTGGGAAAGTTTACGTATTTCCTCCCAGTGGATCATATTATTTTGACAAGCGTTTAGATAAATGGAAGATGACACGTTCCAACGCTACTGCGATAACGTCATCTCATGCAGTGTGGTTCCATAGGCTATATCGTGCTTGGTTAAGTAAAGAAATTGAGCAGGGCTTGTACTTTACCAACTGTCCTGACATGATCAGGTACGAGCAAAAAATATTTGATTTCCCTGTCTGTATCCTTAAGACGTGCCCAGAGCTAGTCAAATTTTCAAGTGAGGGAATCAGCACACAACGCACCTGTACTTCACTCGTGGTATACCTCCAACCGCAGGACGACGCATCTGCGGCAACACAAAGATTTATTGATATTTACTCTGAGAAAGGTCGGATCCTTTGCTGAGTAGGGTACACTGAGTAAGACTGAAGCCCACAGATGACCCTTCTCTGCGACCTAGAAATTAAAGATCTTGCTTTGAATCATGGCATGATTGAGCCATTTGTGGACCGTATTGTTAGAGAGGAAGATGGGCGACGTGTCCTCAGCTACGGCTTGGGTTCTTATGGGTATGACATCAGGCTGTCACCTATGCAGTGCCTTGTTTTTGGTCGTATTGATGTAGGTGAAACTGACCCTAAGAATTTCAATCAAGAAATCTTGCGACCCACTGAACTACTCAAAGATGAACGCGGAGAGTACTTCCTTATTCCTCCCTATGGATATTGCCTAGCGGTAGCAGAAGAACGCATCTCACTTCCTGAGGATGTAACCGTTATTGCAATGGGGAAAAGTACTTATGCCCGATCAGGGATTATTACAAATATTACGCCAGCAGAAGCACGGTGGGAAGGACATCTGACCCTTGAGATTAGTAATGCAACACCATTGTTTAATCGTATCTACGCCAATGAAGGCATCATTCAACTGATGTTCTTTAAGGGAAATCCCTGTGGCACAACCTACGAAGATCGCAATGGTAAGTACCAGGATCAACCCAAAGAAATTGTTACGTGCCGAGTATGAAACTTGATCCTGCAGATGTAAACCAACGGTTGGAAATATTACAAATCATTACTGATGCTGTGGTGCACCAGGAGAATGACGCATTGCGTTTAGCTCTTAGCCGGTGTCGCACTAAGAATGTGCAGTGGGTCTTGAATACAATTCAAGAAATATTCACCCACTTGCAAGACGCCCTGGAGATGCAAGACTATAGTAATTACTTAGACGAAGGGTAGGCCGTACGTACTTTTGGGCTTAGCTGAATACTGCGTACTACCTACGGGTGAAAATACCTCTCCTTGATCCGCACTAGTTGGTTCACGGAGAGCAGCACTTTGCTTGAACTTACCAGCGGACTTTGCTGCTGCCATAAACTTTTGTACTCTTGCTTCTTGCTTTTGATTTCTGGTATCAGCGCGTCCTGCTGTTTTTTGTTCTTCTGTATCTAAGTGACGCGTATCAACGTTATAGCTAGTACCAGGGTTCAGGTCAGATGTATCGCTTACAGATGTCCCTGCGTCCACCGTGGGATCATATCCACCAGGGATGTAATCCTTTGGTGAATCCTTACGTGGCTCGTAGAATCGTCCCATGTTAATATTGTAATCGAAGAAGATTTAAACAAATGCATAACGCAATAAATGCTGATGATTTCTTAGGTGAATTCATGCGCCGTAGCATTCCTAACCCTGATGAAGTTGGGGGTCGTCAGCTGACTGAATGTGATTTTGGTGCAGAATTAGACAACGAAGAGAACGACGTTCCCCTTTATGACCAGTACAATAGAGGTCTGGTGGCTACGCAAGAAGGCCGCCCTCGTTTAAACCTTGCTCTAGAGGGAAACCAATGTCCACCCAACATGCAACAGGAAACCAGCCGACCGGGTCTTACAGGTTATATTCCGAGTGTGGAGGAGGGGATGGAAGTAGGAGCTGTGCCACTGGCGAAGGGTGCAGTATTGCTGGACCTGAGCCAAGTACCAGGGAAAGAAAAGAAATTGTCGGCTTTGATGCGCCGGGGCATGTAATTGATATGGTAAATCATCCCCCTCATTACAGCCAAGGGGGAATTGAATGTATTGATGCAATACAGGCTGCGCTAACACCCGAGGAGTTTCGTGGCTACTGCAAGGGTAATGCCTTGAAATATACCTGGAGAGAAAGAATAAAAGGACAGGATGAGTCCCTTAAGAAAGCTCTGTGGTACCTAGAGCGTTCTCAGAAAGGCTGAAGGTTATCTTCGTCTTCCTCATCTTCATCTTCGTAGTCACCACACATCAGAGCTAGTTCTTCCAGTTCTAGTTCTGATGAAATATCAAAATCAACATTGACGCCTTCTTCGGCCAGGATATCTTTGATGGCGGTGATCTCCATCAAGCGTTGGCTATAAAGATTCAATAAGGCACAATAAAGCTGATCCCACGTCATCTCCGCTGCTTGTATCTCTGCTTTGCGCCTAGCAAATTTGAACTCCAAAGGAAGCTCAAAATCCTGGGGTTCAATAGAGGGGGCCATTGGAGAATTCATACGCTGCCTGTACCTATTCTAAAGCTTACACCACAATTTCAGACTGTTGTAATTTTGGTAGCTTGAACTGATTTATGAATTCAGTTAGTACCACAGGGTGGATGGCTTCTTCTAGATGCCTGATAGCTTTGTTTTGTGTAGGAGTATTTTCATAACGAGCAAAGGCATTCAACAAAAGTTGCCCACCAAAACTGACGTTATATTCCTGAGCGCTGGCTAAGAACAGGTTAATTTCTTCTCTACGCCTAAAGACAAGGTTACTTACGACTTGATGATCCTGGTCAAAAACCCAGCGATACATTTCTTCTGCTACGGTTTCTCGATCACCGTCTTCAATTGCATCAAGGATGTCACTGTAAAGAAAGGGTTCCCAGCCAATGGAATGAACAAAAGAAACCAGTGCTTCTAACATGTACCCATTAAGACCAGGCACTTCTTTGTCAAGGGCTTTCTTAATTTCTTCTATTTCGTACTTTAAATATTCTGTTGCTTTTTCATACGTACATAACTGACTTTTGCCTACGGGCTGACCATCGGGATAGTACTGGCTACCAAATCCAATAGTGTAGGGTGCTGTACCAGTGGAGGGATCAGGGAAAGATTTTTCATTAAACCCTTCATATTTCATGATTAGATCAATGCCAGTAGATAGATCCTGCACGATGGAAGTAAGCATGTTACAACCATCATACATAAGTAATCCAAATTGCGTTAGTTTTTATTCACCACAAATCGTTGCATGCCCAATATCTTGGGGTGTTTTTATCCATGGGTTTATCACATCCCATTCTTGATCTAAAATTAGCACGACGTTTTTTATCGTGGTGTTGTGTATAGTCTTGATATCCACGCCTGCCATACCTAACTATTTTTTCTTCTCCATCATGGCATGATTTAACAACCCACTTATGCGTATCCCCAGCTGGAGCCCGCTGAGGTTTATTGCACTGCATGCTTTCTTTTTTGTAGCGACCAGCGGCACTTGCTGCTTTTCGATGTTGATCAGACATTATTTCTTTTTAAACAAAGAGGCGTAATTACCAAGAAACGACTGACTTTCGTCTAAGTCGGTATCTTTTGTACTGTCAATATCTATTTTAAATGGACTATCTTCTTCTTCTGTTGTTTCTTTTTTAGAAGTTGACGCTGTATCTTCATTGAGACTTTCCAAAGTACTAAGGGCTTCATAGGGATCTTTAGGATTAAACCCTGAAAAACTGAGCGGTTTATTCGTCGCACCAAGGTTTAAGAATTTCATGTCTTCTTGATTTACATCAGGCATAAAATCTTTATAAAAATTTTCTTCGGTACCTTGAAAACCTGCTTTTTGAAAAATTTTATATAACTCTGTATCCGCTAATGGTGTTCCTGTTTTATAATCTTCTGGTCTATCTATGTAAGTGACTCCCAAGGATTGTTGAGTTGGATCTTGTTTTTTTTCGTTTAAATATTTTATTTCTTTCCTTATTTGTGTAGCTGTATCTGATCGCAATGATTCAGTAATATAAGATTTCAATTCTTCTACAGTACCTTTAAAATCACTAATTCCATATCTTTTCAATATTTCGTCCCAGGCTTCTTTATTGGTTGTTGGATCAACACCTTTTAATATTTCATCAGCAAATTCTTCTGGTTTAACAAAGTTTACCCAAGGTGTCATGCCACTTTTTTCTGCTTGTGTTTTTAACGCAGGAAGTATTTTAGTGTAAATTTCATCACTTACTTTGCCAGCATTAAGTATATCTTCAGCAGCATCATATCCTTTGCCTTGTCCTTTAATTTGAAAATGCATTTGAGCAAATTGTGCCTTATCATTTACATCAACGCCAAATCTATATGCTTGTTGTTCCCAATAAGAGTCTCCTTTGTTAGCTGCAATTGCAGCTTTAGCTTCTTCCCAGTCTTTTTCAACTGTTGCTTTTTGATTAGCATACGCAGTCTCTCTTGCTTTATCTCCTACTGGATTAAAATAAAAATCAGAATCAAAAAATTTGTCATCACTTTTTTGAACTTGGTCCAAATAAGCTTTAGCTCTTGTGTCAGCAGTTAACTGCATAGCATTAATTAAGTCTTGCGTTTGGAAAGGGTTTTGTTCTTCTTGTCTAACGTTTAAATATTCATTAAATTCATCCATTGAACGTGATGTATCAAATCTTGGTTTTAAATAACCGTCAATATAATTTTTAGCAAACTCTTTCTCTATGTTGATTTGTTTTTCTACGTCTTGTTCCTTGTATCCTAAGATAAGGTCTTGATCATATTTTGTTTTTAAAGTTTCATCAAACCATTTTTGCCAGTTATATGTAACATTGTTTTTTATTCCTGTTAATTTTTCCATTTCTTTCTCAAGCTTTTCTTCTGATTTGCCTCCACTAGTAATACTGAGTATTCCACCTACTCCCGTATCACCAAGAATAGAGTCGGTGAGTTGCTTATTAACATTTAATATGTCCCCAAAAGTACTGAATCCTTTATAAAGACTTAAATTTTGTTCTTGTGCTTTAGCTTTTTTCATTTCAGCTATAGTATCTTTTAAAACGTTTTGTGTTAAAGCAGAAAACTTTTTAACATCTACTTGCATTTTTTCACCCCCCGCCTGGTTAATTGCGTCTTCTAATTCAGTAATACCAGATCCTGCATTTAAGTTGTATCTAAAAGCAACTTGTTTATCTTCTGGTCTGTTTGACAATCTAAAAAGAATAGTAAATTGTTCTTTGTCAGTTGGATCAAGATATTTTTCTTTTGCTAATTGACTCCAATATGGATCATTATTTTTTGCTGCCTCCCATGCATCAGCTACCTCTTTTATTCTCAACAATCTGTCAGATTGTGATTCATTAGGAATACCTAGTTGTAGATCTCTTACGGCTGCAATATCTTTATCGGTAGGCTTTAATTCTTTATAGTTGCTTGCTGCTTCTATTGGCTTTACTGCATTACCACGAACACCTGCTTTCTTTCCAATATTTGTATAGTGTTGTAAATAAAAACCCTGCTCTCCATATCTGTCAACAATGTCTACATCGTCATTGTCTACCGCTTTTTTCCATTCTTGTGCTGCTTGACCGTTATTTTGTTTTTTATAAAAGTCAGGCTCGAAATCACCATCTAAAGGTTTGGCCCCTAAATTAGTATCCCACGTTTCTAGTTTTTCTGTTTTATAAAAAGATTTAAAATGTGTTTCAAGATTAGATTGAAGTGATTTTTTTTCATCTTCTGTCAAATCTGATAAGCCTTTAATCGCATTTCTTATTGTTTCTCTTTCGTCTACATATTGTCCTTGTTTGACTCTTGTAGCTGCATTTATGACCGCATCATAAGCTGTATTTTTTGCGCTGTTTTTTTTATTTAATACATCATTAGCAGCATTAGATGCAATTATAGAATTGTTATTATTTGAAATAGTTTGGTTATTTGATTTATTTATATTATCTTCATTAGCTTTAAGTTCATATTGTGTTTGATTGTCTTGGGTCCATTTAACTGGCTTGCCGAGACTTGTATACCAATTTACTACACCCTGTCTATATTTTTCTGCGTTGTCTGTAGCCAACAAGTCTGTTGTTGGTTGCTGTGTATCATGGTCAGTTTTTTCTTTTGTGACAGTCCATCTATTGCCATCTGACTGGCTAGAATCATAACGAAGACCCATTAACTTGCCTGCTTGTACGTCACGTAATCACCAGTGTACTGGAAAATATTAAATAGTTCTTGATTCATCCATTCTTTAATTTTTTTCATGCGCTCTTCACAGAAATAATCCTGTGTTGGGTACCAGTCTTCCATCTTGGTAGATCCTTTATTACTGTTGCACTTCTGACAGGATGGTAACAGATTATTAGAATTACTTGACCCAGACCTAAACCTAGGTATAATGTGATCCAGGCTTGTGGCTGGGGCTCCGCAATAACCACAGCAGTGGTCCCAGGACTTGTAGATCTCTTCTCGGAAACGGCGTTTAGCAGACTTTGGTGTGACTTCAATCAGTAAGGCGAGAGGGTCATGCTCTGTTGCGAACATACTCTATAATTGCCATTACCTAATTTTAAGATGGCCTAGCTTCTGTAAAGAAACGTAAACTTCCGAATTCTTTCTTAAGTGCCTGGCAAAGCTAAAAGTTTTGTGTAGTGTAGGGATGCACACGGTTTTTTTCGCATGGCCGCAACAGCTCAATGGGTGACAGCCAATCAAATGGCTGATGCGCTCAGCATTGATCGTCAGACTCTATTCCGCATGCGTGATGACGGTACCCTCAAGTTGGGGCCACATTACGCTGCATTCAAGGGCAAGACCTACTCCAGGGATAGCTACCTTTGGAACCGTGGGTCCGTACAACGTGCTATGCGTAAGCGGCAACAGGAGATGCCTGAGGCAATGGCTTAGCAGGTTTGTAAAAAGCTTTACGCATCTTATAGGCAAGTAATAGTTCAATCACATTGCATTGAACTTCTTTACATGCCATGGCTTCATAAATAAGTAACCAAGCATCTCTCCAGCAACTCTCAAGATTTGGGGGTTGCTTTTCTTTGAGTTGAAACAAAAAAACCCATTGCGGATGCATGGGTCGTACAGGTTTCTTTTTACTTGAG
>Ga0209296_1002374_pt1 | contig 13603 bp, 4 predicted proteins | sample S_130206_EF_Meta_FD_187319 | JGI IMG/M metagenome (GOLD analysis project Ga0209296, IMG submission 187319) | Freshwater microbial communities from Lake Simoncouche, Canada to study carbon cycling - S_130206_EF_MetaG (SPAdes) (version 2) | ecosystem: Environmental > Aquatic > Freshwater > Lake ...
TTCAGGAAGCAGCCAAGGCTGATCCATCTAGAAAAAATGTATCCAAAATGCGCTTGGCTCAATTTTTATATCAACAGTTTGGCGTGCATACCTTAGCGGGCTATTTTCCTGGGTTCATGGAAGATTCCAAGCAGGATACAGGCACTTACGATCTCGCCAAGCTAAAGGATGAAGAAACAATTGCCCGCATTGCTTCGGGTATCAAAAAACTTTCTCTCCCCGATGAATTCAACTACTTGAAGATCTGGCATGAAGTTGCAATCGATGGAAAAACCATTGAGAACGAAACCGCTGCAGATATGATCGCAATCGAATATGAAAATCGAAGACAGTACATCAAAGCTGCAGATGCTTGGAAGAAAGCAATTGCCAACTTTGGGGGCAAAGGGAATTACAACAGATCCAATAAGCTCGAACAAATAATTGGGAACTGGGGCCGTTTCGAGCCTGCGAACTCTCAAGTCTCTGAAACCAAAGCTGATATTCAGTTTCGTTATCGCAATGCGAAAACCATAAACCTTGAAGCTTTTGAAATTAACGTGCCCAAGTTACTTGCAGATGTGCAGAAGTATTTAAAAGACAACCCAGCCAGACTTGAATACGAGAAAATCAATATCGCAGACATTGGCCAGCGCATTCTCAATAAAAATCAGGAATTCTATTTGGGCAAGAAAGTCTCTACTTGGGATCAAAAACTTGAGCCTAGGCCCGCTCATAACGATGCCAGGACAGCCATTAATTTGCCTAAGCTTCCCGCGGGTGCTTACTTCTTGGTAGCCAAGCTTGAAGGTGGTAACACCAGCAGATTGGTTGTTTGGCTCAACGACCTTGCAATTGTGAAAAAGAATATTGATGGCAAAGGCTACTACTTTGTCTGCGATGCAGTTACGGGCTTACCCGAGGAATCCGCCAAGATGGATTTCTTTGGCTGGAGACAAGAACAAATCAAACCGAATCAGAATAACTTCAAAGTCGTCACTAAGGAGTTTTCGAAACAGGCGGACAAAGATGGTCAAGTTTTTGTGGATGGTAACGATGCAACCAACTCGATGCAATGGTTGGTGCAAGCCACTGGCAAGGAAAAACGGCAGGCTTATCTCGGTTTTAGTGGCCTATGGTATGGCAACTACCACGATACTTATTTTCAGCAGATGAAGGCCTTTGCTATCACCGACAGGCCAGTCTACCGACCCGGGCAGAAGGTTGAGTTCAAATTATGGGCAGCCGAAGCCCGCTATGATTTGGAGGGGCCTTCACGCTTTGCTGGTCAAAACCTAAAGATCATTATCAACAGCCCCAAGGGCGATAAGATTTACGAAAAAGATATGGTTGCAGATGCCTTTGGTGGCGTTGCAGGCTCCTTTGATATCTCGAAGGATGCAACTTTGGGTGCCTACTATCTGCATACCGCAAACCTAAACAATAATGTCCCAGGCGGGATTCAATTCCGGGTGGAAGAATACAAGAAGCCCGAGTTCGAAGTTAAAGTTGAAGCCCCTACCAAACCCGTGATGCTGGGCGAAAAAATCCCCGTTACCGTCGTCGCTAAATACTATTTTGGCGCACCCGTCACCAAGGGCAAAGCCAAAATCAAAGTCACCAGACAATCCAAATCCACCGACTGGCACCCCAACGGCGTATGGGATTGGTTTTATGGCAGAGGCTATTGGTGGTTCTCCCCCGACTATTCCTTCTATGAAGGCTGGGACAAATGGGGCTGTGGCAGACCGCATCCTTTCTGGTACCCCAGAGTTCAAGGACCGGGCGAAATCGTTCTCGAACAAGAATCCCCGATCGGGCCAGATGGCACCGTCAAACTCGAAATCGACACCGCACTTGCAAAGCAATTTCATGGCAACCAAGATCACGAATTTTCCATCAGCGCTGAAGTAGTTGATGAATCCCGTAGGACAATCAATGGTTCGGGCAAAGTGATTGTGGCTCGCAAGCCCTTCAGGGTTTTTGCTTGGCTTAACCGTGGGCATTTCCAAACCAACGATACCATCGAGGCCTTCTTTAATTCCCAAACACCTGATGGCAAACCCGTTCCCGGAGCAGGCGAAGCCGTCATCTTCAAAATCTCTTACGACAAAGCGGGTAAACCCGTTGAGCAACCCATTGAAAAAGCTTTACTGCGTGCAGATGAACAAGGCAAAGCGACCTATAAATTCAAACCCTTGGCTTCGGGGCAATACCGTGTCTCCTTCACCCTTGCTGATGAAAAAGGCCACAAAGAAGAAGGTGGCTACCTCTTTAATGTTTATGGCAAAGACTTCGATGGCAAGTCGCTCAAGTTCAACGATCTTGAATTGATCTTGGATAAACGAGAATTCGCACCAGGTGATAAAGCAAAGCTTCTTATCAATGCTAATCAAAACAACGCAACGGTTTTGCTTTTCGCTAAACCTGTGAATGGTTTGTCCAAGGCACCCAAAGTAATTCGCATGGATGGCAAAAGTTCCCTCGAGGAAATCGTGCTCACTCAGGGCGACATGCCCAATACCTTTGTTGAAGTACTGAGCGTTTCTAATGGAAAAGTTCATACCGAAATGAAAGAACTTGTGGTTCCTCCTGAAAAACGAATCTTGAATGTAACCGTGGTTCCGGACAAGGCTGAATATAAGCCGGGCGAAAAAGGAAAGATCCAAATTAAGGTTACTGATTTGGAAGGCAAGCCCGTTGCTGGTTCCATTGTGCTTACAGCCTACGATCGAAGTGTTGAGTATATTTCAGGTGGATCCAATGTGCCTGATATCAAAGAGCATTTCTGGAAATGGCGCAGACATCATCACCCCTCGCAGGAATCTACTCTTACAAAAATCGGTTATAATCTTCTTAAACAAAATGAAATCGGTATGAGCGATCTGGGCGTCTTCGGTGCACAGGGTGTTGATGAATTTAATCAAATGAATTTCCAAGGGCGCAGCGGGCAAACTAAAGGAAGAATGGCTAAATCTGAAATGGCGGGCTTTGGCGGTGGCGGGCCTGGAGCCCCCATGGCCATGATGGCTAATGCAGCATCGGATGGTGTCTCTGAACGAAGAGATCGAAAATCCCTCGAATCAGATAAATCAGGAGAAGATCCGGGCAATGCCGAAGCCCCTGCAGGACCCGATATGGTACAACCCACCATCCGCAAAAATTTTGTTGATACTGCGTTATGGGTGGCCTCTATCGAGGCGGGCCCAGATGGTACTGCAACCGCAGATATCACCATGCCTGAAAATCTTACTGGTTGGAAAGTGCGCGCTTGGTCCATCTCTGCAGGCACCCGTGTAGGCGAAGGCGAAACCATTGTCACCACCAAGAAAGATCTTCTTGTTCGCCTTCAATCACCTAGATTCTTTACTCAGAATGATGAAGTTATTCTAAGCGCTAATGTTCACAACTATTTGAAAGAAGCTAAGACCGTTGAGGTTTCCCTCGAACTGGATGGTAATGTTCTGAAAGCTCTTTCACCTTTGACCGTAAAGGTTCCCATTTCACCCAATGGAGAAAAACGAATCGATTGGAAAGTGAAAGTGGTCAATGAAGGTAAGGCGGTTGTTCGTATCAAAGGCATCACCGATGTTGAATCCGATGCCATGGAAATGAGTTTCCCCGCATATGTGCATGGCATGGCACGAACGGAATCATTCTCTGGTGCTATCCGGCCGAATCAAAATTCTGCCAAGCTTAATTTCAATGTTCCCGAGCAACGCAGGGAAAACGATTCTAGGCTTGAAATCCGTTACTCACCAACGCTTGCAGGGGCGCTGGTCGATGCACTTCCCTACCTTGCGGATTATCCCTATGGCTGCACCGAGCAAACACTTAATCGCTTTGTTCCAACGGTTATCACACTAAGCTTGTTGCAGAAATTAGAAGTGGATCTTGCTGCAGTTCGTGAAAAACGAACCAATCTTAATGCACAGGAAATAGGCGACCCCATGGCACGCGCAAAGGGATGGAAGCGCTTTAATCGCAACCCTGTGTTCGATCCCGAAGAAGTAAAAACCATGACCAAAGATGGTATCAAGGCTTTGCAAAACATGCAGCTTTCCGATGGCGGATGGGGCTGGTTCTCCGGATTCGGAGAATACTCTTACCCTCATACCACAGCCATTGTAGTTCATGGCTTGCAGATTGCGCGCGATCATAAAGTAGTGCTTCCCGCAAATATGCTTGAACGAGGTGTTGCATGGTTAAAAAGTTACCAAACGAAACAAGTGGAGTTGATCAAACGCGCTCCTGCAAAAGTTCAACCTTACAAAAACTTTGCGGATGATCTTGATGCGTTCATCTACATGGTTTTGCTTGATGCGGATGCTACCAACAATGAGATGAATGAATTTTTATACCGCGATCGCACCCACCTCTCGGCTTATGCTAAAGCGGTTTTTGGTGTCGCCCTGTTCAAACAAAAACAGCAGGAAAAACTCGATATGATTCTTCGAAACCTTGAACAATTCCTTGTTCAAGACGAAGAAAACCAGACTGCATACCTCAAACTCCCACCTGAAAACCACTGGTGGAACTGGTATGGTAGCGATACCGAAGCTAATGCTTGGTATCTGAAACTACTAAGTAAAACCAACCCAAAAGGCGAAGTCCCCGCAAGGCTAGCAAAATACATTCTTAACAACCGCAAGCATGCCACTTATTGGAATAGTACACGCGATACAGCTTTCTGTATCGAAGCACTTGCAGAATTCTTTACCGCATCCCAAGAAGATAAACCCGATATGACTGTCGAAGTTTTACTCGATGGAAAAATGATCAAGGAAGTGAAAATCGGACCTAAGGATTTATTCACATTCGAAAACACAGCATTGGTTCTAGGCGATGGGGTTCTAACAGGCAACCATACCGTAGAACTGCGTAAGAAAGGTACTGGCCCCCTTTACTTCAATGCTTATCTCACTGTATTCACCCTTGAAACACCCATTAAAAAAGCAGGCCTCGAAGTTAAGATTAATCGTAAATACTATCTCTTAAAGAAATCTGCGACGGAAGTAAAAGTCCCGGGCGCTCGGGGTGAAGCGGTAAACCAACGAGGCGAAAAATATGAACGCAGCGAAATCCAAGACCTCGCCTCGGTGAAGAGTGGCGATCTTGTCGAAATCGAAATGGAAATCCTAAGCAAAAATGATTATGAGTACATTTTGATTGAAGATATGAAAGCTGCTGGATTTGAGCCGGTAGAACTTCGAAGCGGTTATGGCAACAACGACATGCGCGCTTATATGGAGCTTCGGGATGAACGCGTTTGCTTCTTTATCAAGGAATTAGCACGAGGTAATCACAGTTTGCGTTATAGAATGCGAGCAGAAATCCCCGGTCTCTTCCATGCCCTGCCTGCTAAAATCAATGGAATGTATGCGCCTGAACTCACAGGCAATTCAGACGAGATTCGCATTAGTATCGAAGATGTACCCATTGCTGTAGGAGTTGGAAACTAGGGTAATTGACAAGGCGAAATCAAAACTATTTTGAATGGCTGATATAAGTACCATCCCAATCGGAGGGGGGTGGGAATACCAAAAATCCCTTGCATCGTTCGATGTAAAACAAGGCTAAATGATCGCCTTTGTTAAACCCAACAATTTGCGTAAAGCAATCAATCGCCTGTTGAAACCTCATCGCTAAATAATGCTCGAATCCCAACACAGTTAAGTCTACTATCTTCCGTAGTTCAGGGGTTTCGTTTTCTTTTTTGCCAAGAACTTCATGAATCAGTATTGCATTGGCTTTGCCTTTCACCGCAACTTTATCCACAGGCCGGGTAAGAATTTGCTCCCGTATTTGAGATGCTGTTTTATCAGAGATTAGAATCCAAGTTTTGTAGGTTTTATTTGTGCCTTCCAACCTGCTAGCAAGGTTTACCGTATCTCCTACCGCTGTATAATTTAAACGGTCTTCACTACCAATATTCCCGACAAAAACTGTACCAGTACTTATCCCTATTCGCATTTTCAAAAGGGGCAGACCCTCTGCTATATTTCTCTCATTGAACAGCACCATTTGTTCTTGGCACGCCAGGGCTGCTTGGCACGCTTTCAGTTCATGATTCTCGCAATCTTCTGGCGCATTCCAGAACGCCATCACGGAATCGCCTATGTATTTATCTACCGTTCCATCCAGCGATTGAATGATGTTGGTGCAAATTGCAAGATGATCGCCGATCAGCTTCACCAATTTGTCTGGTTCAAGCGATTCTGATATGGTTGTAAAGTTCTCTAGATCTGAAAAGAATATCGTTAGTTCTTTCTTTTCTGCAAAAGGCTCTGCGGTTTTTCTTGAAGCTAAAACTTGGTTTACCACCTTGTAGGGAATGTATTTCCTGAATGATAGTAACCCTGATTTCATCTTTTCGATGCCTTCGGTTAATTGAATTATTTCTCTGTAGTTAGACTTAGGGCTAGTAGAAAAAGAAATATCTCCCATGCCAATTTTAACAACATCGGCTGCCATTTTTTCAAGCGGGTCACCAATTGATTTCCCATTCTTAATACCAATGGGAATCATAATAATAATCATGACTATTAAACTCATAAAAACCATTCGCCCCATAATTATACCCCCAGCACTCATTGCCTTTCTCTTTACACAAACTCCAACCACCCAATCTGGTTTTTGGCCTGGTTTGATATCTGACCACGAATAAACCCAAGTTTCACCATTGGTATCTGCGAATGCTTCAACTGTAGTAAATTCTTGATTAAAGATATCATTGCCAGCCTTCATTTGACTTTGAACCATTTTGGCAAAAGTTTGAACTCTTAGATCTGGATGTTGATCCGCAAAAAAAAGATATCCGCTATAATCATTCTTACCCAACGATCGAGGGAATTCTTCCTCATCATGTTTATGGGGATAACCTATGACAATAAGTTGATCATCATTGCTTTTTTCCATTACAAAAGGGACTCCTTCGTAAAGTTCAGAGAAGTTGGATTTCTGATTTGTTATTTCACCTAGCAATTCTTCTAATTGTATAACTCCAACATCAAGAGATATCAAACCCACCAACTCCCCTTGCGAATCATTTAACGGTAAAGCATAGCTTAAGAATGGGGCAGCATTTTCAAGATATTTAATACTTTTTGCCTTCCTTGAATGTACCCAGCAAGCCTTGTTATTTTTCTTCATATCTAAAAAGAAAGAAAATTTTCGAGGGTCAATTTGATTTGGATCACAATCGATCTCTTCCTGTTTGCTGGTAAGAAATTCTTTGTAAACACTTGTAGTAAATAAATCATTCCCTTTAGATTTTACTTCGACAACCAGAAGATTTTGGTCTTTATCTTTAATCATGCGGAACATGGTGCCTGTCTTAGCATCAAAATAGGCAAAGCCATCATAGTCTTTGTTTGATTTTAGGTTCTCCATAATAAAAAGAAGCAGATCATTTTTTTTGTCTCCACCGTTATTAAATAATTTTTGAAATAAAGATGCATACATTCGTGCATCAACCTCTACCCCATGCATCATGAATTCAATTTTTTCTTTAATACTGTCTGCATTTGTTTTTAACATCGATTGCATCAGCGCTCTTGTCTGCCAAAGCGATACCCCCAAAGAAAATAAAGTCAGCGTAATACCAATGGTGAAAACCGCGATTACAATACGAAAAATCATTACTGTTTTTAAAGAAGATCCTTCATTTCCAGATTTGATAAAGAAAGGCATATGCAACTACTCATTAAAATAAAACTGAAATAACATTAATTATTTATACAGGGAAAACAGATAGGAATCAAAAAGCCTTAGTCATTTTACTTGGAATTACTGATATGCACCCCATCCCAGTCCGAAGAAGGGGGGAAAACCAAAAAACCCTTGCATCGTTCGATATAAAACAAAGCTAGATGATCGCCCTTGTTAAAACCAAGGATTTGTTGGTAACAATCGATCGCCTGTTGAAATCTCTGGGCTAAATAATGTTCAAATCCCAACACAGTTAAATCCATGATCTTCCGTAGTTCGGGGGTTTCGTCTTTGCCAAGTGCAAGAACTTCATACATCAGGATCGCATTGGCTTTTCCCTTCACCGCAACTTTATCCACAGGACGGGTAAGAATTGTCCCTCGAATACTAGCTTGAGTCTTATCAGATATTAGTATACAAGTTTTATAGGTTTTATTTGTGCCTTCCAGCCTACTTGCTAGGTTTACCGTATCGCCCACCGCAGTATAATTCAGCCGATCGCTACTACCTATATTCCCAACAAAAACTGTTCCAGTACTTATCCCTATTCGCATTTTCAAATAAGGAAGACCCTCTGCTTTATTCTTGGCATTGAACAGCACCATTTGTTCCTGGCACGCCAGGGCTGCTTGGCACGCTTTCAGTTCATGATTCTCGCAATCTTCTGGGGCATTCCAGAACGCCATCACGGAATCACCTATGTATTTATCTACCGTTCCATCCAGGGATTGAATAATGTTGGTGCACATCGCAAGATGATCGCCTATCAACTTCACCAGTATATCCGGTTCGAGGGATTCTGAAATGGTTGTAAAGTTCTCTAGATCTGAAAAGAATATCGTTAGTTCTTTCTTTTCTGCAAAAGGCTCTGCGGTTTTTCTTGAAGCTAAAACTTGGTTTACCACCTTGTAGGGAATATATTTTCTGAATGATAACAAACCTGATTTCATCTTTTCGATACCGTCTTTTAAATCCATCATTTCCTTGACTAAAATAGTGGTGTCGGATGAGAACACGATTCTTCCTTTACCAATTTCGATAACATCTTTTGCCATTCTTTCTAGGGGCTTTGACATTATTCTCGAATTTTTTATAGAAACAAAACCAGTTACAATAATCAAGAATCCCAAAACCCAAAGAGTAATTCGGAGACTGTTTATAACAGATGCGGCGGCTAATTCCCGTTTGACACAAACGCCAATAATCCAATCAGGTTTTTGGCCAGGGTATGTTGCAGTCCAAGAGTAAAGCCACAAACTAGTATCATCTGCTTTACCAACATTTATACCCGTGGAATTTTGATTAAAGGGGTCTCTGTTTTCCTTATATTCTTTTTCAATGATTTTAGTAAAAGCCCTGATTCTTTGATCTGGATGTTTTTCTGCAAGAATTAAAAATTTATTACTATTACTAACTATGGAAGGGTCAGGAATTGTTTCAATATAAATGGGATCGGGATGGCCAATCACTACGATTTCATCATTGTTTCTTCTTTCCAACACAAAGGGAATCCCACCAAAACTGTAATCCCGGTCCATTTTTTTGTTGGTGATATCCATAAGATATCTCTGAAGTTGGAGCACCCCGAAATCAAGTGTCAACATCCCCACTAAACCACCCGAATCATCTTTCAAGGGGACAACATAACTAAGAATTGGAGGGTAACCATGAAGAACATTTTGTGAATATCCTCTTGAATTAAACCACCCCTTTTTTTTGTTATCTTTAAATTCTAAATAAAAATCAAAATGACGTGGGTCATTTTCATTTGAGTCAGTCAAGATAATTTTTTGTTCGGGCGTTCCTTGATTCTCATAAAGCGTAGAGCGAAAGATTTGGTTTCCCTCTGGAATTGTTTCCGCAACCAATAATTTTTCTTCTGGGTCTTTCATCGTACGAATCATGTGGCCTGTTTTGCTGTCGATAATGGAAAAACCGTCCATGTATTTGTTGGATTTAAGATGGTTTGCAATAAAAATTCTGGCCTGATCCTTGACTTCAGGACTTTTTATCGATGTTTTGCTCAAAAAATCTTTATAGCTTTCAGCTTCCCCTTCTATTTCTGCAAGCAAATCCAAGAGAAGGTCATTGATATTGTTGGAAATCAGATTCATCATCATGTACCTAGATGATTTACCCTCGTTGTATTGCATTGTAAAAGAGACTGAAGTAAGAACGGTGCCTATAACTGTAATCAGTAGTATTAAACGAAACATCAAATTGTATTTTAAAGGCCAACCTCTAAAGAAAAATCCGAAAGGATCCATGGAATTCAAACACTTTCTAATTGCTGCTAATTTAATAGCGAAGATTATCTGATATTTGCATGCAAGACAGTAGTTTCTAAAGTAAACCTTCAATGATTATCCTGTTTTTTTGGTTCTTTTGCAAGTAGTCTAATACGGTAATTGATTCTAAGCTTAGATTCACAATAGGATCAGCAATTTGTAGTTTTTATAAAGGATATTGTCATGAGACTAAGCAGGGTAAAAGTGGCAGGTGGCAACAAAATTGCTTTTTATGATGAAGCAGGGTTCATGCTGCTCGAGGATGCTGCAAAAAATGCAGGTAAGGATTTTTCTTGGCTGGCACATGCAGAATTGATTGATTGTATTCATGGTGGGAAACACCATCATAATGCTTTAAGTTTATTTCAAAACTTCAAACCAGATAGAAACCTAACTGATGCAAGTTTTCTTGTACCAATACCAAAACCGAATAAAATCTTCCTCCTCGCAGGAAACTATGCAGAGCATATCCGCGAAGGCGGTGGTATCGCCCTCGAACGCGCTGAAACTTTCCCCTATGTCTTCATGAAGCCTGCAAGCACAACTCTTAACGACCCCTACAAACCCATTCGCATTCCCTCGGTTTCCCCTGATGCAATCGATTGGGAACTTGAATTAGGTGTGATCATAGGCAGAAATTGTAAGGCTGTTAAAGAAGCGGATGCGCTTTCTTATGTAGCGGGTTACACCATCATCAATGATATTTCCAACCGCAAGTTCAGACCAAATGCAGGTAGGAAAAAACGCGAAAAAGATGTTTTCTTCGATTGGCTGCATGGCAAATGGTTCGATAGTTTCTGCCCTATGGGCCCTTGCGTACTTGATGCTAAATCGCTGCAAGATCCTCAATCCCTTAAACTTGAACTCAAACTTAATGGCGATACCAAACAAAGTTCTAGTACTGCCCAGATGATATTCCCCATCGCTGCATTGATCGAGTTTATTTCATCTATGGTTACGCTTGAGCCTGGGGATATTATTTCCACAGGTACCCCCTCTGGAGTAGGCCACACCTCTGGCACCTTTTTAAAAGATGGCGACATCATGCATGGGTGCATCGAAAAAATTGGAACTTTGGTCACTAAGGTGGCAAAAGAGTTGGACTGCCCTTACGAAAGCGAAATTGTTTTTTCGAGGCGGGACGATTAATTTTCGTTTCCTAGCCAACTGCTTTTTTTCTTACCTCAGCGTCTTCGTGGTGAACTGTTTATTGTTTGATTTTTTCTTAGAATTCTTGTATTAAACTGCTTTTTTAAAATACATTTTTACCGCTAAGACGCAAAGAGCGCAAAGAATACAACTCTTTATAATTGATTGTTATAACTTATTAACCTTTCGTTTAATACCATCTTTAATCAGTGATACATTCCAATTCACCAAGAAACCTAAACGAAATCCTGAAAGTTTTAAGTATGTCAAAAGTTGAGCCTCATGAATGGGCAAAATCGAACCCGCGCATTTATTCTCTATTACGATGCATTCCGCTACTAGCATGTCGATCCGGTAACCTGCATCGATTTCTAACCCATCAAATCTAACGGGAAGTAAAACCTCGCAACGTACGCTCTGGCCTCTCGTCCGAAGTTCGTGAGCAAGACATAACTGGTAGGCGGATTCAAGTAAGCCTGGCCCTAACTCCCGGTGGATCTTGACGCAAGCATCGATGATTATTGTTGCATGCTGTTCAATTTCGTCGTTGCTAATCATAATCTTTTCTTACCTTAGCGACCTTTGCGTCTTCGCGGTAAAATTCTTATTGTTTAATTTTTTTTTTACCTTAGCATCATTGCAGGGAACTGCTTTATTTAAATACATTTTTACCGCTAAGACGCTAAGTTCGCCAAGAATACAACTCCACTAGTGCTTTACTTCTTTTCTTACCTTTGCGGGAAACTATTTTTTTTAAATACATTTTTACCGCTAAGACGCTAAGTTCGCCAAGAATACAACTCCACTAGTGCTCTGCTTCTTTTCTTACCTTTGCGGGAAACTATTTTTAAATACATTTTTACCGCTAAGACGCTAAGTTCGCCAAGAATACAACTCCACTAGTGCTTTACTTCTTTTCTTACCTTTGCGATCTTTGCGTCTTCGCGGTGAACTGTTTATTCTTTTCTTCTACGGCTAAGTACGCCAAAGACAAAACTTACATGACAAAAATACTTCCTTGGCTGCGGTGAGAAAAAGTAATCAGCCTGCAACGATGTTCACAAGTTTACCGGGCACGATGATCATTTTTTTGATTGGTTTCCCAGCGATAAATTCTTGAACTTTAGGGTCTGCCAATGCAAGTTCCTTAAGGGCATCATCCGCCAAGCCTAGGGCGACACTAAGACGGGTGCGAATTTTGCCATTAACTTGAACAGGGATTTCAACGGTATCAAGTTTCAACAAATCAGGGTTATAAGTGGGCCAAGGTTGGTAGGAAAGAGATGAAGTTTCCCCAAGTGCCTGCCATACTTCTTCAGCTAGGTGAGGCGCAAAAGGAGCAAGCAGTTGCACAAAGGTTTTCAAAACAGACTTTGGTTTTTCTGCAACCGGGGTTAAGAAATTGGTGAATTCCATCATGGCAGAGATAGCGGTATTAAATCGATAATGTTCCAAATCATCGGTAACACGCTTGATGGTATGGTGCAGCATGCGCAAGGTTTCTTGGTTAGCTGGGGTATCCTTTACTGCTTCTAGGAGGGTGTTATGTTCAGCACGATCGTCGATGATCATACGCCAAACTCTTGCAAGAAACCGATAAACACCTTCAACACCATTCATGTTCCAAGGCTTGGTCGCTTCCAGAGGCCCCATGAACATTTCGTAAAGGCGCAAACTATCTGCACCGTAATCATGAACCACGGTATCAGGGTTGATGACATTACCCCGACTCTTGGACATTTTAGAGGCACGGGCATCGATCCGGATTTCAGGGTTTTCTAGCAGAACAAAAGAGTCACCTTTTTTCTCTGCCTTAGATTCTTCGATTTTAATGCAATCAACAGGTAAATCAGTTTTCTTTTCCGTTGCGGAAATTCCATCAAAGCTAACTAAAGCTTGCGAGATGAACTTGCCTTCTTTTTGGAAAGCGGTGTACTCCATTTCGCCAAGGATCATACCCTGATTGATAAGCTTTTGAAAAGGCTCTTTGCAATTAAGGTAGCCACGATCGTAAAGCAACTTATGCCAGAATCTGGAATAAAGAAGATGAAGCACTGCATGCTCTGCACCACCGATGTAAAGATCGACAGGTAGCCAAGCGTTAAGTAATTCTGGGTCGCAAAAGGCTTTGGGGTTTTTAGGATCGATGTAGCGGAGGTAGTACCAGCAAGAACCCGCCCACTGGGGCATGGTGTTGGTTTCGCGGATATACTGTTTACCATTGCGTTCAACTTTAAGCCAAGCAGTCGCTTTGCCCAAAGGTGGTTCGGGTCTGCCCGAAGGTTTGAAATCTTCGAGCTGGGGTAGTTCCAAAGGCAATTCAGAAGTTTCAATTGGTTCAATATTACCTAGAAGATTACCCTGGGCATCAACCTGATGAAGAAGAGGAAAAGGCTCGCCCCAATAGCGTTGCCTGCTGAAAAGCCAATCACGAAGTTTGAAATTAACTTTCCCAAACCCTTGTTGTTTTGATTCCA
>Ga0209296_1002377_pt1 | contig 13593 bp, 18 predicted proteins | sample S_130206_EF_Meta_FD_187319 | JGI IMG/M metagenome (GOLD analysis project Ga0209296, IMG submission 187319) | Freshwater microbial communities from Lake Simoncouche, Canada to study carbon cycling - S_130206_EF_MetaG (SPAdes) (version 2) | ecosystem: Environmental > Aquatic > Freshwater > Lake ...
CTTTTGGTAACGATGGTTTGCGTTATGTATGGGCAGTAGCAGGTGCGGCTATTACAGCTTCAACAGCTACTTGTTCAGTAAACGCATCAACCTTTGTTGCAACTGGTTCTGCTGGTACTTACTTGTCCCCAACAGTCGCAATGGCTTCAGGCGATTATGGTTGGTTTAGCAAGGCTTCTGTTTGATTAGCTTAAAACGCTAAAATGTAGTAAAAACGAGGGGTTAGCTCACAAGGCTGACCCCTTTTTCCTTTAACTTTACCTAACTACTTAGGAGATTTAAAAATGGCACTACCCTCAGATGAGCACGGAGCAGATGCACGCTTACAAGTACGCTTTTACAAAAAGCCTATACAACAAGAGCAAGAATCAATAGACGCTGGCAGACCAATATACAAAGAGTTTGATTTTGTACATATTTGCGTTGCTGGCGACACTCTTACCGAAATAGACACTTACGCACTTCAACAGCACAGACAGCGTTTCCCTATCCAATGGGCAAACTACATGAATCGAGTTGGTGCAAATGACGAAGAAGTGGTAGGTACACCTGTAGCAGAATGGCCTTTAGTATCAAAAAGCCAAGCTGAAGAACTACGGGCTATAAAGTTCTTTACTGTAGAAGCTATTGCAAATGCGTCAGATCAACAGTTACAGCGTATGGGAATGGCGGCAGGAATGTCACCTTTTGCGTTTCGTGACAAAGCAAAGGCATTTTTAAATCTAGCAACAAATTCAGCCGAAACAGACAAGCGTGAGCAAGAAATTAATGCTTTGAAAGAAGAACTTGCCAAAAAGGATCTAGAAACTGCTAAAATGAAAGCAGAAACAGATGCAAAGCTGGCTAAAATGCAAGATCAAATGGCCGCTATACTTGTCGCTGTTGGTGAAAAGAAACCCCGTAAGAAAGCGGTAGCCACAGAGGAAGTCTAAATATGTCCTATACGATGCTCCAATTGGTTCAACAGACAACTGCTGAACTAAACTTATCCGTACCATCTTTTGTGATCGGCAATCAATCACAGGATGTACAACAAGTTCTTGCTTTAATGAATGGTGCTGGTTATGACCTAGTAAAAGAGCATGATTGGCAAGCATTGGAATTGGAATATCGGTTTTACACAACTGCAATAACCACAACCTGTGACACTATTAATGGCACTTACAATTTATTAAATGTTGGTAATGTCACAGGGTTGGATAATACTTATTCCATTGTTGGCACAGCTATTCCCCAAGATACTTATGTGGAATCTGTTGTAGGGTCAACGGTAACTGCTAGTTCATTAGCTTCAGCTACAAGTATTGGTGGCACAGTTACATTTAGTAAAACCATTTATCCGTTGCCGCTTGATTACGAAACCATTACAGATAATACTCATTGGGACCGTACAAAACATTGGCAAATGTTGGGGCCAGTTGACGCACAACAATGGCAATGGCTTAAATCAGGATATATTTCAACAGGCCCACGGGTGCGTTGGAGAATTCTTGGCAACAAATTTCAGATATGGCCACCATACAATACTTTAGAAAACTTAGGGTTTGAATACCGTTCTAAGGGTTGGGCTAGAAGTTCTACAGATCAAGTAAAAAACAGCTTTACAGCAGATACAGATACAACCATATTTGATGACCGCATAATGGTGCTTTACACCAAATTAAAGTATTTCCAAATTAAAGGTTTTGATACAACCGCTTTAATGCAAGAATATATGCGTTACTTGTCAATTGCTAAAGCTAATGATAAAGGTTCTGCTACCTTGTCATTTGCACCGCAACCAAGTGCCGTGCTTATTGGTTGGGCAAACATTCCTGATACTGGCTACGGCAGTTAAGCATGGGAAAGCCACAACAGCGGAGTGCTAGAACCACATCGGTTGCCGCACCATTAGGCGGTTGGAACGCTAGGGATTCTGTAGCCGAAATGAATCCTATGGATGCAACAAAGCTAGAAAACTTCTTTCCTACGCCATCCGATGTAAGTTTGCGTAAAGGTTACACGCAACACGCCACAGGAATTACAGGTCAAGTTGAAACCTTGATGAGCTATAACGGGCCTGTAAGTGAAAAGCTGTTTGCTATCGCTGGGGGCAAAATTTTTGATGTAACAAATACTGGAGTAGCAACCCAAGTATATGCAGGTCTAAGCAATTCCAAGTGGCAGTTTATTAATGTTTCTACCGCTGGTGGCAACTTTTTGGCAATGGTCAACGGGTTAGATCCTGCAATGGTCTACAACGGTACAAGTTGGATTGTTGTTGCCGTCACATCAACTGCTCAAACAATCAGCAGTATTTCTAGGGGTGGTACAGGAAACCTGACTGCAACGGTTACTACTGCCGCACCGCACAATTTAGTAACCAACAACCAAGTAACCGTTGCAGGTGCTTTACCTGCCGAATATAACGGCACTTATCTTATTACAAGGATAAATAGCACTCAGTTTAGCTACACAATGGCAACCGCCCCAGCAACTAACGCTGTTACGCTTGGCTCTTATTCTATTAATTTAGCTGTCACGGGGGTAAATTCAAATACCTTTGTAAACATTAATTTGTTCAAAAACCGCTTATGGTTTGTACAAGAAGATAGTTTAAAGGCTTGGTATCTTGATCCATTAGCTATTGGTGGCTCTGCGGCATCCTTAGATTTAAGTGGAATAGCTGGTAGTGGCGGTTATTTGCAAGCTATGGGTACTTGGACACTTGATGCTGGTCAAGGTTCAGACGATTATGCCGCATTTGTAACTAGCATGGGTCAAGTCATCATCTATAACGGTACAGACCCTAGCGTTGCTGAAACATGGCTAATGAAGGGTGTATGGCAGTTTGGTCAAACTTTTGCCCGTAGATGTTTTTTTAAATGGGGCGGTGATTTGCTATTGCTAACGCAAGACGGTTTAGTACCCATGTCTGCCGCAGTTCAATCAACCCGTTTAGACCCTAGAATTAACCTTACAGATAAGATCTATTTTGCTGTTTCACAAGCGGCAACCCTTTATTACGACAATTTTGGTTGGCAGATTAATTATTACGCATCTGAAAATATGTTGATCTTGAATGTTCCTATTTCAACAGGTACACAACAGTTTGTTATGCACACCATTACAAAATCTTGGGGTCAATTTACAGGAATAAGTGCAAATTGTTGGGAAGTTCACGGTAAAGAGGGTATGTATTTTGGTGGTAACGGCTATGTAGGTCGTTTTTATAACGCCACATCCGACAATGGCACAAATATTCAAGCTAATTGCCAACAGGCTTACAGCTATTTTGATTCACGGGGAACATTAAAACGCTTTACCATGCTAAGACCTATCATCATTACCGATAACGCCTTACCAACCGTTTTATGCGGTATTAGCACGGATTTTGACCCTGTTAGCCCTAACGGATCAGTAACCTTTAACCCTGCACTTATTCCTATTGGTAAATGGGATGCGGCAGTATGGGATTACAACTTATGGGGTGGTGGGGTCAATGTCAACAAACAATGGCAGGGCGTTACTGGAATTGGCTATGCTGGCGGTATTAACCTATCGGTGGCATCACAAGGGGTAGATTTCCGCTGGGCTAGTACGGATTATGTATTTGAAACTGGTGGTGTCCTATAAATGCTTTGGGTTGCCAACACATTGGAATTAAAGGATATTGCGGCTAAAATACTATTAAATGAAATTGGCGTACAGCGTTGTGATGATTTACAAGCAATATTTTGGGCAGATAATAAGAATCAAGTTGAGTGGGTAGTAGGTTACACAGCGTTTATTGGTAAGACTTGTCAAATTCATGTAGTTGCATTAAAAGGTGGTTATACCCCTAAACAGTTTTTAAAGGCGGCATTTGATTATCCGTTTAATCAATGCGGTCTTGAAAAGATGTTTGGAATAGTTAACAGTAAAAACACCAAAGCTATGGAATATGACCAAAAGCTAGGTTTTAAAGAAGCAATACGGTTTACAGGTGTACATGAAGATGGCGGTGACCTTGTAGTTTTTGAGATGAACAAAGCTGATTGTAGATGGATCAGGGAGCGTAAAAATGAGCATATTGAGAAGCAAACATAGCGGCTGGACTTTAGAAGGTACTCGCACACCATTTGGCGGTGGTAAAGGGGGCGGTTCTGCTCCACCCCCACCTGATTATGCAGGTGCGGCACGACAAACAGCACAAGGAAACTTGGAAGCGGCTAGAGCGGCGGCGGCGGCTAATCGTGTAAATCAAGTTACCCCTTACGGAACTTTGACTTATTCAAAGCAAGGTACGCCTACATTTAATTCTCAAGCCTACAGAACCGCTTTGGATGCTTATAACCAAGCAAGGCAGTCATATTCACCCCAAAAAGACGAATACGGTAATGTAATTAATCCAATGGAAATTACTGCACCTGATTATTCTCAATTTATGACTTACCCAAATGCCGATGAGGGTTGGGTAGCCACTACTGAATTAAGTCCTGAACAACAGCAATTGTTAGATATTCAAAACGCTACCAGTATTCAGCTTGGTGGCTTGCAACAAAAAGGTCTTGGTTATGTCGAGGACATGATTAACAGACCTTTTGGTACTGAAGGATTAGCACAAGTAGGCATCAACGCTGGTGAAAACTACTCTGATGCAATCATGCGTAGGTTACAGCCACAACTTGCAATGGAACAAAAATCATTTGATCAACGAATGGCTAATCAAGGTATTCCCGTAGGTTCTGAAGCCTATGCTAATGCTAAACGGCAGTTTGATATGACCCAAAATGATCGCTTAGTAGCGGCTCAAACTGGTGGTATTGATGTCGGTTTACGAGCAAATCAGCAAGGTTTTAATCAGCTTGGTTACATGCGTAACGAGCCAATTAACACTTTAAACGCTATTCGTTCAGGATCACAGGTTACTAACCCTACATTCCAATCCGTGCCACAGCAAGCTACAACGCAAGGGGCTGACATTCTTGGGGCAACTCAAGCAGGTTATAACGCCCAGCTAGGTGCTTCAAATGCGGCTAATGCGGCTAGTTCTGCCAATACGGGCGGTATGTATCAATTAGGCGGTACTGCGTTAATGGCTGGTGCAATGTTTATGTAATGAAAGAATTTTTAATTCGCCATAAAAAAGTGGCTTTATTCTTTTCAGGCGGTAAGGATTCAATAGCGTGTTTAGAGTTATGTAAGCCGTATTTAGATAAAATAGTAGTAATTTGGGTAAATACAGGTTCAAATTTTCCCGAAGTTGAGGAATGTGTAACAAAAGTAGCTATAGAAGTACCTAATTTTGTAGAAATACCAACAAATCAGGCTTGGTCGGTCGAAACGAATGGTTACCCTGCTGATGTAGTACCAGTAAACTTTACAAAATTGGGTCAAGATGTCACGGGTTTTAAAGACATCATGCTTAGAAGCTATTTAGAGTGTTGTAACGAGAATTTATGGTCACCTGCCTATGCGAAAGTAAAGGAATTGGGGATTACAGGCGTGATTAGAGGGCAACGGAATGATGAAGATCACCGAGCACCCATAAAATCAGGCCATGTTGCAGATGGGATTGAATACTTTTTTCCATTGCAAGACTGGGGTAACGAAGATGTAAACAACTACCTGATAGAAAAGGGGGTTGAGATGACCGAGCGTCTAATGATGCGTAGTCATACTTCTTTGGACTGCTGGAATTGCACGGCTTTTACCGATAACAGCGTAGAACGAATGGAATATATGAAAAAGTACCACCCAATTAAACATCAGGCTGTTGCCAAATTACTACAAAGAATCGATAATGCAGTAATGAGTGAAATGCTTGGGATCAAGCAAATTTTAAGGACATAAGATGCCAAACGAATATACATCCGCTTACGCCCCAATGCAATCAAATGCTCAGTACACCCAACCGCAAATTATGGGTTTAGGTCAACAAGAAGCTATGCACAATGCCATGCTCCAACAGCAACAACAATACAACAACCAATCAGCTAATATTGCTGGTCAGCCAAGCAATTTAAGCCGTGCTCTTGCCCCTATGCAACAGATGATGATGGCACAAGCATTGCGTCAGGGCATAAACCAAAAACCTGATTACGATGCTTACCAAACTACTGGATCAAATCAATATTTTGGTGCAAATAGCAACGGTATGGGTGCTGGTGAAGGATATTCGGGTATGAACGCAGACTTGGGATTTAAATAATCATGGCAACAGTTAATCCATTTACAGGTGGTTCTGCGGCTCTTTCTGCTGTTCCTGAAGCGTATCAACCACAGGCACTAGAGAACCTACAACAGCAAAGAATGGCTCAATTGCTAATGGCACAAGGTCAGCAACAGCCACAAGGTCAAATGGTTAGCGGTCACTATGTTAAAGCTAGTCCGTACCAAAACCTTGCCGCTATTGCTAATCAAGCACTTGGAATGTACGCAGGTTACCAAGCCGATAAAGGTCAGCTTGGATTAGCTAAAGCTATTCGTGAAGGTGAAAGATCAGCAATGGCTGACTACTTACAAACAAGAGAAGGCAGACCTGCGGTAGAAGGCGGTGCTCCTGCTGTACCAGCAAATGCCAAAGCCGCTTATGCAAACCTGTATGCAGACCCAAGATCATCAACAAGACTACAAGATTTTGCCTTTACTAAGATGAATGAAGGCCCAATGAAGGTTGGCGTAGACGATACATTGATTGATCCAAATACATACCAACCATTATTTAAAGGTGCTGGAAAAACTGCACCCGATGTTCTTACTGCCGCACAAATGCTTGGTATTCGTGGAACTCCTGATACTTGGAATCCGCAACAAACTGCCGCTGTAAATACTCAAATTATGGCAATGAAGCGAGCAGGTGCTCCAAGCGTATCTGTAAATGCCGCAAATAAATTTTCAGGTGGATTTAGTGAAAAAGCTAGTGGCGGTGCTTACGATATGTACACAGCCGCACAAAACGCACCACAACAAATTGAAAACGCTAAACGCACAATTGAATTGGTAAATAGTGGTGCATTAACAGGCCCAGCGGCTAATATTGGTTTAGAAGCCGCAAAAATATTCAATGTGGCTGGTGCTAACAACCAAGACACTATTGCTAAAACTGAATTGTTATTTTCTAACCGTGGTAAAGCAATGCTTGGTTCTATTAAACAATCAGGTCTTGCAGGTAGCCAAGGTCTTACAGAAGGCGAGCGTAAGTTCTTGACACAAGCTGAAGGTGGAGCAATTACCCTTAATGCTGACACATTAAAAGCAATGGCTGGTCTTGAAATTAAAATGGCTGTGCAAAATCAAAAGAAATGGAATGCTCAAGCTGGCAAGATGGATAAAGACATTCTTAATGCTACTGGAGCAGGGCCTGTTGAGGTTTATACAGGTATTGGCACAATTGATGCAAGTAACCCACTTTTAGCCCCAAAACGATAATATGGCACTAGAACAGCTACTTGGTAATCCCGATTACGAACAAGCCAACATAGCGACTAAAAACGCTATTTTTGAAAAGTTTGCAAAGGATGATCCTAACTTTACGGGTGCTAATGATGCAACCAAAGAAGCTATTAGGGATCGATTTGGTATTAGCCAAGCGGCTATTGACCGAGAATTTCAATCGGCTGGAACACAAAGCCTATTAAACCCAAAGTCTAATGAGCGTAATCTTGGTGGCGTTGTAAAGCAAAGTGCTATTAAAGGTGTTGCTGGTTTAGGAGATATTGTTGCTGGTTTCCCAGCAGATGTATCTAATTTATATGATTATTTTAAAACTCAAAACGCACCTGTTCCACTTAAATCACGCCCTGTAACTGGGTATTTGCAAAGACAGGGTGTATTGACACCTGAAAATGAGCCAAATAACCCACTTTACAAAGCAATTGATTTCACTACGCAAGTAGGCACTAGCGGTGGTTTAAACCCCGTTTCAATGGCTCGTTCTGTTGCAACTAAACCGTTGTTAAATGCTGGTGCTGATATTGGTAAACAATTTGGTCGTACAACTGCCGCTGGTACTGTTGGTAGTGCAACGCAACAAGGCATGGAATATGCTGGAGCAAGCCCAATTCAACAAATGATTGGAACAGGCTTGACAATGACAGGCACAGGTGCGGCAACTGGTGGATTAAGGTCAACCCCTGCTGACATAGTAAATCGCCAGCTAAAAGGCGTTACACCTGAGGCTATGCGTCTTGCCGAATTGTTGCAACAAGAATCTATTAAGCTGGGTATGCCAATAACAGGTGCAGAAGCTATTGCACAAGTATCGGGGCAAAAAGGACTTACAACTACTCAGCGTTTCTTAGAAAATGCTCCATCAAGCCAAGGCACGATGAATCAGTTTATGGCTGGCAGACCTGCTGGCGTACAAAAAGGCTTTGGCGTTACTGTTGAAGGTATTAGCCCTAACGCCCCTACTTCCGCTACTCCAATTAATTTAGAGAGAGCAGGACAGCAAGTTATTCGTGGTGCTGAAAAGGGTGTTACTGCAAGCGTTGAACCTTTTTATCAACAAGGCATAAGTCAAATGCAGAATTTATCTGCTGGCAAAGTATTGCCTGTTATGGCTAATGAAGTTTCAGCATTAAGAAAAAATCCTGCCATTGATGACGCTATTAACCATGTAACAGGAAATTCTTATACTGGTGTTAAAGGATTACCCGAAACTGATCCAAGAGTTTTGACTGCCGCTAAAGTGTATTTAGATGCCCAATATAGCAATTTCTTGAATAAAACTGCTGGTAGCTTAGACAAAACTAAAGCTGGTAATGCGTTTGGTGGAAGCCGTGAACTTGATAGCTATTTATCTGCTAAATCACCTGCTTATGCACAAGGTAGCAGAAACTTTGAGGTAGCTCAAAAAACACAACTTGATCCTATGCGACAAGGCCCAGTAGGTCAAATTGCTGAAGGTAATGTAGGTCGTGATGTATTGATGCCACCTGCACCAATATCTCTTTACCCTGCTGACATTAAGCGTACTGCTGATCTATTGCGTAGAAAGAATCCTGAAGCATTGCCTGATTGGACACGCCAAAACTTAGAAGGTATTTTTAACGAAACTACTCAAAAGTTAACCGCTGGTGAAAACCAATTTGGTGGCCCTAAATTTGCATCTACCATTGCTGGCAATCCACAACAACGCAAGAACTTGCAAGCATTGGTTACTGAAACTGGTGGCATGCAAGCATGGCAAGGATTTGAAAAGTTCTTGGATGTTGCAGAAGCACAAGGTCAGCGTATGCCAGCCAATTCTGCTACATCGTTTAACGAAATGGTTAAAAACGAATTAGGTACAGGAATTGTGTCTAAAGGTCTAACCATGTTCAAACCTTCCAATCTTGTAAATTGGGCTGAAAATATGCAATTAGGTCGTAACGCAGATACATTGGCTAAAATGTTAACTGATCCTGATTCTGTTGCTAAATTGCAAGAACTTGCAAGAACTGGGCCAAGATCGGCTAAAGCACAAGTCTTAGCTAATACATTGGCTGGTGCTTATGTTGCACCAAAACCTGAAATTACAGAGGAATCAAAATGAGTAGAAACGGATCGGGTACTTATACCCTACCAGCAGGAAACCCCGTAGTTGCAGGTACTACGATTACTTCTGCTTGGGCAAATAGCACTTTTACTGATGTTGCAAATGCTCTAACAGGATCGGTAGCGGCAGACGGTCAGACCCCAATGACAGGTATTCTTAATTTGGGTACAAACCGCATTACAGGCGTTGCTAACGCTACTTTACCTAGTGATGCAGTAAACCTATCCCAGTTAAACAATCCAAGCATTACTGGAAATGTGGATGTTCTTGGAACACTTCATGTAGTCGGTGCAACAACCTTAGATTCAACTTTAGCTGTTGGTGGCAACCTTACTGTAACTGGTAACGGTGCTTTTAATGGTACAGGTAATGTAAAAATTGCCGTAGGCACTACTGGGCAAAGACCTGCTGTACCTGCAAACGGAATGATTCGTTATAACAGCACTTTAGGTCAATACGAAGGCTTTAATACTTACGCTTCTAGTGCTAATTTATCAACAATAACCAATGTAACAACAACCGCAACAGCTACTACTAGCGGTTCTCACGGTCTTATTACTGGTAACTATGTAACTATCACAGGATGTACCCCTGCGGCATATAACGGTACATTTAGCGTTACTGTAACGGGTGAAACTACCTTTACCTACACCATGCTTACCGACCCTGCTGGAAGTGCTACAGTAATCGGCACTTATACGGTTGGGGCATTTACTAGCATTGGTGGCGGTGCTACTGGTGGTGGAAACAACCAAGTATTTAACCTAAATGACCAAACTGTTACAGTTAGCTACACTATTTCTGCTACTAAAAATGCAATGTCGGCTGGCCCAATAACCATTGATACAGGGGCTACTGTTACCGTATCTACTGGCTCGACTTGGGTCATTGTCTAGAGTAAAATACTGAAAACTAAGGATAAATTATGGCTGGTTCATTAACAATAAGCACATTAAAAGACAGTAGCGGAGTATTAGCCACGCAAAATGGCATGACTGGTATTGCTAAAGCATGGATTAATTTTGATGCAACTACTTCTACTATTAGAGGTTCATTTAATGTAGCTTCTATTACTAAAATAGGTACTGGAAGATTTACAATAACTTTTACAACTGCTATGCCTAATGCAAACTATGTTGTAACAGGTATTGGTGCAGATATTAATTTATCTTTAACTGGAGATATTGGTCTTTTTAGTTCAGCCGCCCCTACAACAACAGCCGTAAATGTTGGTGGAGTTGTTAGTGGAAGCACTTATTACGATTTCCCATACATGATGTTTTCAATAGATTGCTCTTAAGGATAAATTATGGCTGGCACACTAACAATATCAACGCTATCAGACGGCACTAATAGCACTTCTGCAACTAACCCTATTAGGGGCTCTGCAAAGGCTTGGGTAAATTTTAATGGAACTGGAGTTGTAGCTATTCGAGGCTCTTACAATGTTTCATCTATTACAGATAATGGTACTGGATATTACACAGTCAATTTAACAAACGCTGTGGCTAATGCTAATTATTGCGTTGCAACATCTACACAATATTACAACTCTTATGGTTCAGGAATATGGGGTAGGGCTGCTTCTGCAAATAATTTTAGCACTACATCATTTACACTTTCTACAGGAACTGTGAATGTGGGAGAAGATGAAGAAGTTGTATGTGCGGCACTATTTAGTTCTTAATTAAGGAAATCAAAATGACACAAGCAATTATTTTTACTAACTCTAATGGTGGCGTATCCACCTGTATTCCTACTGGCGAAATTAGCATTGAAGCCGTATTAGCTAAAGACTGCCCAGCAGGTGCAATCATTGTTGAAACTTCTTCTTTGCCTACAGACAACGACTTTTACGATGCTTGGGAACTAGCTGACGGAGTAGTTACTGTTAGCCTAGCTAAAGCTAAAGACATCACCAAGAAGCGTCTAAGAGCAGAGCGTGAGCCTTTGTTAGCCGCACAAGATGTAGCGTTCCAGCGAGCACAAGAAGCTAATGCTGACACTACCGCTATTGTTACTGAGAAGAATCGTCTGCGTGATGTAACTTCTTTAGCTGATACTGCAACAACTTTAGACGAATTGCGTAGTCTTAAAGCTGGAGTTTAATCATGCCATTACAACTAAGCGGTACAAGCGGAGTATTAGACAATAGCGGTGCGTTTATTGCTGGTACTGCCGTAGCTTCTACAAGTGGTACAAGCATTGACTTTACTAGCATACCTAGCTGGGTTAAGCGTGTAACTATTGCTTTAAATGGTGTTTCTTTAAGTGGTGTTGCTTATATTAGGCTTCAATTAGGCACTAGTGGAACACCTGAAACAACTGGATATACAGCAGGTACAATTTTAGTTAATAGTTCTTTAGGTTCTGCATCTGTATTTAGCACATCAGGCATTGATTTATATGGTGTAGTTGCTACTTATGCTTTAAGTGGAAATATTGTATTTACTAATATAAGTGGAAATATTTGGACTTTTACAGGCATAACTTGTAATACTACAACCGCTTCTTATGTTCAATATACAGGTGGTTTAAAATCATTAGCAGGTGCTTTAAATATGGTTCGCATTACTACATCAACTGGTACAGATACATTTGATGCTGGTTCAATTAACATTCTTTACGAGTAAATTATGAACAGAATACAAATTGATGTTATTACTGGTCATCGTGAAGTTATTGAATTAACTGATGAAGAAATTGCACAAGCACAAGCCCAGTACGCACAATGGTCAGCTACTCAGCCAACTAAAGAAGAAAAGATTGCACAATTGCAAGCACAAATTGATGCTTTAAATAATTAATTATGCCAAACCTAACCGACAAAGAAATAGAAGATATTGTTGAAAAAGTAACTGAAAGAGTTATAGAGAATGTCTATACCTCTGTTGGTAGGTCTGTTGTTACAAAGTTCTTTTGGTTTATTGGAGTTGCCGCAATAGGCGTTGTAACTTATTTAGCTGGCGTAGGCCATATCAAGGTGGGCTAACAATGTGGACTACGGATTATCAGAAGGCGTTAAAAGCCTTACCGACAGCCTTGAAGCAAGCAGAACTGCAAGTAAGGGCCTATCTAAGTCTATTGAAAACATACAGCACGATGGACTGGATGTTGCACAGCACCAAGCCAACAAACGAATCAGAGCAAGACGAGAAGCAGAGTTCAAGAAAGAACAAGCATTAATCAAGGCTTTACGGCAATGGCAACATAATAAACAGATTAGTGACGAAGAAGCAAAACTCAAGATTGATTTTGTAAAGAAGCACGGTGCAAAAGAATGGGAAGCAGTCTTAAAGATTAAAGTGGATATTGAAAACTTACGCAAGAAAGATAACGAAGAATACCAGCACGACCTAAAAGCAGTTAAAAGGTTACAGTTTTGGTGTTTTGCAGTAGCCGCAGTATTTGCTTGGTACTTTACTTGGGGATACAAATGGTAGCTTATTTGACTTTTTGCTACAGTTATTGGGGGAGTTTAATGTGTTTGGCATAGACGATATTATTGCTACTGGTCTAAAGATCATAGATAAGGTTATCCCTGACCCTGCGGCTAAAGCACAAGCCCAGCTTGAACTACAAAAATTAGCCCAAGACGGCAAGTTAGCTGAACTGCAAGCTGACATGAACGAGCAAAACAATGTGTCAGAGCGTTGGAAATCAGACTTAGGGTCAGATAGTTGGCTAAGTAAAAATATACGCCCTATGACCCTTATAGCGATCTTAGCAGGGTACTTTATCTTTGCAACATCTTCCGCATTTGAACTCAATGTAAAACAAGCCTATGTTGAATTGTTAGGCCAATGGGGTATGTTAATTATGTCTGCATACTTTGGCGGCAGAACTCTAGAAAAGATTATGGACAAAAGAAATGCTAAATAGCCGATCCCTAGATGACCTGATTCCCCCAGCAAAAGAGCGTGTAGAACGCTTTTTAAGTCTGTGCAAGGATGAAGGTATAGACCTGCTAGTTACATCAACTTATCGTGACCATGAATCCCAACAGGCTTTATACGAACAAGGTAGGACTACGGCAGGAAAGGTGGTTACCAATGCTAAAGCTGGTGATTCTTGGCATAACTGGCGTTGTG